>Ga0114978_10002612_pt1 | contig 14849 bp, 11 predicted proteins | sample S_140212_EF_Meta_FD_87027 | JGI IMG/M metagenome (GOLD analysis project Ga0114978, IMG submission 87027) | Freshwater microbial communities from Lake Simoncouche, Canada to study carbon cycling - S_140212_EF_MetaG | ecosystem: Environmental > Aquatic > Freshwater > Lake | place: Lake... | reverse complement strand
TATCCGTGGGGCTTGACCGGTGACCTGCTCGGGCCGGCGGCGACGGCTGTCGAACGCAGCGCGCGAATCCCTTGGGCTGGGATGGCTGCGGCCGGAACCCGTTCGGCTGACTCCATTCGGTTGGTTCGGGGTGCGCAGGATGGCGATCGACGAAGACTTTCCTCACGGAGCACGTTCAGGCCGTCGGCTCGGCACGGAGGCCGTTTTTAGGGGACGGGTTTGGTGGCGGTTGCGGCGCTGGAGCCGGAGAACGGGCGCGACGGGCAGTGGCGGAAGATCGCACGCGCGCGAGCTCAGGACTTGGTGGCCTTCTTCTTGGACGGGTTCGGTGCAGGGATGTTTTCAGTTCTTACCAAGGAGCCGGTGCGTTCAGCCCATTGGTCCCACTCTTGAGCGAGCGCCGCGACGAGTGCGGGGTTCTGAGTGGCGAGGTCGTGCTGTTCGGTGGGGTCGGCGTGGATGTTATAAAGCTCCCAGACGGCTTCGGCGGGGAAGCGCTTTCCTTTGACGAGTTTCCATGGGCCCTTGCGGATGGCGTAGGCGCCCTGGTGTTGATAACAGATCGCGCGTTCGGGCAGTGCGGCGGTTCCGCGGAAGGTCGGCGCGAGACTGACGCCTTCGAGCCGTTGCACGGCGGTGCCGTTGCGGGTGGTGGGATAGGTGGCGCCGGCGGCCTCCACGAGCGTGGGCATGATGTCCATGACGTGCGCGGGATCGCGGACCCAGCGCCCTGGCGAGGTCACGCCCTGCGGCCAATGGACAATGAAGGGAGACACGATGCCGCCCTCGTGGGTGAAGTGTTTGTAGAGACGGAACGGGGTGTTGCTGAGATTAGCCCACGCGGAGCCGTAGGAAATTTCTTCGTGCGTGGTGCCCATCGCGGTGAGGTCGGCACCGGTGTGCAAAATTGTTTTCGCGGCGCGCGAGACCCCGTCGAAGCCGAAGGGACCCCATTCGTAACACGCGCCGTTGTCAGAGGTGAAAAGGATGAGCGTGCGTTCGTAGGTGCCGGCGGCTTTGAGTTGCTGCACGATGCGGCCGATGCCGTCGTCGATGTGTTTTACCATGGCAGCGTAGATGGCCATGCGGTGGGCGAGGTCTTCGCGGCGGTCAGCATCGAGGGAAGACCACGCGGGGTTTGGTTGGCCTGAGTACCCGTTGGCGATGGCATTATTGGCCTCCACCGGAACGAGTGAAAGCGGGCCCAGTTTCCAGCGTTCGTCGGTGATGAGGCCGATCTGCTTGAGGCGATCAAATCGGGCGGAGCGGAGGACGTCCCATCCTTGACGGTAGGTGGCGAGCAGGGCCTTGGTCGATTCCGCTGGCGCCTGCAGCGGGAAGTGAGGGGCGGAGTGGGCGAGGTAGAGGAACCACGGTTGCTGCTCGGCAGTGGCCTGGCGGATGAACTCTTGTGCGTAGGCCGTGAATACATCGGTGGCGTAGAATTTTCCCGGAGGGAAGGCCAACTCGGGCGTGCGCGTGGCGGGGAGGCGTTGGTATTTCTCGGGATTCCATTGGTCCTGCGAGTGGCCGTTGGTAAAACCGTAGAACTCGTCGAAGCCGCGATTCGTGGGGCTGGCGGCGGCGGACGTGCCGACGTGCCACTTGCCGGTCATGTAGGTTTTGTAACCGCGGGTGCGGAGGACCTCAGCGAGGGTGGCGGTGTTTTCCGCCAATTCACCATTGAAATTAGGAATGCCCGCTTGGGCCGGATGGACGCCGGTGAGCAGCGAGGCGCGGGTCGGGCAGCAACGCGCCGAGTTTGACATGTGCGTGAAGCGCAGGCCGCGGTTGGCGAGCGCGTCGATATTCGGCGTGGGGATTTCACCGCCGTAGCATCCGAGGTCGGAGTAGCCCAAGTCGTCGCAGAGGACGAGGAGGATGTTGGGTTTCTCAGCGGAGGCGGCGTGAGCGGCGATAGCGGCGAGCGCGAGGCAGGGGAGCAGAAGGGAGCGTGCGATGAAGCGACGGAGGGAAGGCGGACGCGAGAGGAGAGGAGGGGTTTGCATGATGGCCAGGGCAGATAACGGAGAAGAGGGCCCGCCCGCGCAATCCACGGATTGCCAAGACGGTAAATATCCGTTGGCGGTCGGCCTCGGCAGAAAACGTCCGCACCTTCACCACGACCAACGCGGCCACCCTCTGCCGTGATCCCCGTGGACGCAGCTTCGACGAAGCGGTATCGGCGCGCACCTAGCGGACGACGGGAGGGCGATCCGGCGTGGGGTGATCCGGGTTGAGTGCGCGTAGTCTCGCTTGAATCGCCGCGGTGGCCGCGTCGCGGTCGGCGAGTTGGTCGCTGGTGACCACTTCGCAGCGCATCCGCACCCGCGAAAACGGGCGTGGGATGAAAAAACGATCCCAGCTGCGCAGCTGCCAAGCGGATTCAAATTCAGCGCCGATCAACAGCAGCGGAGCCTTCGTGCGTCGTGCCACAATGATTCCGCCGGGCTTCACTTCGTAGCAGGGTCCACGGGGGCCGTCGGGGGTGATGCCGACATCATAGCCGGCCCGCAAGACATCGACGAGCGCGGTGGCGGCCTCGCGGCCGAGGCGACTGCTCGAACCGCGGACGGTGCGCATGCCGGCCAAGGAGAAAAATGCGGTCAGCCAAGCGCCGTCTTTGCTGGCGCTCACGAGCGCGTAGGCCGGACGACCTTGGCGGTAACGGCGGACAATCTCAGCGGCGAGAAACAGGCGGTTGTGCCACAGCACGATCGCGACTGGCTCGTCCTTTTTCGTATAGGCGCGGAGGTCTGCGGGTGTCGTTTCGAAGCGCAGCGAGCGGCCCCAGAGTTTGAGTAACAGGCCGAAGGGCCAGAGGACGGCGCGGTGCCATAGGGAAATGTGGTGGACCGCGAGTACGGGGACGGGCGCAAGGGTGGAAATGTCAGGCGGCGAGTTCAGGCGAGGGGTTGTCACCGAAACTCCTGCGCGCGCCAAGCGCGGAGTCGTGGGCACCGCGCGACCGTGGCATTGACGCCGGGCAGGGGCTCCGCCAGCAACGCGCGGATGTCTGTGTTGCCCCACTGTCCACACCTACCGCCCCCTCGCCCCGGACTCGACTGGCGGGCGCTGCACGCGCATCGGGGCGGGGAGCGCGGGGCGGGATTTTATTTTGACTGTTTGGAATACGGCCACGCCCTCTGGCAACGCGGCCTGGCGGCGCGCGCGATCCTCTGTCTCGATCGTGCGCTCGGGGCCGACCTCCGGGGCGATGAACCGGTGCTCCGCGAGTGGCCGCTGCCGTATGCAGCCGTGGCGTGGCTGGTGGCCCACGCCCCGCCCGACGTGTTCATCGGCAATCCGCGTGTACATTTTCAGCACTACGCTGATCGGATGAACGAGCCGCGGCGGGACCAACGCTGCTGGCGCGCGTGGGCGTGTTGGGCACTCGTGCGCGTGGTGCGGCCGGAGTTCCTCGCCGACCCGCGGCATCAGGTGGTCGAGCCGACGAACGATGACATTGCGGTCGCGCTCAGAGCGCATGGGCATGCGGGCGAAGCGGAGTTGTGGCGAGCGGTGCTGGCGACGTGAGCGGCGCGGCCTCTGCGAACCACGCAAGCGACGAAAGAAAAAGGAGGACGGCGGGGTGCCTAGTGGGCGGGTAATGAATGCGGACGTGACTGCTCCTTGGCTGGCGCGACGATGATTGGTCGGCTCGCTGGCGCTCGCCGCTACGGGAACGTTGATCGCCGCTGAGGGAGAGCTGATCGCTGCTACGGGAACGTTTATTTCGTGGGGACGAATTTTCGGTCGACGAGCCATTCGCGGAGGCGGGTGGGCCAGGCGCCAGCAGGAGACTTATTGGATTCACGCAGACCGAAGCCGTGGCCGGCGCCGGCGTAGATGTGCAACTCTGCGGGGACGCCGGCGCGTTTGAAACGAAGATACACTTCGGCGAGACCCTCGGAAATGTCGGTGCGGTCGCCGTAGCCGGCGGCGAGAAAGACGGGCGGCGCGCCTTTTTCAGGGATGATTTGGCCGGACTTTCCGGGATAAATGAGCGCTTGAAAATCAGGACGGGCGGAGGGTCGATCGATGGGGTCGGCGGCGGTGGTGTCGCCCGGGGCGGCGCGCATCGCAGTGAATGCGACGACTTCGCCGCCCGCGGAGAAACCGAGCATCCCGACGGTGGCGGGGTTGATCGCCCACTCGGCGGCGCGGCTGCGGACGAGGCGGACGGCGCGCTGACCGTCGGCGAGGGCGTCGCGTTCGATGGTGTAAGGTTGGGCAGTGCCGGCGGGCGTCGCGTCATCTTTGGCGAGCCGATGTTTGAGGACGAAGGCTGCGATGCCCTGATCGGCGAGCCACTGCCCGACGCTGTAGCCCTCGTGTTCGATTGCGAGGCGGGCGTGGCCGCCGCCGGGGACGACGATGATGGCGCAGCCGGTGGCGAGCGCGGGTGCGGGCAGGTAGACGGTGAGGGTCGGCTGGTGAATGTTGGAAACGTTGGAGCCGACAATTTTTTCAGCCTCGGTGCGGCGGGCCTCGGAGCCGGGGGCGCCGTTGGGCCAAAGCGCGATAATCGGGCGATCCTTAGGGGCGGCGGCGTGGGCGCGGGCGGAGGCGAAGAGGATGAATGCGACGGCAAGGAAGCGGAGGGAGGGGCGGAGGGTTTTCATAGAAGGAGAGGATCTGCATTCGGCGGAGTGAAGTCCGCACTACTGTTTGGCGATTTCGACGGCGTACGTGTGAGTGGTGGCCTTTTGACCATGGCCGGGGTTGGTGTGAAAATTTCCGGAGAAGATGAGCCACTTGCCATCGCGGGTGAAGGTGAGGTTGGGTTCGACGCCGGTGTCTTTGCTGTAGTTGTGATTCGCCATGTTGACGAGGCGTTCCGACTTCAGGACGCCGATGTCGATGAGTGGTCTCTGATCGCGGAAGGAACTGCCGCGGACAGGGGACGGGTAGAAGGCGTAGATCCATTGGCCGTTTCCGGGTGGATCGAGACGGACGCCATCGCCGCTGCTCGCGGCCACGCTGCCGGCACCACCGCCATCGCCGGCGAAAAATTTACCGTCAGGGGAGACGTTGTAGTGCACGGACCATTCTTCGCGTTTGAGGTGATACCACGTGCGGTGGCCGCTGGTGAGGTCAACGTTGGCGAGCCAGAAGACGGTGCTGCGCGGGGTCTGGAGATCGTACCAGATTTTTTTACCATCGGGGCTGAAGAATTCGTGGCCCTCGATCTCCATGTTCATCGTGCGTTCGTGGAGCAGGCGGGCGGGAGTGCCGTCGGCGCGGACGGTCCACGTGCGGTCGTTAAAATGCCACGGGCCCTCGTGGCAGAAAAGAATTTGGAGCGGGTCGGTGGGGGAGCACTGCAGGTGGTTAGTCCAGTCGTTTTCGCGGTGGAGGATGCGGAAGGCGCCGGTCTTGACGTCGATGGTGTAAATCATCTTGGGCGTACCAGCGGCCCATTGGGCTTCGAGGGTGCCGCCGGCGCCACTGGTGGGCGGGGTGCGCGGGATGGTTTTCCCGTCGGGATCGCGAGCGATGCCGACGAGGAGGGATTCGTCGCAATTGAGGGCGTAGGCGCCGCCGCGGCCCTGAGCGACTTCGGGGAGTTTAATGACCGTGCGTTCGGCTTTGGTGTCGAGGTGGAGGGCAACGATATGGACGTCGCGGCGGACGTAGGCTTCGCGAGTGCGCCAAGCCGTGGCGATGGCGCGGGTGGCGGGTGCGACGATCTCGAGTTTCGGGGGCGAGAGACCGAGCGTGGTCAAGTTGACGGTGGCGAGGGCCCCGTCGCGCGTGTGGAGAATGAGTTTATCACCTTCGGGGGTGTAGCCGTTTTGGTGAAAGTAAAGGCTGGAGCCCCCTTGATCGGGCGAGAGGCGGATGACGCGGTGACGGGTGTCGGGGTCGATCCAGTCGCGCGGGGGTGAAGCGGCGGCGAGGGAGGCGGGAGATGTGGCGTCAGCGGCGAGGACGCGGAGAGCCAACACTGAATGGCACGAGAGAACGGGAAAGATGCGGAGGAAAAAGCGCATAGACTGAGGATTGCACGCGGCACCGAGGGCGCGCGAGGGAGATGTGGGCAGGGTGCGCGGACAGTTTGAGGGAAGCGACCGCTGCTCACGTGACACGGGATGGCCGTAAGGATACGCAGACGTCGCAAAAAAACTGTGCGCGGTGGAACGTGGCGCTATGGGGCGGGCTGGCGCGTGGGCGCGAGATGGCCGGCGGCGACGGCCTCGCAGAGCAACGCCTCGATGGCTGCCCAGAGGACGGTGGAGCCATCGGCGACGGGAGCGTTACGGCCTTGGGCCTGTTCGTGGGTAACGTGGTGCTTGCGCCAACTGCCGCCCTCCGTGCGGGCGTTGAGCAGCATGGGTTGGAAGCGGTCGCAGGCGTGGGCGAATTTCGCTTCGGGCGTGGTACGCGCTTCGAACTCATCCCAGAGGGCGCGGAACTCGCGGGACTGATCGCCCGGCAGGAGGCCGAAGATACGGTCGGCGGCACGGGCTTCGCGGTCGTGCTGGTTGACCATGGCGGCGGTGTCGTAGGCGAAGGTATCGCCGGCGTCGATTTCAACGAGGTCGTGAATGAGACCCATTTTGAGGACGCGCAGGACGTCGAGGTGAGGGACGTTTGCATGCTCGGCGAGGACCATGACGCACAAGCAGAAGGCCCAAGAGTGTTCGGCGTCGTTTTCGGGGCGGCGGCTCCGCGTGTTGATCGTCTGGCGGAAAATTTCCTTCAGTTGGTCGCACTCGGCGATGAAGGCGATCTGCTGGGTGAGGCGTTGCAGGGGGGAGTCGGGAGGAGGAACCACGCGAGACACCAAAGACACGAATAAACGGTGGGCAATGCTGGAGCGCGCTCAGATGGCGGCGGGCGCACGCGCGGAACGGGACAGGAGCGAGCGAATGAAGGACGAGGCGCTTTATTTAAACAGCGGCGCGAGGAGCGGCGTCCAGACGGCGTAACCGGCGGGGGTTAGGTGGAGTTTGTCGGCGAGGTCACGTTCGGGGCAGGGGAGACAGGGAAATCTTGAGCGAGCGTCGTCCACTTCCGAATCGAAGAGCGACCGATAAACACGCTGCCACCCCGGGCTGGCGGCGGCGCGTCGTCGTCGCTCCTTTAGGCGTCAATGGCCTTCGTCCATTTTTCGGGAGCAGTGAGGACATCGCCTCGTAATGCCAAAGCGACTACGAGAAGGCGGAGTGGAGCGGACGTAACGGTCGGGGATGCGCTCGCGAAGATTATTTCGCGAGGCTGACGGCGCCGACGGCGGCCGTTTCACGCTCGATCTCATCGACGGACTTCGGGGTGAGATATTTCGTGAACTTTTCCATGTAGAGGTAGAATACCGGCGTGATGTAGAGTGTGAGCAATTGTGAGACGACGAGACCGCCGACCACGGCGAGGCCGAGCGTGCGGCGGGCATCGGCGCCGGCGCCCCAGCCGAGGGCGATGGGCAAGGTGCCGGCGAGGGCAGCGACGGTGGTCATCATGATGGGACGGAAGCGCACGAGGCAGGCCTCGAAGATGGCTTCCTCGGCTCCCTTGTGGCGGTTGCGTTTCGCGTCGAGGGCGAAGTCGATCATCATAATCGCGTTCTTCTTCACGATGCCGATGAGCATGATCAGGCCGACGTAGCCGTAGATGTTTAGCTCCTGTTTGAACAGGACGAGCGTCAGCAGGGCGCCAAAGGTCGCCGAGGGCAGGCCGGAGAGAATGGTGAGCGGGTGGAGGAAATCTTCGTAGAGAATCCCGAGGACCAGATAAATGACTAACACGGCGATGAGCAGCGTCCAGCCGAGGCCGGCGAGCGAGCTGGTGAAGGCAGCGGCTGTGCCCTGGAACGTACCGCTGATGGTTGGCGGCAGGAGCTCGCGGGAGATTCGCTCGATTTCGGCGGTCGCCTGACTGAGCGCGATGTCGGGATTGAGGTTGAAGGTCATGGTGACGGCTGGCACCTGGCCCATGTGCGCGACGGTGAGCGGGCCGACGCTCGCACGTACTTTGGAAACACTCTCGAGCGGGATAAGTTTCCCCTCGCGGTTGCGCACATAGAGGAAGGCGAGCGCGCTCGGATCGCGTTGGTATTTCTGATCGAGCTCGAGGATGACGGAGTACTGGTTCGTCGAGGTATAGATCGTCGAGACTTGGCGCGAGCCGAAGGCGCTGTAGAGCGTCTCCTCGACCTGTTGCGCGTTGAGGCCGAGCGACGAAGCTTTGTCGCGGTCGATATCGATGATGATCTGTGGACTGGTGATCTGCAGATCGGAGTTTACGTCGATGATGCCGGGAACTTCCTTGACGCGTTCGAGGAGTAGTGGGGTGACGCGGTAGAGCTCTTGGAGGTCGGTGCCGGCGAGGGTGTATTGGTACACCGAGCTGGCGCCGCGGCTGCCGAGGCGGATGCTCGGCGGCACCTGGGGAAATACTTTTACGCCCGGGATGTTGGCCGTTTCAGCCCGCAGCATTTGTGCGATGACGGTGGCATTCGGGCGTTTGTCGCGATCGATCAGACCGGCGTACATGCGGCCGGTGTTGCCACCGCCGCTGCCACTGCGGCCAAAGGAGCCCATCATGGACGAGGTGTCGCTGACGTAGGGATTCTTCATCACGACGGCCATGACTGCGCGTTGGTGGCGGGCCATCGCCTCGAAGGACACATCCTGTGCCGCCTCGATCGAGATGCTGAGGCGGCCGGTGTCCTCGGTGGGGATGAAGCCCTTGGGCACGAGGTCGAGCAGCCAGAGCGTGAGCCCGACCATGGAGGCGGCGACAAACAACGTGAGGCCGCGGTGATGAAGCGAAATCCGGAGCGTGCGTTCGTAGAGGCCGACGCTCCCCTGCAAGACTCGCTCAGTCGCGCGGTAGAAAACCCCGTGCTTGTTGGAGTGGTTGACGGGTTTCAGAAAACGGCTGCAGAGCATGGGCGTGAGCGTGAGCGACACGAAGCCCGAGACGAGAATCGCCGCGCTGATGGTGACGGCGAACTCGTAGAGCAGGCGCCCCAGTACGCCGCCCATGAACAGCACGGGGATAAACACCGCGACGAGTGAGATCGTCATCGAGATGATAGTGAACCCGATCTCGCGGGAACCCTTGATTGCGGCGGCCATCGGCGTCTCGCCGAGCTCGATGTGGCGGACGACGTTTTCGAGCATCACGATCGCATCGTCCACGACGAAACCGACCGAGAGCGTGAGGGCGAGCAGCGAGATGTTGTCGATGCTGAAGCCGAAGAAATACATCACACCGAACGTGCCGATGATCGAGATGGGCATCGCGATGCTCGGGATAATCGTCGCTGCCGCTGAGCGCAGGAAGAGGAAGATCACGAGCACGACCAAAATGATGGCGAGAACGAGGGTGAACTTCACGTCGTGCACGGAGTCGCGGATCGCGAGCGATTTGTCGCTGAAGATTTCGAGGCTCACCGTCGCCGGCAGTTGCGCGCGGAACGCGGGGAGCAGCGCCTTGATACCATCGACGACCTTGATGGTGTTGGTGCCCGGCTGGCGCTGAATGGAGAGCGTGATGGTGCGCTTCGGGTTGAGGCCCGTGGAGAACTCGGGGTCCTCGGCGCCGTCCTCGTCGTAACGCATGTTGAACCAGCTGTACGATTTTTCGTTCTCGATACCGTCGGTGACGTTGGCGACATCGGCGAGGCGGACGGCGGAGCCGTTGCGGTAGCTGACGATCACCTTGCGGAAACCGTCGGCGCTCTTGAGCTGGCCGGTGGCGATGAGGGTGGTGGCCTTGTGCGCGCCGTCGAGCGTGCCGGCGGGGAGGTTGACGTTATTGGTGTCGAGGGCGGTGCGGACCTCGTCGATACCGATGCCGCGGGCGGCGAGCGCGCGCGGATCGAGGCGGACGCGCACGGCGTACTTCTGAGCGCCGAAGACGTTGACCTGCGAAACGCCATCCACGGTGGAGAGGCGTTGGGCGAGGATGGTCTCGGCGTATTCGTTGACCTCGGGCAGTGACAGGGTGGACGACGAGAGAGCGAGGAGCAGCACGGAGTCTTCCGCGGGATTGGATTTCCGAAACGACGGCGGGTTCGGCATGTCGCGCGGCAGGCGGCGTTGGACTGCGGAGATCGCGGACTGCACGTCCTGCGCCGCGCCGTCGATGCCGCGGTCGAGGTTGAACTGCAGGGTGATTTGCGTGCTGCCGAGGGAGCTGGTCGACGTCATCGAGTCGATGCCGGCGATGCTGGACAGTTGTTGCTCCAGTGGAGTGGCGACGGATGCGGCCATCGTCTCCGGGCTCGCGCCGGGTAGACTGGCGGAGATCGAAATCGTGGGAAAATCGACGTTGGGCAGCTCACTGACGGGCAGCCTCTCGTAAGCCATCCAGCCGAAGAGTGTAATCGCGCAGGTGATGAGCGTAGTCATCACCGGACGCCGAATGAAGTGCTCGGGAATGTTCATGGTGCCTTTTTCTCCTGATCCTTCTTTTTGTTTTTGCCGTCGCCGCCCTTGCCCTCGCCGCCCTTGCCGCCGCGGCCACCGCCGCTCGTCCCGCCGAGCGTCTTGATGTCGACGGGTTTGCCGGGAATGACGCGGAGTTGGCCGTCGACCACGACCGTCTCGCCTTCGGTCAGGCCCTTGCCGATCACGGCATCGTTGTCAGAGAAACGCTCGATGACGACGGGGCGGAGTTCGGCGGTTTTGTCGGCCTTGATGACGTAAACATACTGGCCGGTCTGCGACGTTTGGATCGCGCTACTGGGGACGGTGAGCGCCTCGGGTGAGTCGAGGGTAACGGTCACTTTGGCGAATTGGGCCGGCCACAACCGTTGGGTGGCATTGGGAAAGGTGCCTTTCAGTTTCAAGGTGCCAGTCGAGGCATCGACCGTGTTATCCATGAACGTGAGTTCGCCCGCCTCGGGCTGTTCGTCGAGGCCAGGAGGCACGACATTGACGTGGAGGGTGCCGTTGGCGCGGTAGCGGGTGAGAGCGGCGAGGTATTGTTGCGGCACGCCGAAGGTCACATAGATGGGGTTGAGCTGGTTAATCGTGACGAGCAGGCCCCCGGCCTCGTTTACCCGGACAAGATCGCCCTCGTGGATAGTCATGTTGCCGGTGCGACCGGTGAGCGGGGCGCGGATCGAGCAGAATTCGAGTTGGAGTTTGGCGGTGGCAAGACGGGATTCGTTGGAAAGCACCTCGGCCTCCAAGGCGCGGGCGGTGTCGGAGATTTTTTCGAATTGTTCCTTCGAGACCATCTGATCGGTCGTGAGTAACCGATACCGAGCGACCTGCGTGCGTGCGGTCTCGAGCTGCAGGCGGGATTTTTGCAGATCGGCTTCGGCTGATTGGAGAGCGTTCTTGAATGGCCGCGGATCGATCTCAAACAGGAGGTCGCCCTGGGTGACATTTTGCCCCTCCTTGATCGCAATGGTTAGAAGCGTGCCGGTGACTTGGGAGCGGACGGCGGTGGTGCGAATGGGTTCGACGGCGCCGATCGCCTCGATCACGAGGGGCACGATTTTCTTCTGCACTTGCCCAGCGTAGACCGGAGCTGCCCCACCACCACCGCGTTTGCCGCCTCCCGAAGCACCGCCGGCGGCGTTAGGTGCGGAGGGTTTGTCACCGCAGCCGGTAAATAGTCCGCTGCAGATCAACGCAATGAGGACGGAGCCGGGCAAGCGCGGGAAGCGGAATGATATCATTGGGAGGGAGATCGTTGGTTGAAACGGTGAGTGCACGTCTAGCGGGGTATCGGCACGAGGGTGAGAACGGGATTCGTTAATTGTCAAAGGTGTCAAGCAGGACGGGCCAAATAGGGAAAGAGTCCGATCCTCGCTGAACGCGTGAAATCGGAGTTCCGGGAGGCCGCAATAAAGTACGGACAGCCTCCCGTCATACCCGAAACTTCTCCTTGCTAGGAAGAGGCGTGCGGATTTCCCTGCTCGCCTTTGCATCTATGAAAGTCCTCGTCGCCGATAAGATCTCACCCAAAGGAGTCGCCTACCTGCGTCAGCAGCCGGGCATTGAAGTCATTGAGGCTTACGGCTCGTCTCCGGAGAAGATTTTGGAACTGGTCAAAGACGTGCATGCGATCGCGGTGCGCTCGGAAACGAAGATCACCGCCGCGGTTTTTGCCGCCGCGCCTTTGCTCAAGGTTGTTGGCCGTGCCGGCGTTGGCGTGGACAACGTCGATGTCGAGGCCGCCACCGAGCGTGGCGTGATCGTGATGAACACCCCGTCGGGCAATACCATCGCGACGGCCGAGTTGACGTTTACGCACATTCTTTGTGGCGCACGGCCCGTGCCCCAGGCCGCGGCTTCGATGAAGGCCGGTCAATGGGACCGGAAGAGTTTTTCCGGCATCGAACTGTTCAAGAAAACCCTCGGTGTGATCGGTCTCGGTCGCATCGGGGCGGAAGTCGCGAAGCGCGCGCAGGCGTTCGGCATGAAGGTGCTCGCCTACGACCCCTATCTGGCCCCGAGCCGCGCCAAGGCCATGCAGGTCGAGGGCGTCACGCTTGATGAACTCCTCGCCCAGTCCGACTATATTACGGTGCACATGCCGATGACGGACGACACGCACCACATGATCGACGAAGCGGCGTTCGCGAAGTGCAAGCCAGGCCTCCGAATCTTCAACTGTGCTCGCGGCGGAATTATCAAGGAAACTGCTCTCATCGCCGCCCTCAAGTCTGGCAAAGTTGCGGCGGCGGGTCTCGACGTTTTCGAGGAAGAGCCGCTCGCGAAGGACAGCGAACTCCGCACGCTCCCCAACGTCGTGCTGACGCCTCACCTCGGTGCTTCGACCTCCGAAGCGCAGGAAGCAGTGGGGATCGAAGTCGCCGAGCAGATCGCCGACGTCCTCAATGGCGGCGTCATCCGCAATGCGGTTAACATGCCCTCGATGGACGCCAATGCCGTCAAAGTTCTGGGACCGTCCATCGATCTCGGCGCGAAGCTCGGCACCCTCGTGCAACAGATCGCTCCCCCGCAGATCGCGACGCTGCGGATCACGTATTGGGGCAAGATCGTCGACCTCGACGTCAACGCGGTCACCCGCGCCATCCAGCGCGGCTTTTTGCGGCGCATCAGCGGCGCCTCGGTCAATTTCGTGAACGCCCCGGTCGCGCTCGAGCGTCTCGGGGTGCGCGCCGAGATCGTGAAATCAACGGACGACTCGGGTTACTCGGAGCTCATTCGCGTCGAGGCGATCACGCCCGATAACCTCACCTTTTCCGCCTCGGGCACGTTCATCGGCAAGAGCAACCAGCCGCGCATCGTGAGCATCAACGGTCGCGAAGTCGAAGTCGCGGCCGACGGCAAGCTCCTCGTCCTCGAGAATCTCGACCAGCCCGGCATGGTCGGAACCATCGGCACCATCCTCGGCCAGGACCAAGTGAACATCGCCGACATGTCGCTCTCGCGCCTCACGCCCGGCGGCACCGCCTACATGGTCGTGCGTGTCGATACCGAGCCGAGCGAGTCGGCGCGCGCGGTCATCAAGAGCCACGCGGCGATCAAGCTGGCGAAGTTCGTGCAGCTATGAGGAACGGTTCGACAGGTCGGATCCTGCAGGCAGGCGAACCGGTGCGGGATACCATCGCGAGCAAGCGCGCTGCCACCATCGCGCGCAAGCGCGCTCCTACCTTCGGCGCATGATCGTCGCGCTCCTCATCGCTGTCGTCAGCGGGTATCTGTTGGGCGCATTGCCCTTCGGTTACCTCGTCGCGCGTGGCAAGGGCGTGAATATCTTTGAGGTCGGCAGCAAGAATCCGGGCGCGACGAATGTGCGCCGGGTGCTCGGGCATGGGCCGGGGAATCTGGTGCTGTTCCTCGATGCGGCGAAAGGGGCGTTGGCGGCGGGCCTGTTTCCGCTGCTGCATGTCGTGGCTCCGCAATTTTGCCCCTTCGATGCGGATGGGCTGTTGGCGCTGAAAATCACTGGCCTCGTGGCCGCGATTGTCGGCCATAGCTGCTCTTGCTTCACCGGTTTTAAGGGCGGCAAGAGTGTCGCGACCGGCGCCGGTGGGTTTCTCGTTTTGTTTCCCCTCGGCATGGGCATCGGCTTCGTGATCTTCGGTCTGACCCTCGCGCTTTCCCGTTACGTTTCCTTGGCTTCGATGCTCGCGGCCGCCTCGTTGCCTTTCGCCGCGTTCGCCTTCAAGCAACCGTCACCGGTCATCTCGATGTCGGCGATGGTCGCCGCTTTTGTAATCTACCGCCACCGCGCCAATCTCGCGCGTATCCGGGCCGGCACCGAAAGTAAAGTCGGCCAAGAGAAACCCGACGCATCCCACTCATGAGCGCACCAGCACCGACTACGATCAACATTGGCCTCTGCGGCTTCGGCACCGTGGGGCAGGGCGTTTGGAAACACCTCTCGGCGAATCGCGCCGAACTTGAGTCGCGCCTCGGCGTGAAGCTCAACCTCGCCCGCGCCGCAGTCCGCGACCTCGGCAAAGCCCGCGCGGTCAAAGTCCCCGCGTCGAAGCTCACCGCGGACCCGCTCGCCATCGCCAACGATCCCTCGATCCACGTGGTGTGCGAACTCATGGGCGGCACGACGCTCGCGCGCCAAGTGACCCTGGCCGCGCTTCGCCGAGGGAAAATTGTCGTCTCTGCCAATAAGGCGCTGATCTGCGAATACGGGGCGGAAATTTTCGCGACCGCCCGCGAGCACGGCGGCCACTTTTTCTTCGAAGCGTCCGTCGCTGGCGGTATCCCGATTATCAAAGCTCTTCGCGAGGGCTTGGTCGCAAATCGTTTCCCGCGAATCTACGGCATACTGAACGGCACGTGTAACTACATCCTCACGCAGATGGAAGATCGCGACGCGCCTTACGCCAGCGTGCTCGCCGATGCGAAACGCCTCGGTTACGCCGAGGCCGACGAGGCCCTCGACGTCGACGG
>Ga0114978_10002611_pt1 | contig 14853 bp, 11 predicted proteins | sample S_140212_EF_Meta_FD_87027 | JGI IMG/M metagenome (GOLD analysis project Ga0114978, IMG submission 87027) | Freshwater microbial communities from Lake Simoncouche, Canada to study carbon cycling - S_140212_EF_MetaG | ecosystem: Environmental > Aquatic > Freshwater > Lake | place: Lake... | reverse complement strand
GGCGTAGTCCTCGATCTGGTCGCGTTCGATCTTGCCGGCGGCGAAGTAGCGGGTGTGGGGGCTGGCGAAATAGAGGCCGCTGACGCTGGAGCCGGGGTGCATGGCGAGGGATTCGGTGAGAGTGATGCCGGTGTGGGTGGTGGCGTCGAGCAGGCGGAAGAGGTGGGTTTTCTCGGTATGGTCGGGCTGGGAGGGATAGCCGGGTGCGGGTCGAATGCCCCGGTATTTTTCTTTGATGAGTTCTTCCCGGGTGAGATTTTCCTCCAGGCCGAAGCCCCAGATGTCGCGGGCTTTCTTATGCAGGCATTCGGCGAAGGCCTCGGCGAAGCGGTCGCCAAGGGCACTGATGAGGAGGGAGTTGTAATCGTCGCCCCTGGCTTTGAAGTCTTCGGAAAGCTCGTGGACCTCAGAGCCGGTGGTGACGGCAAAGCCGCCGAAGCTGTCGAGACGGCCGCTGGACCTGGGTGCGATGAAGTCGGCGAGCGAGTAGTTGGGGTCGCCGGTGGGTTTTTTGATTTGCTGGCGGAGGCAGTGGAAGCGGCCGAGGACGGCGGGCCGGGAGCCGGGAGCCGGGAGCCGGGCGGGGTCGTAGATTTCGATGTCCTCGCCGGTCGAGTTGGCGGGCCAGATGCCGAGCACGCCGCGGGCGCGGAAAAGGTTTTACCGGACGATGCGGTCGAGGAGTGTGCGGGCGTCGTCGTAAAGTTCGCGGGCCTGGGTGCCGATGATTTTGTCGTCGAAGATGGCGGGGTAGCGTCCGCGCAATTGCCAGGTGTGAAAGAAGGGGGACCAGTCGAAGTAGGTGATCAATTCCTCCAGGGAGAAATTGTCGAAGGCCTGAACGCCGTAGCGGGAGGGTACGGCGATGTCGGCGGCGGCCCAATCGGGCTGGAAGAGATTGGCCCTGGCCTCGGCAAAGGTGAGCAGTGGCCGGGCGGCACCGCGACCGGCGTGTTCGACCCGGAGTTTTTCGTATTCGTCGTTGAGTTGGTCGAGATAGGCGGGCTTGGTCTCGGGATTGAGCAGGGAGCTGGCCACATTGACGGCGCGGGAGGCGTCGAGCACATGGACGACCCCGTGGGCGTAGTGCTGCTGCACTTTCACGGCGGTATGGGCTTTGCTGGTGGTGGCACCGCCGATCATGAGCGGAAGGGTGAAGCCCTGGCGGGTCATTTCGCGGGCGACGTGGATCATCTCGTCGAGCGAGGGGGTGATGAGGCCGGAGAGGCCGATGATGTCGCACTTTTTTTCCACGGCGGTGGCGAGAATCTTCTCGCAGGAAACCATCACGCCCATGTCTATGACCTCGTAATTATTACAAGCCAGGACGACGCCAACGATGTTCTTGCCGATGTCGTGCACGTCGCCCTTCACCGTGGCCATGAGGATGCGGCCCTGGGTGCGGGCGTTGGGGTTGGCGGCGCGATCGGCTTCCATGAGCGGGGTGAGCCAGGCGACGGATTTTTTCATCACGCGGGCGCTTTTGACAACCTGCGGGAGAAACATTTTTCCCGCGCCGAAAAGGTCGCCGACCACGCTCATGCCGTCCATGAGGGGGCCTTCGATGACAAGGAGGGGCTTGCCATATTTGGCCAGGGCTTCCTCGGTGTCGGCGTCCACGAAATCTAGAATGCCTTTGATGAGGCCGTGCTTGAGGCGTTCTTCAACGCTGCCTTCGCGCCAGGAGAGATCGGTGGCCTGGGACGCGGCGGAGCTTGTGCCTCCGTGTTTGGCCTTGAGGTCCTCGGCGTAGGTGACGAGGCGTTCGGTGGCATCGTCGCGGCGGTTGAGGAGGACGTCCTCGATGAGTTCGCGCAGACTGAGCGGGATCTCTTCGTAAACGGCGAGTTGGCCGGCATTGACGATGCCCATGTCGAGTCCGGCCTGGATGGCGTGGTAGAGGAAGCAGGAGTGCATGGCCTCGCGCACGGGGTTGTTGCCGCGGAAGGAGAAGGAGACGTTGCTGATGCCGCCGCTGACGCGGGCGTGGGGGAGGTTCTGTTTAATCCAGCGGGTGGCCTCGATGAAGTCCTTGGCGTAGTCCGCGTGTTCCTCAATGCCGGTGGCGACGGTGAGGACGTTGGGGTCAAAAATAATGTCCTCGGGCGGGAAGCCGATTTCGTCCACGAGAATGCGATAGGCGCGGGTGCAAATTTCAATGCGGCGCTCCAGGTTGTCGGCCTGGCCCTTTTCGTCGAAGGCCATCACGACGACGGCGGCCCCATAGCGGCGGACGAGGGTGGCGTGTTGCTTGAATTCCTCTTCGCCAACTTTGAGCGAGATGGAATTGACGATGCCCTTGCCCTGGATGCAGCGCAGGCCGGCGGTGATGACTTCCCATTTCGAGGAGTCCACCATGATGGGCACGCGGGAGATGTCGGGTTCGCCCGCAATGAGGTTGCAAAAACGCGTCATCGCGGCGACGCCATCGAGCATGCCCTCGTCCATGTTGATATCAATGATCTGCGCGCCGGCCTCGACCTGCTGGCGGGCGACGGCGAGGGCCTCGTCGTAATTGTCGGCGAGGATGAGTTTCGCAAACCTGGGTGAGCCGGTGACGTTGGTGCGCTCGCCGATGTTGATGAAGGGGATTTCCGGACGGGCGGTGAAGGCTTCGAGTCCGCTCAGGCGCAGGGTGCGCTCGCGGGTGGGGATTTTGCGAGGGGGCAGTGTGCGGACAGCTTCGGCCAGGGCGCGGATGTGATCGGGCGTGGTGCCGCAGCATCCGCCGAGGATATTGAGCCAGCCTTCGGCGGCCCACTCGCGCAGTTGCGGGGCGAGGGTTTCGGGCGTCTCGGGAAAGCCGGTGGCCGAGAGCGGGTCGGGCAGGCCGGCATTCGGGTAGGTGCTGACATGGAAGGGCGCGAGGCGGGAAAGTTCCTCGATGTAGGGGCGCATTTCCTTGGGTCCGAGGGCGCAGTTGAGGCCGACGGAGAGCAGGGGAAAATGGGAGATGGAATTGAGAAAAGCCTCAACCGTCTGGCCGGTAAGGGTGCGTCCGCTCAGATCGGTGATGGTGCCCGAGACCATGACGGGAATTCCCGATTCCCGATTCCCGATTCCCGATTGTTCGGCAAAGAATTCGCTGATGGCGAAGAGGGCGGCCTTGGCGTTGAGGGTGTCGAAAATGGTTTCGACGAGGAGGATGTCCACCCCGCCGAGGACGAGATTTTCGACCTGCTGGCGGTAGGCGGCGACGACCTGCTCGAAGGTCACGTCGCGTGCACCGGGATCGTTGACGTCGCGGGAGAGGGAGAGGGTGCGGTTGAGCGGGCCGATGGCTCCGGCGACAAAAATGCGGCGGTCCTTGCAGGCGGCGGCGGCTTCGCGGGCGACCTTGGCGGCGGCGAGGTTGAGGTCGGGCACGATCTCCTGCATGCCGTAATCGGCCATGGCAATGGTGGTCGCACTGAAGGTGTTCGTCTCGATGATGTCCGCGCCGGCCTCGATGTACTGGCTGTGAATTTCGCGGATGACATCGGGTTTGGTGATGCAGAGCAGGTCGTTGTTGCCTTTGACATCGGAGGGCCAGTCCGCGAAGCGCTCGCCGCGATAGTCGGCTTCCTCCAATTTGTAACGCTGGACCATCGTGCCCATGGCGCCGTCAATAATGAGGATGCGCTCGGCGAGGAGGGCGCGCAGGGATTTTTCAGTTTCAGAAATCATAGGCTGTGGCAAATTGTATCTAGTCCTGTATGAGCAAAATCCGTTTTCAAATTCTTCCGCCAATTGACCGCAGCGAGGAGCCGGTTGTCATTACCGGGAGTATTCCGGCGCTGGGCGACTGGCAGCCGGAGAACGGCCTGCATCTGCAATGGAAACCGCCGTATCACGTGGGCGAAATCGAGGCGGAGACCGGGTCGCACTTTGACTATAAAATTTTGCGCGGTTCGTGGGAGGCGGAAGCGGTGGACGCTTACGGTGATGTGCCTTCCAATTCCGCGCACGCCGTCTGGCTCGACGCCGTGCTGCATCTGACCGTGGCGGATTGGAAAGATCGCTTTCGGGGACGGCTGACCCGCGAAGTGCTCCACTCGCGCGTTCTGGCGGGCAGCCGCGAGTTGCTGATCTGGCTGCCGCACACCTATGCGGTGGAATCGCAGCGGCGTTTCCCGGTGATTGTGCTGCACGATGGAGCCAATGTTTTTGATCCGCTGACGAGTCCGCTCAGCGGGGTGGATTGGGCGGCTGACGAGTGGGTGAACCGGCTGGCCCGTGAAGGCGTGATGCCCGAGGCCATCGTGGTGGGAGTTTGTCATCCCGAGGGATTTTCCGGGGAAAACGGAACGCTGCGGGATCACGATCTCTCGCCCGAACTCGGCGGCGCAGCGTATGCGCAATTCCTCGCGACGGAACTTCTCGCGCACATGGACGCCCGTTACCGCACCCTGGCCGAGCCCGCCGCGCGGGTGCTGGGCGGTTCGTCGCTCGGCGGGTTGATCAGCTTGTTCGTGGCCCTGCGCCACCCCGGTGTGTTTGGAAATTTCGCCTGCCTCTCGACTGCTTTCGAGGATGTCTCGCAAAGCCCGCCTCCGCAGTCGGGTCAATTGCTCGCACTGGCTGCGGAGCCCGCGCTGCCAACGGGAACCCGGATGTATTTCGATTACGGCACCCGCGGGCTGGATGAGTGTTACGAGCTGTATCACCACGAACTGGGAGCTCTGCTGCGGGAGAAGGGGTGGCGCGACGGCCGGGAATTTCAAATTGTGAGGGTCGAGGGTGGCGGTCACGACGAGCTTTCCTGGCGGGTTAGGTTTGGCGAGGCCTTGCGTTTTCTCACCCAATAAAAAAGGGCCAGAAACACGCCGGTAAAAAGAAAGTCGCCGAGCAGGGAATTGCGGAAGAACGTCCAGGTCGGCGCGAAGCCGGGCTGGCCCACGGTGAGGGATTGCAGCCAGCCTGTGGCGGTCTGGTCGTAGTGGGAGTTGCCCCACCAGGCGAGCGAGTTTGTCACCAGATAGAAAAGCACCGCGTTGCCGAGCACGGCACCGAAAACCGGCAGAAGGCCCCGGTTGCGCAGGACGGTACCGGCGCCGATGGCAAACAGGTAACACGCATCAATGGCCAGCGTGGCCGGTTGCAAAAGTGGCTGACCGAAATACGTATTGAGCAAAAGATCCGAAACCAGCAGGCACAGGATCGGAGCACCCACCGCCAGCGCGCCAGGCAGAACCAAGCCGCAACAAAAGGCCATCGCCATGACCGGCGAAAAATTAGGCAGGGCGGAAACATAGACCGCGCTGAAAATCCGGTAAGCCGACGCCAGCACCACCAGGGTCAGGGCCAGCGCGAGGGTGTTTTTATTCATGGCATCACTGTGTGGTTTTTTCATGGGATTACTCCAGATACTTTTTGCTGTTGATGGGTGCGAAGCGGCCGACGTTGGCTGTCGGGGCGCGGGGATCGCGGGTGGTTTCGTCCATCGGAAGAAAGCCGGCCGAGCCATTGGCGAATCCCACCATGGCCTGACCGGCATGGCGGAAATGCACGGTCTTTTCTTTTTCATCAATCCCGTAGAACTCCTCGATCATCGGGTTCTTGCTGCTGGCGGGAGCTTGAAACGTGTTCACCTGGGCGGAGGTAAAAAACACCACGACTTGGGACGGGACGGTAAGCTCCCAATAGTTGCCCAAGGATTTCACATCGTTATCCCACTGCCATTTGCCGCCCAAGAGCACGTTGTATCCGATGCCAAGATACCCGTTCCGGTATTTGGGTTTGAACGCTTTGCCGGTAAACGCGAAGCTCGGATCGGGCCTGATCGCCTTCGGCACATATCCGCCAAGAGGCCCTTGTTCGGGATCAAAAGTCCGCATGCCTTCCGCTTGCTTTATGCTGGCGAATGTTTCAAATCCATACCACCAAAAGGCGTTCCTGTCTGAGTCCGCTCTTTTGAAAGGCCAGAAAATATAATTGTTATCGGCAAGATAGGCCGTTCCTCCCGCCGCGAGTTGGCGGATGTTGTTGGCGGAGACGGCCAGGGAGGATTTCCCATACGCCTTCCAGCCGACCCCGGTCACCGTCGCGCCCAGCACGAGAACGATCGCGGTGGCGACAAGGATTTCGACGAGACTGAAGGCGCGGTTTTTCACCTTGGCGCGAAGGACCCTCAGGCGGGGCGGGCAAACACCCAAACGATTCCCGAAAAGACCACCAATTGCCAGACCCCCGGCTCGGGCACAGCTGCAACGGGAACATCCACGCCCCGGGAAATGAAAGCCGGAGCGAAACTCCACGCATCCCACGATCCCTCGCTGAGTTGCCTGTCGCTGAAACCGGTAAACGCGCTCATAAACGCAGGGCTGCCGCCGGTTCCGGGATAAAACTCCGAGCCGCCAAACGTGTTGGGGTCGCCGTTCGGAGGCGTGTCAAAGGCACCACCCATGCAGTAATACTCCCAGTATCCACCGCTTAGAAATCCCGCGCTATCGTGGGAGTAGCCAGAACCGGCATAGACGATCCGATCAACCGCGTTTCCAAAGCTATACGACGTGATGGAAATGCTGAGGCGCGCATCCGCGCCCGTGGCGGCGATGTCACCTAGAGTGACTCCGGCGATGGCCAGGAACATGTCTTCGCCTGTGGCAAGACCATCCCAGCGAAACCCCCACGCGAGGGAAACCGGCGAAACTCCGTCGTTCCAGTCAATCACCAGGGCGGCCCGGTTGCTTCCCGTCCCGACCCAATAGTCAATAGCGTCGAAGCCCGTGACCACGGCCGCGGTGGCGATGGCATGGCTGAGAAGCGCGCAGGCAAAAACTGCCACCAGCTTTTTGCAGAGAGTGAAGTTTTTCATGATTGTCCTAAAGAAAGGGGTAATTTTGTGGACAATCCCTTTCCCGTGAAGAAAGGACTGCCCCCGGCACGGGCGTTTTTCGCGACGCCTTTGCCCATGGCTGGGCTGTGTGGTTTTCTCCGCCGGTTCGAAATCGGACTTTGACCGTTGCGCGACAGTGAGGGGCTTGCACTCTGCTTTCCTAGGCCGGCGGATTAGCTTGGTTGTTGGTTGAAAGAACGATCGGTGGATTTGCCCGCCGGGAAGCACATTAATACATCTTTATATATAGATATGTTTTATTAAAGCAAGGGGAATCTTGCGGCCAATAAAAAGCGGCGGCGGGCCTTGGTCACGGGAGGTTCGCCTCCCTGTGGTTGTCAACGCAGAAAAATTTCCTCATGCTGAGAGATTCCGATGGATATTGTTTATTTCGATCTTGAGACCCAGCGCACTGCGAATGATGTGGGCGGCTGGGACAAAAAGCATGAGATGGGCATGTCCGTGGGCGTAACGTTCAGCACGGCGGATCAGGCTTATGAGATTTTTCCCGAGAAGCGGGCGGGCGATCTGGTCGCGCGTTTGCAGCGGGCCGATCTCGTGGTGGGATTCAATGTTTTGAGCTTTGATTACGAGGTGCTCATGGCCTACACGATTCTCGATCTGCCCCATCATCTGCCGACTCTCGATCTGTTGATCGAGATCGAAAAAGTGATCGGCCACCGCCTCAAGCTGGAGAGTCTGGCCCAAGGCACCCTCGGCGTGGGCAAAGTGGCCGAGGGCCTTGACGCCATCCGCTGGTGGCGCGAAGGGAAGCTGATGGAAATCGCGGAATACTGCTGCTACGACGTCAAGGTGACCAAGCTCGTGCATGAGTACGGCGCGCACCACGGCGAACTTTTTTATCCCGATCGCTTCAACCGCAAGCAACGTTTGGAAGTTGGCTGGAAAATCGAGAACCCATGATCCAGCCGCTTAAATCGTCCAAAACAACGTGGTTTGTTTACTGGGTGGACCTCGAGGAACCAATCCCGACCGGCGGCGATTATTTTCTTCCGACTTTGCTCATCGTCTGCGACGGGGCCGGGGCCCCGCTTTCCGCGCCGGATATCCTGGAGGAACTGGATCAATTCCGGGTGGAGAATTTTCTGATCAAACTTTTCGAGAAACTCGGCGCACCCGACCGCGTGACCATCTGTGCAAGCGAGGAATGGGAGGACGAAGACTGGAAAATCTTCTCAAAAGACCATGGCGTGGACATTCGTTTCCAGCGTTTTAACCAAAGCGGACCGGACGAATTGCGCGCGCTGGCCCGCACCGTCGTCCTGAGTTTTGCGCGGGAAGGCGCGCCCGTGCCGCGTTCGAAGGATGTGGCGCGCGGACTGGTCAATACCGCCCTGCGGGTGCGTTCACCCCGCAAAAAGCTGGCCCTGTTGCGCACCGCGCTGGATCGCGATGCCGATTGCTCGGCCGCGCGGGTCGAACTCGCCGATGGGGAGTTTCAAAACGGCAACTGGAAGTCCTGCCTGGCCGCGTACGATGAAGTGATCGCCCGCGAACTGCCGCACTGGGAGTCGAGCCACCCCGACTGGTGGACGTCCCGCGAGACCCGCCCGTTGCTGCGCTCGCTCTATGGCCGGGCTATGACGCTCTGGCATCAGGGCCACCATGCCGATGCGGCGGACCAATTTGAGCACCTCCTCGACCTGAACGCGCGGGATAATCAGGGCGTCCGTTTTTTCATCCCGCTCTTGCATCTCCTGGCGGAAAATCACGAGGAGGCCGGGGATTTTTTTGCACGCTACGAGACCGGCTTTGCGGGAGACTACTCCGAGCCCTCATTGCTCTTCGGGTGGGCTTTGTGTTTTTCGATGGAAGGAAACGAGGCCGAGGCCCGGGAAAAATACCGGCGGGCCATTCTCAAAAACATCTACATCGCACCGCTGCTCCTGGAGGAGCCGGAACCTCCCCGCGGTCTCTGGCATCCCAACGACCGGGCCGAACCTAACTATGCGTCCGAGTTCCTCGACTCCTATGCGGTCCTGTGGGACCGCGAGCCCGGCGCGCTCAGGCTTTTGCGCGAAGCCTGGCTGGAGTTGCAACCCCGCGTCGTCGAGATGATCGCCCTGCGCGAGCGGATGAACGATTTGCAAGATCAGCGCTACGATCCCGATTACAAAACGCACTGGCAGAAGTTGGTTTCGCAAGACGAGCAACTCACCGAACCGGAGGCGTCCTGATTACACCTTCGGCTCGCGCGTGGTGCCGCGCAGGGGAATCGTCCAGGCCCCGGTTTAGGCCCGCACAGCCACCCCGATCACCATAGGGCTGTTCGTCCGCCCGTGCGCACGATAGAGTTTTCCATCGTGACATGAAGCGTCTCTCTTTTCTCCTCTGCGCGATGATTTTCTCCGCTTCACTCCTCCCCGCGCAGCCGCCAGCCGCTTCCAAGAAAGGCGTGGGATTTTGGAATGCCGACGAGAGGTTTAACCGCTTCAGCAGAGACATCGATCGGCTGGAATGCGGTTGGTATTACAACTGGACCCCAAATCCTGACGACCGGGCGCAAGAAATCCAGGCGGAGTTTGTTCCCATGGTGTGGAATGGCCGGGACGCCACCCCCAAGAATCTCACCCTCCTGAAAAATGCCGGCTTCCGCACCCTCCTGACCTTCAACGAACCCGACGGCAAGGAACAGGCGAACATGACGGTCGAGCAGGCGCTTGTCCTCTGGCCCCGCCTCATGCGTTCCGGACTGCGCCTCGGCAGCCCCGCGCCGGCCGCCGTCACAAAGACCAGGGATTGGCTGCGACGCTTCATGACGGAGGCGGACGCCCGCGGCTACCGCGTCGATTTTATCTGCCTGCATTGGTATGGCGACATCACCGCGCCGGACGCCGTGGACCAGTTAAAGAATTTTCTCGAAGCGCAATGGAACCGCTACCACCGTCCGATCTGGCTCACGGAATTTTCCGGTTCCACCGGCTATTGGCTCAAGCTTGAAAATCCACCGGTGACCGCAGCCAAAAATGCCGCCTTCATCCGCAAGGCGCTCCCGATGCTGGAATCCCTGCCCTATGTCGAACGCTATGCGTGGTTCGAACTCAAATGGACCGGGGCCCCCTGGGCTGATGTCGCCCTGGTGGATCCGAAGACCGGCAAACTCACCGCCGCCGGCCGAGCCTATCGCGCAGCCGGCATACCGAGAGCGACTTCAAATAATATGCGGTCGCTGTTCTGATGGAACCGCCCTGCTGAGCCCCCGCGAATTATCAAAAGGCACCGTCCAAAGCCCGGCGCGGTCTGCCCAGGACCGGCCCCCGCTGATCACGCGTGGCGGATATTGACCGTCTCGCCCGCCTGAGGTTCGGACTCACCCCGTCGTTCTGACGCACGGCGGCTCTGGTCTTGCAAAAGCGGGAACGCGGCACACTATGCGGCAAGATGTCGGATGCCGAACCCAAGTTGCGTGAATTGAAAGTGCGGGCTCAACTGCTCAAGCCGGCAGTCCGGCTGGGCAAGGCGGGTCTAACGCCGGAATTTCTGGCGGGTTTTGAGGATGCCTTGAATCGCGCGGGGCTGGTGAAGCTGCGCTTCGAGGGTCACAAGGACGAGCGCAAGGTGCTGTCGAAACAGCTCGCAGAGCAGAGCCGCAGCCTGCTGGTGCAGCAGGTGGGGTACACGGCGGTTTATTATCGTGCGAAATCCGGCGCGGATTCCGGAGCGCAGGATTAGAAATTCAACCCTGGCCGCCTCCGGCGCCGCCAAAGGCGGGCAAGCATCATCTCTGTTTTTAGGCTGATGGTCACTGAAGGGCAATAAGGCGCGGCTCTTTGGCAGGCCTGCTTGTGGCGGTGAGTGTCAATGCGCAGTTTTTTCCTCAGCTTCCGATGGGTTGGAGTGCGTAGAGTCCGTTGGTGATGACCCAGGCGTCCGCCGCGGGCAGGCGTTTCTGTTCGTGCCCCATGCCCCAGGAGTCGGTGTAAAGGATTTCCTTGCTGGTGGTGTTGTAGCCGATGATGAGCCGCATGTGGCCGCCGACGGCTTGCGGGATGTCTTTTTCCGTGACGAGTCCGAGCCGCACCGACCACAGCAGCGGGATGCCGGCGTCAATGCTCTGCTGGATCTCGCGCTGGAATTTGCCGAAGTCCGCAGTCTTTTTCAGGCGCAGTTCTTTATAGATGTCGGGATTCATCTGCCGGTAGCACTTGTCCACATCAATGATCTGGCCGGAGAGTTGCACCTCGGGCGCGAGTTTGCCGCGGCGGGTGGCGCGGTTGTAATCCTCGATGAGTTTGAGAAAATCGGCAAAGTCCCAATCGTAAAGGGACTTGGTTTTTACCCCGAAACGGGAGGTGAGTTTCTTCATCGAAGCGAACATGGCTTCCGGGCTGGTGCCGTCGGTGGCGTCGCTATTGGCCATCTGGGCCAGTTCGTGCTGGTCCACTTCGGCGCCGTAGTAGCGCAGGACGCGTTCGGCCGAGGCCACGACGCAGTAGCCTTTCTGGCCCTGATCCACCATGGGAACGTCCTTCAGCCAGACGCTGCCGTCGGGCAGGTGTTCGATATGGTCGCGGCCGGCGAAGCGTTTGACGGCCTCGCGGGAGGTGTTGCCGGGAGTGGCTGCGCCAATGGCGCGCGGGGCGTTGTTTTTCGGATGAATGGCGAGCCGGATGAATTCGGCGCGGAAGGGGATGCCTCTGGCGCGCGACTCCTTGGTTACGCTCCATTCGAGGAGGTATTCGGTCGGGTCCACGTCCCACGTGCGTCCCTCGGCTCTCACGGCGCTGGTGGCGTTGCGGCCGCGTTCGATGGGTGGCTTTCCGGTGAGAGTGGTGAGTGCGGCGGTGATGTCGGCGAGGAGGTTTTCAAAGGCTTTTTCCCCGAGTTCGCCGGCATCGCCGCGATTAAAGTAAATGAGGGTGGCCTCGGAAAGTTTGCCTTCGTGAAAGCGCAGCAGGGCTTCATTGAGCGGGCGTCCGCTGAAGGTGAGTCCGCGCGCGGCGGTGCGGGCGGTGTCCTGGGTGGTGGAGGTCCACTCGAAACGCAGGGCTTTGAAATCGGGTTGCAAATCCGGCGCGGTGGTTTCCCAGAGATTGGGGCGCTGGAGAATGCTGTCCATCTTTGCGGGTGCAGGAGTGGCCTCCTGCGTCCAGGCGCCGCCGGATGCCACCAGGAGAATCACGACGGAAAGCAGTTGGATTTTCATCCGCGCTTTCCTATCGTCCAAATCCCGTTCATTCTGTCGACAATACATGCAGACTCTCGTTATCGGCCACAAAAACCCCGACATGGACGCCATTTGTTCCGCGATCGGCTATGCGGAATTCAAAAAAGCCTCCGGGGTGGAAAATGTCTGCGCCGCCCGGTGTGGCAACACCAATGAGCGCATTGATTTTGCGTTGCAAAAATTCGGATTCGACGCGCCGCTTTTTATCAACAGCGTCCAGCCGAGGGTGGAGGATGTGATGGAACGCGATGTCATCTGCGCAAGCCGCGATGAGCCCGTCTATGAATCCATGACCCGGATCGGCGAGAACCGGTTTCGTGGACTGCCGGTGGTGGATGAGGACCGGCGCTGCGTGGGGTTGATCTCCTCATTCAAAATCAGCCAGTATCTTTTTCCGCCGAAGGACAAAGTGTCGTCCGCCCGTGAGGTTCACGCCTCGATCAAGGACATCATGGAAACCATCGGGGGCAGCCTGCTGGCCGGGTCGTCGGGAAACGATACCCGCCACCTGATTCTCGTGGTCGCCGCGATGCAGACGGATTCCTTCGAGCGGCGGCTGGCCCTGATGGACCACGGGAAAACCGTCCTCATCGTCGGGGATCGCCGGAACATCCAGCGCATGGCCATCAAGGCTGGTGTGCAGGCCCTCATTGTCACGGGAAACATGCCGGTGCCAGACGAGATCCTCGAACTCGCCCGGACACATGGCACGGAGGTGATCAGTTCGCCGCACGACACGGCGACGACGGTCCTTCTCGGCCGCAGCGCTGTCCGCGCCGGGCGGATGATCTACGACGATTATCTCTCCGTCACTGCGGATACCCTGCTGCAAGACGCCCAGCGTGAAGTGGCCCTTTCGCCGCAATTTGCCTTTCCGGTTTTGGATGGCGAGCGGCGGCTGGCAGGCATTATTTCCAAAAGCGATTTCCTCAAACCGGTCCCGCGTCAGCTCATTTTGGTGGATCACAACGAACTGACTCAGGCCGTGGATGGGGCGGGCGATATTTCCATCATGGAGATCATTGACCACCACCGCATCGGGGCCGCGCCGACGGAGGCGCCGATTTTGTTCATGAACCGGCCGGTCGGCTCTACCTGCACCATCGTCACCACCCTTTTTCAGCAGGCGGGTTTTCCCATTTCTAAAAATCTGGCCGGGTTGTTGATGTGTGGATTGATTTCCGACACGCTGAACCTGACCTCGCCGACTACCACGGACGTTGATCGCGGAGTAATGCGGGAGCTTTCACGGATCAGCGGGGTGGATCCGCTCGTGCTGGCTTCCGAAATTTTCTCCGTGGGCTCCCCGCTGCTGACCATGGACGCCAGCCATGTCGTTACGGCCGATTGCAAGGAATATGAGGAACGCGGGCAGCGTTTCAGCGTCGCGCAAATCGAGGAGCTGAGTTTTGCCCCGTTTGAATCCAAGAAAAAAGCCCTGTTGGATGAACTGGAGGCTCATCGCGTCGCGCACCACTATGTGTTTTCGACGCTTCTGGTCACGGATGTGAACACCCAGAACTCCATTCTCCTTGTCCGCGCGGCCAATTCTTTCACCCGTCTGATTGATTATCCCGAGGCTGGCGAAGGGGCTTGGAAACTGGACGGCGTGGTGTCGCGCAAAAAGCAGCTTCTCCCCTATTTGACCGGTTTGCTGGCGCGGGGGATGTGAGCCTGGATAACCGGAGAGATCAAAGCGCGAGCGCCCGCACTGCCGTGAAACCAGCGGAAGACGTGATGGGATACGGTGTCGTCTATACAGGCTGAAAAAACGTCAACGTCTTCTTAGGCCTGGCAGGCTGCTAGCCGCGAGAGCGAGGTCAGGATGGTTCCGCGTTGTGAGTGCTTGGCTGACATTGCATGAATGGAGTAGCGGCTTCGTTTTTCAAGGCCTGCTCATCGTAGAGATTACCTTAAACGCAGCAACTTGGATTTTGACTGCAGCGGGGGATTTGCTTGGAAAATCGGGGCGGGTTTAAGGCCCTCAAAAATTTTCAACATTTCTCTTGCCTCTCAGAGTTTAATCCCTAATTTCAACCCCCCGCACAATGTCGGGGAACAGAGAGAAGCACGAAGGCGTGCTTTTTTTGTCCCCAAATCGTTTCGGGACAAATCAGCTGAAACAAAATCAAGAATACCCATGGGACAAAAAGTCAATCCAATCGGCTTCCGCCTTCCGATCACTCGCGACTGGTCGTCGAAGTGGTATGCCTCGCGTAAAGACTTCGCCGTATACCTTTTCGCCGACGGCCAAATCCGCAGTTTTCTTAAGAAAAAACTCAAGCAGGCTGCTGTGGCCCGCATTGTCATTGAACGCGCCTGGAACAGCCTGCGCGTGACCATTCACACGGCTCGTCCCGGTGTGGTCATCGGTCGCAAAGGCTCCGAAATTGAGAAGATGACGGAGGAAATTTCCAAACTCGCCGGAGGCAAACAGGTCAAGATCGACATCATTGAGATCAAGACGCCAGATACCGACGCCCAGCTCGTCGCGGAAAATGTCGCCTCCCAGCTCGAACGCCGTATTTCTTTCCGCCGCGCCATGAAGCGCGCCGTGCAACTGGCCATGGAACAAGGCGCCCTCGGCGTCAAGATCCGTTGCGCCGGTCGTCTCGGGGGGGCCGAAATCGCCCGCACCGAACGCTACCACGAAGGCAAGGTGCCCCTTCACACCATGCGTCAGCCCATTGATTACGGCTTCACCGAAGCCAACACCATCGCCGGCAAAATCGGCATCAAGTGCTGGATTTGCAAAAAGCAGGAGAATCCCGAGACCGTGGAGCAACAGAACGACCGCGAGCGTGCCCGCGAAAAATCCATTCCCAAAACAGGAGTCCTCGAGACTGCC
>Ga0114978_10002610_pt1 | contig 14854 bp, 7 predicted proteins | sample S_140212_EF_Meta_FD_87027 | JGI IMG/M metagenome (GOLD analysis project Ga0114978, IMG submission 87027) | Freshwater microbial communities from Lake Simoncouche, Canada to study carbon cycling - S_140212_EF_MetaG | ecosystem: Environmental > Aquatic > Freshwater > Lake | place: Lake... | reverse complement strand
TCTAAACCCGTAACCTTTGCTCTTACTGAACCAACTATTGACGCTATTGTTGTAAATGATTTATATATTAGAGATACAAATGCTAATATAGCAACCATAACTGTTGATCATGAAGCATATCAATTATATGCTCCTTATGCAGCGGACGGAATTAAATTTGTTTTTTATGATGCTAGTGGCGATGAAGTAGCTAGAACGATTGCTTATACCTTCGTGAATACGTCGGTAGTGGGATCCGAGTCGTCGTATGACATAAAACTAAACGAGATTACTAGCACATATGGTGTATATCTTGCAAACGATATAACCTATACTGTAAAAGCTGCTGTAAAAGTTACTAACCACGCGGGTACTACTAGCTATGTCGTATCATCAGAATCTTCCACTGTATCCTTTGATCTTATACACCCGGAAATTGGATCTATAACCCCATACGATATTCAAAATGATGGTGGTCAAGATGGTGTCTTTGATCCGAGCGATGGTGGAGACAATGATTCTGCTAGTCAAATCGTAGCAACAGTCTCCGTTAATACTGCAGCATATGAATTATATGCTCCGGCTCTTGATGGAATTGTATTTGTTTTTTATGATGCTAGTGGTGCTGAAGTAGCTAGAACGATCGAGTATACATTCCTGAATGATTCTTCCGACGATAATAACTTATATAATATAAAGTTAGATGAGATTATCGCTGCTACTTTGCTTACAAATGGTACTCCTTATAAAGTAAAAGCTCAGGTAACACTTGTAGATCATAGTGGTGTTGTAGAGCTGCGACTCTCTGAGGAATTTACTAATGTAACCTTTACTCAAAACCTAGCCCCTGTTCTTCCTGTAGAAATTTTAAATACTTGGGAACTTGTTACCAACCAAGATCCCGAATCAAATCGTACCAATTTTCTCGCTAGTCCTGCTATCGGTATTTCAGGCCACTTTAGTAAAAACGCTCAATTCGGTTCTCTATATTTGAAACACCTTGACACAGCTTCAACCAAATTTAAACTTGAATATAAAGTGTCAACTTCACTCAACTGGATACCTGTTACAAAAGCTAGTCTTGTTTTACAAGGAAATTCCGAATCTTTAGAAGATGCTGCCGCCCGTGCATCCGCAGGTGCGTTATCCAATGTTAGCGGCGGCGAGTATGCTAATATTCCAGGTACCGGTCTCGGAACATCCCAAGGAGATATTGTATTTTATATCCCACAAAAACAAGTGGGTGTAGTTAACGCTTTTGATGAAACTGATGTTGTTGAAGTAAGAGTTACTGTTATTGATAGTTCTTCTCCATCTCTATGGCGTGGGCTTACCGCATCTGATTCTACCGCGTCTGAACAATTACACATTATATTAAAGATAGATGAATATGATTTTACAAATGGCGCTGCTTCCGAACCTTGGAATTCTGTCGACAGTGGTGATAATTTACTTATAAATATCCCCGTTTCTTGGAACTCAGAATACAGTCATTCCGTTAAGGTTAGCTACAAATATAGCGCGGGTGCTAGTTATGGTGCAGACCAAGTATTTTTAAAGAGTAGTTACCCATCAACCGTTTCATTTGTCGTTGATCCTGCTCAAGGAACTACTCTTTATTATCGCGTTAGATACGTTGTAACCAATCTAAATCTCGATGCCCCTGCTACAACAACCGACGGTATTATTACTGGGAAAAATGTTCCCAATAAGTTTTTCCCTGAATCTTCGGACTATGATATTTTGAATGCAGATTACGCTACTTTTAATACCGACGCATCAAGCAATATAACATTTGACCTTAGTTTTAATATCGACCCTGAAAACAGACTGGATGGTGTAAATGTATATTTCACTTCTAGTGATTCTGGTATTGGAAAAGTTAGAATCGGTTCTTACACAACCGGAGGAACAAAAACGATTACCCTTCTCTCTAATAGTGGAGACTATCTCAAAACTATGAACTCTAGTGGGGTTGTTGGTATTAGTAGTGCATTATTATGGTTAAACTACGACTCTGCTAATATCTCTTTTGAGGCTTTCAGAGACGCTAGGGTAAACAGCCCTAATGCATCTTATAGCTCTTCGAATAGTGCTTTGAATCCAGTCGCTTCTGGTTATTATGTGGAAAGTGGAGAACAATCTACATTTGGTTCTCCAGACTCAAACCCAATTTGGAATGTGCCCGTTCTTACCTCGCCAGGCGATGATGGCTCGATTACACTATCCGGTGGTGTAATAAATATCGTAAACCCTTCATCTGAACATTATATACAGTGGACTTCCGATAATATAGAACCATTCACTTATGATGTTAAAGTAACACGAGGTGTGATTACTGTTATCGTAGATGATACTGCTGAAGGGAAAGATATTTCAGGCAACTCTTACATTATTCCCATTGATCTTGACGTCGTTTATAAATATACCGTAGAGATTAGAAAAGTGTTTACTTCAGGTGGAACCCGCGAAAGATCCGATCCTGTTACCGTTGTATTCCACACCGTCAAAGTCGATACTTCAGATATGGATATTACTGTTCAGAACCCCAGCAACACGCAGTATGTCAATCTTTCATGGAATGAACCCGTTTTTACAGGTAGCTCTGTTACCGATAGTGGAGAAGAATCATCATCTTTTGAGAATAATATTCACGAGCATTACATAAAATATAGAACCTCTAACACCGGTGATTATGAGAGACTTGGTTCAAGTGATGTCGAAAGAATTGTTTCTCCTGCAACTAAAAAACAATACACTTTGCCCGTTCAAGCTATCGGAACTTTGTATGAATTTGTCATGTATGTTGAAGCTGACGTAAAATATACCGTTGATGGGGTGGTGTCTACATCTAAAAGTGTTGCCTTTCAGGTTCCTCTCACAGCAACAACCACAGAGTCTAAATATATAGTATCATCGATTCCATCGGTTGGAGTAATTCCCGATAGCGACGGTGTTATTATTATTCCCGTTTTGGTACAAGGATCATCAAATCCTGTTCTGTTACTAAATCTCAATGCAAATGGTTTAGAGGATGAAGGTTTTATTAGCGTTGTTGTTATTCTTACCCAGGATGGAAGTGACAGTAAACCTGACGGCGAACAAGTGTTTCTCGTTTTCCCCGATACCGCTAACTCTCCATTTTCTTTTACCAATTCTGTTGATACTACTACCAGTGGATCGGGCGGTGATCCAAGACTTGCTGGAGGCGACGAGTCTACTTCTGCCCCTAGAAATATTGATAACACCGTTCTCAGCACCGATCCCAGTAACAACACATACAAGCTTACTATTGGAAGCGTAGACGAAGAAACCGAAAGATACGGATTATCTACACTAGCGATGCCCCCTACTTCTGTTTCGGGTTTTGTTGATGATTCTGTTGTTAATTACATGGTAATTCTTACTACTAGACGCGGAACTGATATCGGAGTGGGAGAATTTACTTATGAGGCTATACCTTCTGTAACAGATGTATACATCGACGCCAGCGGAGGTGAATATTATGTACACTTTACCCTAGCTCCTGCTTAATACACATGGTATACCGCCATCATACGTATAGTCGTGTTATCTCGTGGTCTATTCTATTTGAATCTATAACTGTAAAATAAATAAAAGTGTCTCTACATTTTTATTTATTCGTTTATTCGTTTTGCATCATTTTGTTGCGCCATACGTTATTATTATTTCGGCGAAATGGAGAATAGTGGTTTGTATTGGTGGAGGTGTTATCTTGCTTTACTTGCAAAAAACATTACCGATAAAGAGCGCACCAATTAAACCAAGTAATGCCCCAAGGTGGTAGTTGTATTGCATCTTTTTGTATATATGCAACCATGCCTTCTTTTGTGTTTCGCCTTCGATATGCAGTATCATCCAGTCGCTTTTGGGAGCCAACATATAGTAGAAGTAGTTTACAGTGAATGTTATCGCGCCTACAACACATATGGTAGAACATCTGCTAAGACGACGCGAACCTGTGAGCGACATATGATTCCATACTAAAAATATAAATGATAATAATAATCCTAAACCAAATCCTACGAAATATATTTGTCTTCGCTCGTTCGCTATTTTTGCATATGTTGCATTCTGTTGAGGCGTTAATATGCGCTTAAAATTTTGAATCGCGTCTGTCTTATCCGAGCCATACATTGTAAAAATCATGGCTACAATAAAAATAGCCGAAACAGCACAACTAGTCGCACATACCATTTTTATTCTATATATAATATTGTATAATATTTTATTCGTACTTTATGTAAAAATATTTGATTCAATATTTGATTCAATATTCGTGTAAAAAGTGTTAGTTGATGGTGTATCGTTTGCGACACACACACACACACACACAATACATTACTATGATATGAAATCGCGTAAGTCGCGCCCGTTTCTTAGCGAACTTCTGGTATTCTGTCGTTGCTGCACCACCTGCTCTTCTTGTTGTCTCGACGTTCGTCTCTCGTTCTCTACCGCATAATTTAACTCGTCTTCATCACCGCCATGATTTTCACCTTCACCTTCTTCTGTTTCGCTTCCACCTTCTTCACCTTCTTCGCCATCTTCTGTATCATCTTCATTTTCGGTTTCTTCTTCCTCTGATTCACTCTCGGTTTCTCCATCGTCGTACCATCCTGGCGGCATGTTTTCATCGTGCACATACTCTGCAATACTTCGCAACAGGGTGAAACCAAAGACGCGCAACATTTCTTTTGCTCTTCGTACGGGGTGTCGAGAAAGCGCGATGCTATGCGCATGTGACGCCACACCAAAGTACGATATTTCTTCGTCTATTATTTGTTCGGCGCTCACCGGCGTCAGAATGTTTGACGGCATCTGCTTGACTCGCGTGTCTTCCAATTCGCCGCGACACATTGGGCAGAGATTTTTCTGGACCAACGATTTCAACAAACACGATAAATGAAACGTGTGTCCACAACTGGTTGTTGTCATGTTTGTATTTCCAAGATGCAACTCATCCAAACACACCGAGCACGTGTATGGTTGCAATAGCTTCGCGACTTCACTTGAGTCTTGGTTCGTATTTTCGCAACATGGTGCTGCCGCAGACGATGGTACGGAAGATTCGAAAATTTCCTGAATAAAACCTTCCCTCGGTACTGCGTCGCCTTCTTCTCCTGAACATTCGTGGCTGTGGCTTCGCCTTTCTCTTTTGTTTATTATGTCTTGACATACCTGACTTCCTGCTTCGGCGGTTGCCGGTTTCTTCATTGCGTGAGTCGCATCTCTTGATTCACTTCCGCATTCTTCTCCTTCGATGCCGCCGTCGTCAAACCGTTGATATTGTGTACCTGTAAAACCCATAAGAAGCCGAACTAAAGGGTTAGAAGAATGCGCGGAAGAAGGCACAGAAGAAGGAGCAGAAGTAGATTTTGCTCTTGGAGTTGACGACATTTGATGATTATGAATATCTGGTATTCTATTCTCTGCATCTTTATGTGTATCCTTTTTAGACTTCAATTTTCCGTATATTATAATTAATATAGATATCATACTTACCCCAAAAAAGAATCCGTCGTTGTTTATATTTTCGGTTATTTCTGAATACATTATAACTTATATATTTCGACGAGTTTTCTTATATCTATGCGATATTTTTCTTATATTGTGTTTTTTACTATTCCTATTATTCCTATTATTCTCATTATTCCTATTATTCCTACTATTCCTATGTTTTCTTTTATACGACGCGCGCCGCTTTCGCTTACTACTACCACCTCCGCCACCACCGCCTTGAAACCCGGGCCATATATCTTCTCCGGGCGCTGCTGAACTAAGCGGGTTATCCAGCCATGCACCACGTCCTCCACAATTTCTTGTTACTATTTGGTTTATATTTAATATGTTTCTCATATCTTACTATATCTTATTATATATTATATATTATATTATCTACTTGTTTTATTATAAAACATATTTTTATTTCGGAAAATATGTTTGTTGGTATATATCATGTGTATTATGTTGTATCGGGTTTTATATACGCGCTAGTATATATCAAAATATATCAAAAATAGTGAACATAAACAGTTTCGATTTATAAATATGAATTAACGCATTTCTCACCACATCTGTAACGCCTCATGTTTTTATATCTCTCATACATGTGTACTTCTCAGCTTCTTCCTCCTAACGGATTTGTTGAAATCCATTGACCGCCTTTATATAACATATCTCCTCCTACCGAAGTCTGCATTCCGCCTCGTCTAGACCGCGAACGATGGCGCATACGTTTTGTTGACCGTTTACAACATTTTCGACATTTACATTTTTTGGTTTTGTGTTTGGTTTTGTGTTTGGTTTGGGTTTTGGTATATTTTCTACTGTACATTGGTAATCAGAGAAAAATCCTTATATATTTTACTAATATTATTTTATAGTATAACGATAGCTATTTTATTGTTATTATATTTATTGGTATTATATTTATTGTTATCCGAATTGAATATTCTAAATGTTGGTATTTGGTTGTTAGTAATTTTCACGAATATCTTTTCCAACCGGAAACCTCGGCTTCCCTTCTTCGGTAAGTTCTTGGTAAATCACGGTAAGCATTTTGCCTACATATTTTTTACCCGATTCGAAGAGTTTGCGACGGCTTTCCATTGTCCCGCGCGGACGCACTGTGAATTCTTTTCCTTCTTTGGTCTCGCACACCCAAATCACGGTTCCCTTATCGCGCCCATCTCCCTGTGTAAATCCGATGATCCGGAATTCATCTTCTTCAAACTCCTTATACTTTTGCAAGTCGTGGCTCCTATAATTGCAACGATACATTCCTCCCTTGTTTCGCATCATAATTCCCTCATAGCCATCCTCAATAAATCGGCTAAACTCCGCCTTAAATTCCGCAACCGTTTTCGCCTCAATCGTTTCGACCAGGCAAATATGCGGCGGCATTTCGTGCGGGGATGAGGCCGTCGATGCAGCGACTTGAGCAAACATCTTTTTGATGTCGGTGTATCGTTTTTGATACGCGCTTTTTTCATCGACGATGTCGTAAATGTGATACTTGATTGCGGAGAGTCGGATAGAGTCTTGATCCGTGAGTTTCTTCTTTTTGATAAGTCCCGCCAATTCTTCAAAGGGGATATCGGATGTATACAATTCTCCGTCGAGCACAGCGTCTGGGTGTTTTTGAAAGAATGGTGTGAGTGACTGCGCGATGTGCGACATGGTGTCAAAGTAAGTGCCGGTGCGAGATTGGCGACGGATTTCGCCCGTCATTGAATCGCGATATATTATGCAGCGAAGCCCGTCCAATTTTGGTTGGACAAAACAGGGGAATACGATGGTCTGTTTTTTGGCGGTTTTCGAATCCGGTTCAAACTTTTGCGCAAGCATCGGGAAATATTTCTTCCCCGCACTTGGCGCAATAGGCAACACGGTTTCATCGGCTTGTGCGGCTTCGTCGGCTTCTTGTTGCATCGTCTCTTGATACGACTCTTTTTCCTTTTTGTCAAGCCATTTTTTTCTCGTTTCAGCGATACACTGCTCTAACGGCGTAGTCTCATTCTTTTTACCTATATTTTTTCCTTCCGTATAGTCCCGGACCGCCGTCTGTTTTTTTCCGTCTTGTTGCCCATGTTCAATCGTAGCAAATGCATGACCGCTTTTCATATCCGTACCTTTCAAATATATATTCGCCTCCCATGTCTTGATTTTCCCATTTTTTTCAACACCATATAACATGGGTAACTTCTCAATATGCGTCAACACTTGGTGCGATGTCATTGTCTTGCTTGCTTTCTTGCTTTCTTGCTTTCCTGCTTTCTTGCTTTCTTCTCTGCTATTCTACTACGTAACATTTGCGTGAATATATATTGTTCAATTTTCTGTATTGAATTATATCATTATTTATAGAAATAGAAAATTGAAGTTAAAAAACACGCGTATATAGAAGCATGAAAGAAAGGAAACCCCCTCCAGTCGTACATTATCCTCCAACAAAATGGTAAGAGTTATTGCTGAAATATCTATTAACTCTCCCACGGCTTCGTCATGCGATCGATACAAGTACCGCTATGGGTGCGGACAAGGCAGTTGCAATAATAATCAAAGAACAACCTATAAACGACCGGCTCCTCCAACGGGGGAAAAAATGTCACAAAAACAATCCGAAAAACAACCGTTACTTGTGAGCGGTCACGAGGCAGATGATAATATCATTGACACGAACAATATTGGTGTGGCGATTATCGACGATCGCTTTATCAAAATAGATGAAGTGGTCGATCGCATCAACACCATCGCGGATGAGCGTTGCAATATGGTTGAGACGCAACAGATGCATGAGATTAATCGAAATTCGGAAAAAGAAAAGGAGAAAGAGAAGGGGAAGGAAATCAATTACAAACTTGGTAAACTTATTTATAGATCACGTACCGGTGATTTGTTCGAAGCTTACCATTCGATTCATCTGACGGAGTTCGTTGTTGTCGACAAAAAAAATGGGCGGTGTGTGAAAAATAAGACCCAGAAGATTTTTTGGAATGACAGAATTTTCGAAACAAAACAAGACTGGTTTAGCGAGATGGCCAACCTGAGTTATAGCAAGGCCGATGAGACAATGAAGATTGTTAGGTGTGAGTAAGTAGATTAAGAAACATGAGACGTTACAGGTTCGTGAGATTAATCGGAAATGCATTTTAATATAATACTAACAATAATACTAACAATAATACTAATAATAATACTAACAATAATACTAATAATAAAATATTAATAATTTTTATTTAGGTTTACTATTTTTGTTTATCGTTGAGTTGTTTACTATTATTTTTGTTATCGATTTTTATTTAATTTTATAATACAATTATATATATATATATATAATTACTATACTATAATATACAAAATGTCAACAATAATACCAAATACTACTCAAAATATGGTGAACTACCGTGGAAGAACAGAAATTTTTTCTATTAATATTACAGGAAGATTATCTGGCGGCACTGTTTGGGGTACGGATGTTTATACCGATGATTCGGATATTATACGAGCCGCTGTTCATGCAGGAGTTATTCAAAATGGGGAAAATAAAAATGTATTCATTCAGATAATGCCCGGACAATCATCATATCAAGGGACGACTCGGAATGGTATTTCAACAAATTCTTATGGAACCTGGACGGGTTCGTATAAATTTATATCTTTGTCATCCGGACAATCATGTAATACTTCCGCGCTTGTTTCTGGAACAAACAGAACATGCGCGGGATGGTCAACTGTAGACACTCGTAGGCAGTATGACGAAGGTCTGCCTAGAAGCGTAGGTAACGTATTTCCGTCGGATGTATGTTGGACAGGTTCGAGTTGTGTTGACCGCGCATCAGCAGAAAGACAGGCTCAAGCACAACAATTATGGGCATCATCACAGGCCGCAGCAGCAGCAAAGGCAGCTGCAGACGCAAAGGCAGCCGCAGACGCAAAGGCAGCTGCAGACGCAAAGGCAGCAGCGGATGCAAAGGCAGCAGCAGACGCAAGGGCAGCCGCAGAAGCAAAAGCAGCTGCAGACGCAAAGGCAGCCGCAGACGCAAAGGCAGCCGCAGACGCAAAAGCAGCCGCAGAAGCAAAAGCAGCTGCAGACGCAAAGGCAGCTGCAGACGCAAAGGCAGCCGCTGACACAAAGGCATCTGCTATAGTACTAGCCGATGAAGCAATAGCAATCGCTGATGGTGCGATTTTTATAGCCAGCGAGGCGGTCGAATTAGGGGGTTCGGCAAGTGCAGCAGCGAATACAGCTAAGACTAACGCGGAAACTGCAAAAAGGGAAGCCGCTGCAGCTAAAACAGCAGCTCAAAGCGCGACAACACAAACAGAAGCTTCATCCGCCAAAACAGCCGCAACAGATGCGAAAACAAAAGCAACCGCAGCTAAAACAGCTGCAGAAGCCGCTAAAACATCTGCAGAAGCAAAATGTAAGTCACCCTCGCTATTTACATTTACTGCAAAAATAGATGGCGTTCCCACTACTGGACCGACTTCACCTGTAGCCCCTTTTGTGTATTGGGCGATAGACAGTACCGGTCCAAATAAGGAATTCATTTGGATACCTGGTTCAGATAAATCAGGCAGCAATACCAACGAAGCGTTCACATATTGTGGGAAAGTAGGAAAATTTATAATTTTGTATAACAATATAGACAAAGAGAGAAATATTCAATACAAAATTTTGGGGGTCGAAAAAACGAACTCGAATACATATTATAAATTCAGCGTAGAGAAAGTCGGTTCAACTGCCGGGTTTACGCGAAGTAATATAAGGGAATCGCAGGAGGTTTTTATCAGATCTAGTGAGACGCAGATTGTTTCACAGGCACCATCAGCTGCTTCATCTACATTCAAAAATGTATGCACTGACCCTAAAACATCCGCAAACTGTAAACCTGTTTGTATTCCTACTGACTCGACCGGAAATATTATATATAAAGAAGGAACATCATTTCCTAATAAAATTGTTAGCAGTAAAAACCAGTGGCTAGCCAACTACTATGAATATGCACCAGTAAGGGGTATTGGTAGCGACGGTAGTTTACAATACGTGCCCATGGAACCATCGAAAACATTTGTAGGCGCAGGAACAACCTGTCTTGAACCGTGTCCGCCACAAGATGCCGGTGGTGTTCGCCCATCTTATTGCAAAGCACCTGACCCTAACTACGGTAAAAAGGATGCAACGGGTGCTGCTAGCGGATGTCCTATCGGGTGTATTAAAGTCGACGATCCCACAGATATTCGCAATAAATCGGTTTGCAAATTTGATAAAATGAAAGGGTATACATGCGCGGCAACGTGTGACTTTGCAGCCAGTTCCGAGTGTAAACGAATGACTGATTGTGGAAACTGTGGTGGCGATGAATATGTGGCGCGTTTCCCTGTTGGATGGACAAAGACAAATACGCGTAAAACAGAGCAGACGTATAATTTTGACGAGTGCAAAGAAAATTGTAAAAAACCGTCTGTTGATGACTGCCGTGAATTTTTACAGTTGGAGCAAAGCGGTGGAATTTCGGGAGGTAGATGCCGCAAAATAGGTGCAAATGATAACAAGGCTGTTTGTAAACCGGTATCCAAAGTTTCAAAGAACGGACTAGTTGCTGGGTATGACCAATGTACGGCTTGTACAAAAAATACAGGGTTATATGGATATTTTGAATATAAAAAACAATGGAACAAGATACTGAAGCAGTGGGATTTCATAAATGTTAAAGAAATACCTAATCCTTCATCAAGCTGGTTTGAAAGAGATGGACGCGGAAGCGGAAGCGGAAGCGGAAGCGGAAGCGGAAGCGGAAGCGGAAGTGGAAGTGGAAGCGGAAGTGGAAGCGGAAGTGGAAGCGGAAGTGGAACAAACCTGAGAGGCTCCAAGCCATCAGGATATGAGGAGGACGGCGATACAAGAGATGCAAGAGATTCGAGAGATTTGTGGAAATTACAATCGAATAATAATTCGAAATCGGTATCCATAAGTTCCGCATCTCAAACATCTCAAAGACAAAAACAAAGCGCAAATGTTGCCGCTATTAAGTTGAAACTTGATAAAATGGTTAGGGAATACAATGAATTATCCGAAAATGTAAAATGGAATAAAATGCAGATGGATAAGGCCGAAAAGGACTGTAATGACATCACTGTAAAATATAAAAGAGCAGTTAGGGACTACGCAACCGCCGAAGCACAGTCTATAAAAGTAGGCGCCACTATAAAAGAGAAGAAAGAAACTGAAGCTGCAAACACGCTAATGTACACTATAAAACAAAAGGCGCGCGAAATTTGTGAAAATTACGGAGAACTTAAAGACAAATATTTGAAATCAGTTAGCGAACTTAATACCCTCAAAAATAAGATAGATGACTTACGTAAGGCATATAATAACGCGAATGCTAGTATGGGAGGGGGCAGCGGCGGCGGCGGCGGTATTGGTTCAGCTATTTCTTCTGCGATAGCCCCTATAATTAATATTTTCTTTGGAGATGACATGAATCGCGACTGCTCGGGGCAACTTGGGTGCGGTAACGGTATCGACTATTCTTTTCCTTCGCCGTTTGAAAGTTCGAAAGGAGGCATGTTCACTCCTCAGCCTTACTATGACGGGATACGTCTATAGCCTTATTAAACACATGAGGCGTTACAGATGCGTGAGATTAATCGAAATTCGATCGATAAATAGAAACTAAAAACAAATCATATATTATACTCATATTTATACTAAAAATAGTATAAATATAACTACATAAAAACTATTACATATAAATATGTACTAGATAGAATGAACCAACCTGCCGAACAATTAACGGAATTAAATATTTTTGATTATACAATGAATGTTTTGGATAACTTCGGGCATGGCTGGGGGGAACAGTACGTAAGATTTGATTCGCGTAAAGAGAAAGAAACATTTATTAGATATATGTGGGAATGTTACCTAGAATATATAAATTTTACAACTACAATGGATATCGAAGAAAAAGAAAAATATAAGTATAGACACACGCGGTACGTCGACGATGAGTTAAGTGATTTATTCGAATCGAATGCAAACAATGCGCGTCAAATGGAGTTATGTTTATTTTATGATGCTACGGAATGTAGTCCTGCAGGAGGAACATTTTATATGGATGAAATAGAATCAAAAAATCACTGGCTGGTGCGTATTGGAGACGGCAGCATTGGAAGTAACTTTAGACGAGGTGCAAGGTTTAATACTTGGGGTTTGAAACGCGCATCGGCAGTAAAAGGTTTCGAATTCCTAGTAAAAAAGGGTGATATACTATGGTTTATTCCTGGCGGTACCGATGGTTATGTTTTAGCGTTTGCTGAATACGTAAACCATACAGAAATAGTTCATGCAACGAGGCATCAAAGATATGCCGAATTAGGGTTGATCGAAAATAATATTAGTTACGACTGGAATGTATTTATAAATTATAGAAATTTAAAATATACAAACACTACTGAAAGTGTTGGAAATACACTAGAAGATAGGAACAGATATTGTACTCATATCAAAGGAAATTCTGTAAGTGTAAGAAAATACAATAGAGACACTTGTAGAATAGACTTACCACAATTATACAACGAAATTATCGACACCGATCATTAGATGAATTCACGCGCATACTATGTATTGCGTTAACTGTATTACCTGTTGTACCAGTTCGCAACTCCGTATCCGTTTCCATTGCGGTTAACATATGCAACACCGCCGACTCCAACCCCGCGATTGTACTCCGTCATCTTCGCGGAAACCACATCCCCATTGTCTTCCCAATATTTCGATTCAAGTGTCTGACCAAGAATCATCACAGTAACTTTCGACTGATATGTTCGCGCAACTACAGTCATGCATCTATTCGCGTAGTTGAACAGTTCGCGGATTTCGTCCATGATTTCAAAGTCTTTTTCGGTTACTTCTTGGTAGGTCCGCTTATTCGCATTTGTTTGGCGAAGGTGGTCAGCGAATCGGAATATAATATCCGTCGATGTATTGAGAACCATGGTAAGTATATTATGAATATCGCGCGACTTTTGCATCCGTTTGTCGGCGCGCTGCAATGCAACCGCGAAATCTTGTTCTGTCAGCTCGCTAAGCAGGTACTTCACGCCCAGCTCCTCATTATAGCGCAGAGGGTCTATATGATATTGCGGCAGATAAACGTGGCGAAGCTCGATAATAATGCGACATACTTCGGCGAACTGTAGTTTGCGAAACAAAATCATGCGTTCTATGCGCATTCTTTCGCGGAGATGAGAAGTATCTATTTGAGACGACGGAACCAAAAGCTCGCCCAGCCTTGTTATGCATGATTTTTTTCTGTCGCCTGCAACCCCTCCACCTGCCGCAACAATTGTATCATCCATCATGTCGTTTACATTCGAAATGCAGTCCGCGTAAAATTTGTCCCATCTTTCTTTTGCGCTCAGAGGCAAGCGTTGAGGTAGGGGAGAAGCAGCGGCAGCGGCAGCGGCAGCGGCAGCAACAGCAACCGGCAAGTGTCTTTCATTGACAAAGTCTTTGTTCGCATTTCTCCACATAATGATATTACGAGTTATAGTCTCTGGAGGGAACAAGTTCGTTACAACGGTGATCGTCATATTGTCGATTTCGCGTCCACACAAAATATCGCCCGGAACGCGCGGTGCTTGTCCGCCATTCAGTTGGCGCTGAAATTCATAGTAATGCGGGTTATGAATAACCGTCTCGATGCGCCCTGTCACCCAGTCAAACGCGCAGTCGTTGCACGCTGTGCAGAACATTTGATTGCATCCGCTTATCTTGAATACCCGAGCACCGCATTTGGGGCAGGCGCGCGTTTCCGCGTCAATCAGTTTCGCCGATGCTAGATTGTCTGCGTTACAAACATGTGGCGTATCTTGTGCATCACCCTTCATTTCGTGACAGTCCTTGCACGTCCACATGCTGCACAAGTTACACTTCCACTGCGTGCTGAGAAACCCGCGACAATTCGCGGCGGTATTTGGGCACGGTCTTACAAATGACACATGATGTTCGCGCTGTGATGCGGGGAGAGATGCGTCGGCCGCTGGCCCTACACGTATGCGATGCTCGAGACGATTTTTCTCCGTTAAACACGCATAATGTTGCGTGCGGAGGGCGTTGATTTGTTCCAAAATAGTATTGCACTGGGTATTCAAATCGTTTTTGCGCTTCACCATTTCGGCGACGGGTTGGCGTGTCGGTAGAAGCGCTCGTTCCTTCTGTAGCATAATGCGCTCGCGATGTTCTTTCCAATCTTTTGAAACAAACTTTAGCGTGAAATTATCTACGAGAAATTCGCGCTGGAATTCCTTGTGACATTCCATACAATTGGGATGCGTATTG
>Ga0114978_10002609_pt1 | contig 14855 bp, 10 predicted proteins | sample S_140212_EF_Meta_FD_87027 | JGI IMG/M metagenome (GOLD analysis project Ga0114978, IMG submission 87027) | Freshwater microbial communities from Lake Simoncouche, Canada to study carbon cycling - S_140212_EF_MetaG | ecosystem: Environmental > Aquatic > Freshwater > Lake | place: Lake... | reverse complement strand
GATCACGAGGCGGTTCGGGCCAATATCGATATCTCGCATCTCTGTCTGGCACAGGTTCCCGCTGAAGAACTGCGGCTACTGCAGGGAAAGGCGATTCACGTGCATATCTCGGACTGCGATGGGAAGGTTCACGGAGACCTGCCACCCGGTCGCGGCGTGGTTCAGTTCGAGCCTTATTTGCGAGAAATTGCCAAACTGAATCTCGAGGGGGCGATGTCGATTGAACTGGAATACAGCCCGGAACCCGATCAGATCGAAGCCTGGGTTGCGGAAGCCTACCGGGAAACTCGTCGCCTAATGCAGGCTACCGGTTTGAGCGATTGATACCCGAGCGACTGAACTGGCGTCACTGAACTGGCGTGACTGAACTTAGGGGGCCGACACGATGCAGGGGACCGCTCAGCGCCGGCGAGCACTCCACAAATGATCCGATCGAACCATCAGAGACATCGGGGACGTCACAGACATCTGCGATTAGTTTAAGACTGCCTCGTCGCGACCCGTAAACACCAGTTCGGTCGCCTCGTCATCGGCAGGAATTGACGCATTGATCCCCTGTTTTCCCAGGGGAGTCAACTGATAGCGGATGCCGCCGTCACGACCGGCGAGGTCAAACTTGAGGAATCCATAGGCAATCAGTTTTCCGTGGATTCCGGACAAATCCGCCGTCGGAACCTCTTCGGCCGTCTGGACTCGTGGCACCCAGCCATCGAAGTCAGGGGTCTGGTTTCGTCCCTGTGACTGGATTTGATAGTAAACGTTCAGGACGATGGCCCATTTCGGGTTTCGCCGCAACTGTTCGAGCTCAAATTCGTCCATGCCGAAAGTATCGGCAGCAACGCGCCGCGAAGCCGATGACGTGTTGCGATAGAGGTACGACCGTTACGAGCGGTAAAGTTTTCCAAACCGAAGTGGTAATTCTGCCAAGCGACTAACGTGCGATCGCTTTCAGAATCTCTTGCACGCCCCTGGCGGGATTTAATGCCGTAACACCAATCCCAGAAACGACTTTTGTGATATTGTGGTCGACTTCATCACTGCGGCTCCAGCGGGAGCCATCGGCGGTGGTCAGATAGGCGGACAGCGTGTGGTGACCGGTTCCAGGCCGCTCGCCAATCAGATGAATGATCATGCGGGGGCCCGCCAGGCCAGCGAACAGCGTTTCGCCGATGCGATAACCGGCACGAACGCGACCGCGATTGACCACGAACGAGGGCTTGGCAACCTGCAGCCCAGACTCGGCCAAACGGGGGCGCAGTTCTTCGAGTAACGGAAGCAGGTTCCCTTCGTCCATTAAAGCGAGTGCGTTCAGGCCTTCCGAGATCACGATGACGGTATCGGCTTGCCCCTGATCGGTCACCCGCCATTGTTTGATTCGTTGCAGTGACTCGTCGGATAACCGTTCTCCCGAGGCGGGATGCAGAATGTAATCGCTACGATCAGCCGAACGGGTGAACAGCGGAATGGCATTGGGAATTCGGTTCAGGAATTCGGCCTCCCATTCTTTCCAGATACATTGCTTGGCATCGTCGTAAACGGTCTGAATCTCGGCTTGAATTGACGGAGCCAATTCAAACGGCTGATCACCGTATCCTTCGGCGATGAAGACGCCACGGCTGCGAACTTCGCCAATCCGTGTTGCCGATTCGGCGAGAATCTCGGCGTCGGTACGCGGGTCTTGTTTGCCGCGACAGTATTGCAGATAAACCCAGCCCGGGTCGCCGAAATGTTCGGTCGGATGGCCCTGTTGATCGATCACGTTTAACCGCTGAAAAAAGGCCCACATCCGATCATCAACGCGGTAGCCGAACTGGTTGCGCAGGCGGACATGGTCCTGGAATCCGGTGGTCAGGTATCCCAGCATGGGGTCGATCTTGGTTGGTAACGCCATCAGGTAGGCGGGATTGGCGGGGGCGATCTGTTCCAGGCACCAGTCCAGATCTTCGAGTGAAATTTCCATGTGCAGAGTTGAACAGACATCCAGGCCGATGGTCAATCCGTGCAGTTTTCCCATTACGATGTCTTCCAGGCAGCAACGGACCAGTTGTTCGCGCGTGCGGAAGACTTCCGGGCCGATGAATCCCGCGACATCGTTCAGATGCAGCCAGGCCTGCCCGACGGGAATCTGTTTCGAGGTGGCGATTTCATGAGCCATACCGCGGGCGAAGCCATACTTCCGCGACTCGTGAAAGACCATGTCCGTTCCGTGTCCGTGGCCGTTAGTAAAATCAGCCCCTTGTCCCGATTCCAGATACAATCCGAACCGGCCGGTTCGGCTGCGAGCGTATTCCGCCATTTTTTCGACACTGATATCGAACGTCGTGTTGGCGTTATCGTTTCCGGCAATGCTTTGAAACCAGAATTCGGTCGCGCCCGGATGGACCCGTTCGACTTCCGCCTGGATATCAATATGCGCCAACACACAGTGGGGGATGATCTGATCGATTTCGAACGTTTTCAGAATGTCCTGGAGTGCCAGTTCGACGGCCGCCACCGAAGCGGGGTCACTGGAAACGGGGTTCGTCCCCAGCAGAACATCACCGACGGCATAGGAAAAGGCATTGAAGACCTGAAACCGGATATCATCCAGGCTATCGGTGGGCGAATTTGGCTGGACGCGAGCCCCCAGATACCCCTTGTCGCCGATCCGGGAACCCTGCAGCGGATGGAAGATGGTGCTGCCGAGAGCGATCAGTTCGTCGTTGGTCATCAGGCGGACGAGACAGGCAATCAGGTCACTCGTCAGCCCCGGCAGTAACGCATAGATTTCCGTAGCGGTTGCGGTGAGTAAATGCTGTTTGAGCTCGCCGAGGGTTTTGTTGTTCCAGGCTTGTCGGCGTTCGTGCAATACGAAGCGATCGTTCCACTGTGAGAGGCGATCTTGCCAGGGGGGGTGTGCCACCAGGTCCGCAATTTTGGAATTGGCGAGCAGTTGTCGCGCCCGGACGCGGGAAGGCTCATCGGCAGCAGCCACACCAACAATCGCGTCCCCCTCTTTGAATTCGTTAGCGGCTCCCAACAATTTTCGATAGAGATCCAGCTCAAATTTTCCCGTTTGCCGCCGCAGATATTGGAAGAGGTCTTCCCCTTTGTCTGTAGGGACGACATCGACCCCCTCGAACAGCGGATCGCCCCAGGCGGGAGGGACGCAAACACCACTACCGAGAACCACGGGTACTGAAATCGCTTTGAGAAAACGCCGCCGATCCAACATCGTCAATCTCCGATTCTCAATACGTTTTCGAGGGTGGCCGTTTTGTGACGGCCGAGGGACAGACTCAATTTTTCTGCGACAAAACCCTGTTTTACAGGGACTGACGATCTTGGTGAGTGGGATGGGATCAGAGTGGCCCGGAAATCGGCAGGGGACGGAAACCGGGTGTTTGTCCCCTGAGTTGGCCCGCAACGGTGACTTCTGGTCTGCTTCTGGTCTGCTACTGGTCTCATCGTATGATCTGATCGCACGTCAGACTTCCGCAAAATTCTACCCGAACGAGATCCCCTTCGGCCAGAGATTCTCTGGCGGGGGCTGGTCCCAAGTTGAAAGTCGGGCTTCCGTTTCGGTCGCAACCGGGGCACAATATGAGTTCTATCAATCTGTTAAAAAGCAGAGACTGGCTCCGAGCGAAAACAAAAATCGACTGGAATGATACGCAGTGTGAGGTGGCTGTCCCCCTTTTTCACATCAGTCTGTTGAAAAACGGGGACTGGCTCCGAGTGAAAACAAAAATCGACTTGAATGTTACGCGGTCTGAGGTGCCTGTCCCCCTTTTTCAACAGACTGCTATGGTCTGATCATTTGTGCAACTGAGGTCCTGCTCATGTTTGACATTGGTTCGTTTCGAGCTTCCACCTGTCAGGGGATTGGGCGTCGGTCATTCCTCAAATGGGGGGCGAGTATTCCGGCAGGCTTGATGCTGGGTTCTCCGCGTGTACTGCATGCCGCCCCGGCGGCGAAGGCGAAATCGGTCATTTTCGTCTGGCTGTGGGGGGCTCCCAGTCATATCGATACCTTTGATCCGAAACCCAAGGCCCCGTCGCAATATCGTGGTCCGTTTGCCACGATTGCGACACAACAGCCGGGGGTTCACTATAGTGAACTGTTGCCCAGGCTGGCGGCTCGGAGCGACCGGTTTTCGCTGATTCGCTCGCATGTCACCAGTCAGCCGGGTCACCCCGATGCCGGGACGGTCGGGTTGACGGGATTTGAAGAGCGGCCGGAACCGGTGCAGCCCAATTTTGGGGCGATCGTCGGGAAGCATCGGGGTCATCAGGGATCGTTGCCACCATTCGCCATGATTGGACGTGGAATACCTCGTGATGTCGTGCGAAAAATCGACGGATATGGTGGGGGCAAGTTTGGCAAGGGGGCAGACCCGTTCATGGTAAGCTGTGCGGATGATGGGACCGTCGAGATTCCCTCGTTGCAGTTGCTGGAAGGGCTGACCCCCAATCGGATTTCGGACCGACATGAGATTCGCTCACGCCTGGATGCCACACTTCGGCAGCTCGATCGTGCGGGGATGTCCGAGTGGGATCGGACGTATCAACGGGCATACGGACTGATTGCCAGTCCACAATCTCGCGCCGCATTTGACCTGACACAAGAATCACAAGCGACCCGCGACAGTTACGGTCAGACAACATTTGGTCAGAGTTGTCTGCTGGCTCGACGATTGGTTGAGGCGGAGGTTCCTTATATTCAGGTCAACTGGAGCGAGTACGTCGAATGTATGACTCCGAATTGTGATTTCGGCTGGGACACACACATTTATAATTTTGAGCTTTTGCAGGACACGCATTGCCCGATCTTTGATCGAGCCTTTTCGGCGCTACTGGACGACCTGCAATCACGGGGGCTGCTCGATTCGACGCTGGTGGTGGCGATGGGTGAGTTCGGGCGGTCACCGCGCATCACCAATCGTGCGGCCCGCGACCATTGGTCTCGCTGTTATTTTTCGCTGTGGTCGGGGGGCGGGGTTCAACCGGGTCGGGTGATCGGCAGCAGTGACAAGTATGCCGAAGATCCGTTGACCACGGCGATCACGCCCAAAATGGTCGGCACCACGATCTGTGATCTGGCGGGGGTCGATACCCAGGCGCGAGCAGAACTCAAAGTCCTCGAAGGGGGAACGGTCATTCAGGAATTATTATGACAAAGCCAGCGCAGCAATCTGGTCCCCGGGGGCCCCGCGACGAGCGAGTTTTTCCGGCGACAAAACGAGAATACAGCAGTTTATTGAGCATGTCGGTCCAATTCCCTCGTCGGAAAAGGGATGTTTGTTTGTTTCGCCGGGGCTCGGTTCCTCGATTGACTCACTGTTCCCCTTTCGTGTTGCTGGTGCTGAGCCTGCACGCATGTCTCGTCCAGGGGGCAGAGCCAGTCCGTTTGACCACCGACGGCCATGCCAAACGCGATCCTGTCTTTTCTTCTCCTCAAGAGACCGAATTGCTGTATGTTTTGCTGGAAAAGCCGAATCAGTTACGTTTGATGAAACGTTCGTTGGTTGACGCAACCACGGTTCCGCTGCATCCTGGAGAAACGCGATCCGAATTCGAGCCTGCCGTCTCGCGCGACGGTCATTTCCTGGCGTTTGTCCAGAGCCGGGGGAATCTGAGTCTCGCTTTGGTGATTGTCGATATTATGAATAATCGAACGTACGACGTCCCTCCCGGAGGGGGATTTTCGGGGCTGCGAAGTCCGGCATTTACGCCGGATCAGCAGCGAGTTCTTTTCAGCTACCCCGAAGAGGGTCGGCAGCAGATTTACTCGGTCGACGTGCAGGGGAAGGATCGAAAAACCCTGATCGATTCACAGGGGGTGAATAATTGGCCTCATTTTTCTCGCGAGGGTTCGTCATTCGTCTTCAGTTCCAGCCGTGACGACGACTTCGAGATCTATGCTGCAGACGCGAATGGCGAAAACGCTCGGCGACTGACCACCAGTCCGGGCCAGGATATACGTCCCCGGTTTTCGCCCGATGGTTCACGGATAGCGTTCACCAGCAATCGGGACGGCAATTACGAGGTCTATGTGATGCGGTCAGACGGCAGCGATCTGGTCCGCATCACGAACCATCCTGAACAGGACGACTATCCAATCTGGACGGCCAATGGCAAGCAGTTGGTGTTATTGAGTGAACGAAACGGATCGTTCGATTTCTACCGCTATGAAATCCCCTGAGACGGTTGTGATTCCCGCCAGGAAGCGATCGGGTTCGCAGTAACCGTGGCAATTCATGGGCTGTCGGCAATTCATATGATCAAGAATGGTTGTGTTCGACACGGCAGAGTCGTATTCGGTTGATGATTCGTCTATCAGGAGTTGCTCGGGTTTTCTAAAATGCGTTGGCCTGCGGTTGGCAGGTCGATTTTTTGGGTGGTTGCTGGTCAACGAGAATTTTGATGAACTCTGTCACGCGAATGACGAGCCTTATGGTATCGATTGGATTCGTCGTGTTGCTGGCGTGTTTCTGGCCGGCACCGACGCTGGGGCAATCGTCCAAGGGTCGGAACAATTTGCAGGCGATTCAGGAGCGGCATAAAGAGCGTTTCCGCGAATTTTCCACCCAAATCACCAAGTTGGCTCAGTTTTGCGACGAGAAAAACCTGGACGACGCAGCCAGCAAAGTCCGATCGCGGATGATCGTTCCCGAGGCGCAGTCGTTGCGGGTCGATAAGCTGCCGACCGAAATGCGGGCCGAAATCTTGCCGGGAGTGAGTGGGGATGAACGCTATTGGCAAACACAGTTGCGGCATCTGGAAATTGAGTACGCAAAAGATCTGTATGGTCAATCACGCGGAGCCTTGCATCAAGGGTTTCCGGGTTATGCCTATAATCTGGTCCGTGAAGCGGCGCTGCATGACCCGGATCACCCCCAGGTTCGTAAGATTTTGGGGTTTGTGCGACTGGGAGGCGAATGGGTCACTCCCTTTGCCTTTTCTCAGGTCAAAACCAAGGGAAATGTTTGGCACGAAGAGTTTGGCTGGCTGCCCCGTTCGCAGATCGAGCGATACATGGCGGGTGAGCGAAACTTTAAGGGGAGATGGATCTCGGCAGAAAAAGAGAAAGAACTGCGGCGCGATTTCAATTCGGCTTGGGAAATTCGGACCGATCACTATCTGATCAAGACGAACGTCAGTCTGGAACGTGGCGTCGAGATGGGGAAAGCCCTGGAAGATTTCTACGGCGTGTTTCACGAGACGTTTGCTGGCTTTTTTCATACTCCCGAGCAGTTGCAGAAACTGTTCGACGGCACGTCCAAATCGATGCGGGCCGATAAACCGTACACCGTCCATTTTTATCGGACGCGCGAGGAATATCTGGAACGACTGAGAAAATTCTTTCCCTCGATCGATCAGACCAATGGGGTCTACATGACGCATGACCGGGTCGCGCACTTTTATTACGACCCTGCCAACGATCATGATGGAACGCTCTTTCATGAAGCAACGCATCAACTTTTTTTTGAAAGCCATCATTCGAATCGGACGATCAGTGAACGAAATCACTTTTGGATTATCGAAGGGATCGCCTGTTATATGGAATCTTTTCAGCGTCAGAATGGTTCGTTTTCTCTGGGTGACCCGAGCTATATTCGCTTTGTGGGGGCTCGGCTTAATCTGCTGGAAAAAAAATATTATGTCCCTCTGCGAGAATTTTCGGGATACGGTATGGTCGAATTTCAGGGGGCCGCCGAACTCGCCAAGAACTACACTCAGGCGGCTGGGCTGGCACGTTTCTTCATGCAATATGACAACGGGCGCTACCGCGAGGCCGTGGTCAAACATCTCGCCCAGCTATACAGTGCGGATGAACGGACGCGAGAGAAGGCCGACAGTCTGGATGAGTTAACGGGGGTCGATTTTTCGGATCTGGATCGTCAATATGCGGACGATGCGCGGCAATTGGAAGCCAGGGTGGCTCGTCCTTGAAGGGGTCGGGCGAGAGCAACGCTGAGATAACAAGCCAGCCTTTTTGCGGAGGAAGAGTTGCCTTACGGTTTGATTGCGAGTCGGCTAGTTTTTCCGCTCGTCGCATGCATAGGCCCTGCCACTGGCATTTGACTGCGCATCATGACAAACCGTTACTGTGGCAGTCAAATTCCCAAGCGGAGGAAGTGAAATGCCTTGCGAACGATGTGGTGTTGAAGCCCCAACCAGACGCGTCAATTTGTATCAAAACATTGGTGTGCTGGTCATGCGTTTTACGGAATCAACAGAATGTCGTCTCTGCAAATCTTGTATTCATGGGGTCTTTTGGAAGTACACCTTGGTGAACCTCACACTGGGCTGGTGGGGTGCGATCTCGATGATACTCAATCCGTTGATCATTCTCTCAAACACGATTCAGTATCTGCTGTCCCTGGGGTTAAAGTCGGGTTCCGCGGAGGCCGTCGTCCCGAATCAATTCGAAAACTCGAATTCTGCGGACAATGTTCCTGCCGGGATCGATTTTGCCGAGAGTGATTTTGCCGAGAGTGACATTGCCAAGCCCGAACGAATCGAATGCCCCTTTTGCCGGAAGTTGGTGAGTATCTCGGGCGACCGGGCTTGTCCTTCTTGTCGAGCGACTCTGTGATTGATCGTTCTATGAGCGATCTTGATTACGGCTCTTCGTTTGTGGCATCAAGTCGGCATTACCAGGCTGGCGTTTATCTTTTTGACCTGACGTGGGTCTGGTAAATGAGAAATGCAAGTGGCAGTCCGATGGAGATTGTGCAGAGGTAAGGAAACCATTCCATAAAACGGGGCAAAAAATACCGATAGACACGATCCCAAAGGACGAAGGTATCAAGCAGTGCGGGGACCACGATCGCCCAGCACATAAAGATCAAGCCTAGCTGTTTTCGTTCCGCTTTTTCTCCTTCAGACAATTCGGGTGCGGCTTGTTTTGCCACGGCAGCGGCTTTTTGAGCGGATGTCTTGCCTGACGACTTTCCCGTTCCTTTTGCGGGTTCCGCCACTTCCTTACGCATTCCCGCCGCATAGTGGATGGCGATCGCCTGATTGATCGCTTTGCCAGAAGCGATCACGGGACGAATCGGTTTGCCAAACCGCAGCCGAATCTCGTCTTCGAGTTCGGAATCGGGTTCATCGGCACAGGCGACGACGACCGAGTTCTCGTCGGTAAACAGGGGGAGGCAATTTTGCCGACGAACGACATTTTTTGGTACTTGATCCAGCACGTCGTTTTCTGGCACCAGGTCTGCCAGGTCAACGTACGAGCGGCCAATTTCGTTGGCAAAGGCCCGCGCAGCGGTCTCTTGATCGACCATTTTTAATTGGACAATTGCGTCACGCACCGAGAGTCCCGTTCGTTCTGCGTGCGTCTTGGCCTCTTTGGCCTGGTCAGAGGTAATTGCCCCTTCATCCTGAAGATACGAAGTCATTGGCCTTCGACCCGACTCGTCCCGGTCGTCGATGACCCTACCAAGGCTGCGGTCGTATTCTTGTTTGAGCTCTTCATCGGTGAGGCAGAGCATCGCTTTGGCCAGCTCGTTGAGGAGCAGTTGCGATTGATCGGAATACTGGCCGGTCGCATATTTCCGCACATGGCCATTCAGTTTTTTGTAGTTTTTTCGGATCTTATCGACGTGGTCTTCGAATTGAACCAGCCGCAGCAGCTGATAGTGGTCAGGAGGGCGAGGCCCTTCGGGGATTCCTAACCACTCTTTATAAACGTCAATGGCCATGAGGAAAACCTCCTGTTTTGATGCAATGCGGCTCGCGAAGTCTCAGCAGAAAAATCAGACGCAAACCAGAGGAGTCTTTAAGGGACTCCCCCGGTTTGCGTTTTTCTCACCAAACACGGATCTGGGATTAATCCCCGCGATGAATCCGCCTGACGTTCAGCCCCGCGTACCGAGATTCTTGCTCGCGGTGGCAAGGTTCAAACATTATTCAACCTGGTAATCTTTGGCGAGCAATTCAAAGTTGTTGACACCTTGATCGGTTAGCCCCGAGTTCCGCACGATTTCGGTGGTAGCGACCCGATTACCCGTCAATTCCTTGGCAACCGCATGAATCCGTCCGTTCGAGTCATAGCTGTAAGTGACTTCAACGGGAGAATTCGCCGGGAGGTTCGCAGGAAGTCCCACAATCTGGAAATCGCCGATCTGGGTACAGGCATCGGGATCGGTCGCATCCCCTTCCAGAATATAAAGATGAATCGTTTTCTGGTTCGAGGAATTGGTGACAAATCGCTGGCTAACGCTGAAGGGGATCGTCGAATTCCGAGGGATCATGATGTGGTTCATCTTGCGAGTCCGATCGTCCGGATTCGTGACCTTGACTCCGAGCGAATGAGAATTCACGTCGCTGGTCTGTACGGTTCGCAAGCGAGCGGATACGAGGGCACTGAGTCCCTCGATTCCCCGATTTTCCCGGGCTTCGAGAATCGCAGCGTGGATTGCGGCTCCCTGAGCCACAGCCTCTTCCGGTCGCAGTTCACGTGACGGAGTTCGCTGGCAGACTTCGAGTAGCATTTGTTCGACGGAGGGCATGTAGGTTGAACCACCCACGAGCACCACTTCGTCCAGTGATCCAGGCTCAACACCCGCTTGTTGCATCACCAGTTCGGTCGTATCGCGGGTTCGTTGCAGCAGATCGGAGGTCATTCTTTCGAAATCCTTCCGGGTTAACTGCAGGGTGAGGGTCTTGCCGTGGAAGTAAACCGACAGCGGGACCTGAGTTTTCGTACTGAGTGCTCGTTTGGCATCTTCGCATTCGACCGTGAAGTTTCGGATCGCTTCGGCATCTTCGCGGGGATCGTCGCTAAACTTGCGGTAGAATTGCTCGGCCACGTGGTCTGTGATCCGTTTGGTCCAGTCAATCCCCCCTAACATCACATCACCGTCCGTGGCCAATACCCGGAATTGGGTTGGAGTGTAGCGAACCACGGTGACGTCAAAGGTTCCCCCACCGAGGTCGTAGACCAGAATGGTTTTGGATTCTTGTTTGAGATCAGATCGCCCCAGTTCACCCTTCATCCAGGCGTAGGCGAGTGTCGCGGCGGTCGGTTCGTTGATGATGTCAACAACATTCAGACCCGCAATACGACCTGCATCCTGTGTTGCCTTACGTCGGACATCGTTGAAGTAGTAGGGAACCGTGATGACCGCATTGGTGATCGGGCCAATCGCTTTCTCGCCATCCTGCTTCAGCTTTTTCAGAATCAGTGCAGAAATGAATTCCGAGCTCAGCTTCTTGTTTTGATAAACGACGAAGAATTCCTTATTTCCCATCTGACGCTTAATGGCTTCGACGATGTGGTCGGGAGATTCTTGGGAAATTCGTTCGAACGAAGGGCCCACCACCACTTGACCATCATCCCCCAGTAGCACGACTGAAGGGGTGATGTTCCGTCCGTCAGCATTCAGCAAGGAAATCGGATTTCCTTCTTTGGTCAATTGAGCGATCGCCGAGTATGTCGTTCCGAGATCGATACCAACGGTTTGGCCTGCAAGGAATTTCATGAGACGTCTGTTCCCTCAAGAGTTAAGGCAATGGTGATTTGTCGATTGACAAGTTTTCAGATTCTATCGCGCCCGTGAACGAAGACCAATATTATGAGGCATCACACCAGAAACGCTATTCTGACTGAGCAGCCAGAGGGAAATCAAGCGACGATACCGATTCTTAACCAGTTCCAAACACGAATCCTGCGATCAAATGCTCAAACGTCATTTTATTGCACTGAAATGGTACACACGAGCTAACGCAAAACGCACATGTATGGGATCACGTCGGTCTGGTGTCGATGCGACCATTCAGGATCCAAGTCGACTGACAAGTCGACTGACAAGTCGACGGAACGGGGGCGATTTGCCTCGCCGAGTGACTTGGCGGACATTTTTCATCAACGGGGAGAACCCGGATGGGTGATCGGAAATTCGCCGTCGAAACTCCTGATTTCTCGGTCCTGTGAACAGTGATGGACCGATTTACGGTTCAAGCAGAGACTGCGACTTGCCGAATTTTGCAGATTCCATTACCGTCCCGCGAGAGTTGGAGTCAGGAGACCCCAATTCAAACCCGTGTTGCTGATCAAATCGGCTTAAGCAGATTGATCTGGATGGATGCAAACCGGGTCGAAAAATCGTAGGGCGTCCTTTATGGACGTAACTCACATTCGCCAAAAGGAATTGACGATGACAGGGTTGCGGAGCAACGGATTCGTAGTTTCACTCGCGGCATTGGCGTTTTTTGTCAGCGGCATGGTGATTCAGCGTCAATTCGACCGGTCACATCCAACGGTCATTTCGATCGGCGATCACGAATTTTTTGGCCAAGATTTTTCTTTATCCCCGAATGGGCAACCCGTACACACGCCTCTGGGCGATTTTTCTGCCGACAGCGATTTTTCCGCTGATTGTCAGGGGCTTGTCACCGATCCCTTGCGGGAGCTCTGTAAAACGGATCATGGGATTTTTGTGATCGGCAGTGGACAAACGGACCTCCCGATCACACAAGGTCTGCATGGCCTCTACATGGTGAATGGGCCTGTTGGGGGGATCATTCCTGTCGCAGGGACGCAACCTGCCAAGGAACCTCGGCGATCGGGTTTGATTGCAGAACGACCATCCGCTGTTCCCGCCCCTGTGGATGCGTTGCCCGTGGACCACGATTCATCGGCGGCAGGTTCCGCGACACCAGAGGAAAATACTGCGGAAAATTCCGCAGAAGAGACCGCCAGTTCGGCGGTTCGAAATGTCATCGAACGGGAACTCGCCCACACGACTCGTGAAGAACGGGATATCTGGTTTGATGAATTGAAAACACTTCCTGCTGGCGTTGTGCGAGATTTGCTTCAGGTCCGCAAACAGATGCGTGCTCTGCCGCGCGTTTCGGGGGGAGCCCCGGAAAAACTGGCGTCGACCGAGTCTATTGCAGGCCCCCGCCAGCGCGAAATCGTCGCGGAAGCGGTTTCACAAAAAATTCGTTTTCAACTTCCGAGCGATGACTCGACCACCATCGCTCTCGAATCGGCAATTTCTCAGCTGCGTCACAATTTGATGAATGCAGCCACTCCTGGATTTAAACGGCTGCGGGTCACCATGGTCGACTGTTATTCACCACAGAATTTTGGTTCATCACCACTCGATGGGATTGACTCTCATCCGTCGTTCGAGGCCCGCGTTCGTGGTGAAGGTTGCCGGATGAGTCCCGTGCAACTCGACCTGAAGCAAGGAGCCTTTAAAGCGACCGGACGTCCGCTAGACCTTGCAATTAACGGCGATGGTTTTTTTCATGTTCAACAGGGTGAAAAAGAATTTTTGACGCGGTGCGGAGCGTTCGCGCTGGATCAAGACCGCCAGCTGTCCCTTTTGGTGGCGAACTCGCTGGTCTTGATCCAACCTCGGATTAAAATTCCGGAAGATCTGCGGGAAATTCAAATTTCTGCCGAGGGGACCATTTCGATTTTGAACTCAAGCGACGCCACCAACACCGTGCTGGGGCGAATTCCGCTGGCGCGGGTCGCCAGTCCAGGGCGGCTGAAGCCGGTCGGTCAGACTCTGCTCGAGGCGAACGAAGATTCCGGTCCGATCGTTGTTGGTCACGCCATGGCCGAGGGTCTTGGCGAACTGCAGCAAGGGGGTCTCGAACAATCGAACGTCGATTTCCAGGCCGAACAGGATGAAATTGAAGAACTGATGATGTTGTTGAAAGCGACCCCGACATCGAGTTCGCGACCTGTTACGGCGAGCAGTCCGGAAACAACACCAGCCCGCTAAAGTTGACATGGGGCCTTGGATTTTTGCGTTTGATTTCTGTGCGAGAAGTGATATGCCCCTTCATCCTGAAGCCGCTCTTTTTCTGGAACAGGTCGCCCGCCAGTCAACGCCGTCGGTAGAAACGCTTCCGATCGAGTTAACACGCCGTGCGGCCCTGATGGGAATCCGCCCCGGCCCTCATCCGCCCGAACTGGCAAAAGTCGAAAATCGATCGATTCCCCGGCCAGATGGGACACTGCTGCCGGTCCGGATTTACGTTCCGGTGGGAACTGGCCCATTCGGCATTTGTCTCTATTTCCATGGGGGTGGCTGGGTTCTCAACAATATCGACACTCATGACCATTTGGTGCGGCGTCTGGCGGCGACTTCCCGATGCGTTTTTATCAATGTTGACTATCGATTGGCCCCCGACCATAAGTTTCCTGCGGCGATTGATGACGCCTACACCGCCCTGACGTGGGCCTGCGAAACGGCCCAGGAATTCCAGGGAGATCCGGGCCGGATTGCGGTCGCGGGGGACAGTGCCGGGGGAAATCTGGCTGCCGTGCTCTGCCTGATGTCGCGTGATCGGGGGGGGCCCCGGATCGCCTTTCAGGCCTTGATCTATCCGATTACCGACTGCGATTTTGAACGTCCTTCCTACCGGAGCAATGCCGAGGGATATTTTCTGACCCGCAGTGAAATGATCTGGTTTTGGAATCACTACGTTTCGTCCCCCGAGCAAATGCGCGAACCTTATGCCTCACCCTTGCTGGCCCCATCCTTAAAAAATCTTCCTCCCGCAACGATCCTCACTGCAGAGTATGATCCGTTGCGCGACGAAGGGGAGGCGTACGCCGCCGCACTGCAGCAAGCGGGGGTTCCGGTGGCGTTTCATCGCTATCCGGGGATGATCCATGCGTTTATCAGACGCGTCGAGCAGTTCGAGACCGCGCGGACGGCGATTCAGGAAATCGGTCAGCAGATTCGTGCCTCGATTGGTGATTGATCACGGACACGGTAAGCTTGCAGGTTTCATTCCGGAACGGAGGGGGGCTCTGCCTTGTCCGCCACCGGTTATCCGCCCGAATCACTGGTCGTTTTTGACTGTCAGAATGGATGTGTCATGCAGAAATATGT
>Ga0114978_10002608_pt1 | contig 14856 bp, 12 predicted proteins | sample S_140212_EF_Meta_FD_87027 | JGI IMG/M metagenome (GOLD analysis project Ga0114978, IMG submission 87027) | Freshwater microbial communities from Lake Simoncouche, Canada to study carbon cycling - S_140212_EF_MetaG | ecosystem: Environmental > Aquatic > Freshwater > Lake | place: Lake... | reverse complement strand
CGTTTCCTCGATCGCAGATGCGATTCAATTCATCAGCTACTACCATCCGGCTGATTACATCAAGCATTTAGCGCGAGCGTACGAGCGTGAAGAAAGCCCTGCGGCCAAAGATGCCATGGCACAAATTTTGACCAACTCACGCATGAGTGCCGAAGGTCGTCGTCCGATTTGTCAGGATACTGGCATCGTCAATGTCTTCTTGAAAATCGGAATGGATGTTCGTTTTAATACCAAGAAAAACATTCAAGAGCTGTGTGACGAGGGTGTGCGTCGTGGATACTTGAATCCCGAAAATCCTCTGCGCGCTTCGGTGTTGGATGACCCAATTTTTTTGCGTAAAAATACAAAAGACAATACGCCCTGTATCGTGAGTGTTGAATTGGTGCAGGGTAATAAAGTTGAGGTGCAAATAGCCTCTAAGGGCGGTGGCTCTGAAAATAAGTCGAAGCTGGCGATGTTGAACCCCAATGATTCGATTGTTGACTGGGTACTCAAGACAGTGCCAACAATGGGCGCGGGCTGGTGTCCACCGGGCATGTTGGGCATTGGTGTTGGAGGAACGGCTGAAAAAGCGGTGCTGATGGCCAAGCAGTCGTTAATGGAAGATCTGGATATGTATGAGTTACTTGAGCGTGGGCCAAGTAACAAAATCGAAGAGTTGCGAATTGAGCTCTATCAAAAGGTCAATGCCTTGGGGATTGGGGCTCAGGGCTTAGGCGGTTTAACGACTGTGCTGGATGTCAAAATCAAAACGTTTGCCACGCACGCTGCTTCGTTTCCGGTTGCGATGATTCCAAATTGTGCGGCAACACGTCATGCACACTTTGAGTTGGATGGCTCTGGGCCTGCACACCTGCATCGTCCGTCTTTGTCTGACTGGCCTGATGTCAATTGGGCGCCAAACTATAAGTCGTCTCGTCAGGTTGATTTGAACAAGCTTACGCGCGAAGAAGTCGCAAGCTGGAAGCCTGGTCAAACTTTATTATTAAACGGAAAAATGCTGACGGGCCGTGATGCGGCACACAAGCGTATTCAAGACATGTTGGCCAAGGGTGAAAAGCTGCCTGTCGACTTTCATGGCAAAGCGATTTACTACGTCGGGCCGGTTGATCCGGTGGGCGATGAAGTTGTTGGCCCTGCAGGCCCCACTACCTCGACGCGTATGGACAAGTTTACTGACATGATGCTTGAGCAAACGGGTTTGTTTGTCATGATCGGTAAGTCTGAGCGTGGCGCTGCCACAATTGAATCTATTCGCAAGCACAAGTCGGCCTACTTGATGGCGGTGGGTGGTGCGGCATACTTGGTGTCTAAGGCGATCAAAGGCGCTAAAGTGATTGGCTTTGCTGATCTGGGGATGGAGGCGATCTATGAATTTGATGTGGTCGACATGCCTGTGACGGTGGCGGTGGATTCGACAGGTACGTCGGTGCATACGACCGGGCCTAAAGAATGGTCGTCGCGGATTGCTGGGATTCCGGTGGTGGCGGCTTAGGGGGTACGCCAGAGCTAGCGTAATTTTTCTGCCGCGAGCTCTCTGAGTTTGACGCGTTGAAACTTTTGGCCGTTGGCGCTGGCGGTAGTTGGGAATTCGTTGACGAACCAAAGGTGTGCGGGGATTTTAAAGGCGGCGAGTGTTGTTGAGATGCTTTTGAGTATTGCAGTCGCGTCTGGGATCGTTTGTTTGTTTGTGGCGATTGCAAAAGCGACTGCGCGGGGTTGGCCGTTGATCTCGATCCCAACGACTTGGGCACTTTCGATTTCGGGTCGAGCGGCTAAAACGTGTTCGATTTCGGTTGGATCGACTAAGAAGCCGCCGAGTCGCATCGTGTCACCCATGCGCGATTGATAGACGAAGCTGGCATCGTCACGTAAATAACCGAGATCCCCGGTTTTGAAATAACCGTCTTGGGTAAAGGCGTGAGCCGTGGCTTCTGGATTGTTGTAATAGCCTTTGAAGAGGGTGGGCGAATAGATTTCAATCTCGCCAGATATGCCCGTGGCGCACAGCGCTTGGCTGTCAGGATCGCGTACACGAACGTGGGCCAGTGCGCCGGCTGCTGGGGTGCCGCCGCCTAGCGCACGCTCTTCAAGTGGTAATGCGGGCTGTTGCGCAGAGAACAGGGCATGTACTTCGCTTGAGCCATACAGCCCACGCATGGGATAACCGCGAGGCGCGAGTGTTTGAGCGAGTTCGATAAAGCGTGCACTGAAGGCGGCAAAGCCAAAGAGCTTAAGTGAGGGAAACGCAACAGGCTCAGGATTCTGTTCAACAAAGCGTCGAAGCATTTCGTCGCTGCCAAAGATATGCGTGATTTGATATTGTCGAATTAATTGACTCGCTGAAACGACATCAAAAAAATCCATCAGAACAACAGGCATTTTTGCGGTGATGGTCGCGAGCGTGCTGTTTAAACCGTACACTCCGCAAAAAGGAAGCGCAGTGAGTAAGATGTCATCAGGTTCGCCAAAGTGATAGCTCTGCGCAACATGTCTTGCGTGCTCGCTGAGGGTTCTTTGGGTATGCACGACCAGTTTTGGACCCTTTGTCGTACCCGATGTTGTAAAAAAAATAACGGGTAGATCGGCAAGCTTAGCGTCTGATTGACGAGGTTGACTTTGCAGATCTTTGCGTGTCGCGCTTGTTGCGTTTTTGAGCTTCGGCACAAACCGCGTCACAGGTCGGTTCAAGAGCTGCGCGGGCGTCTGTTCGTCTGCGTCGACCATCATGATTTTTTTAAGATGGACTAGATTACTTGCATCAACGTCTTGTATCACCTCGGCAAAATCAATCTTTCGAAAATTGAGCTGAAGGATTAAAAAATTTGCCTGTGAGTTGGTCAAAATATAATGCACTTCGTGGGCACGATATTTTGTATTGACGGCCACCAGTGTTGCACCTAAACGTGCCAGCGCAAAAAAAATGGCTAACCATTCAACTCGATTGATCAGCCAGACCGCAACGCGATCGCCGGTTTGAATGCCTTGCTCAGTGAACCAGGCTTCGGTGTCTTGTACGAGTTGCTCAAACTGAAGGTAAGAGATTTGCTGATCGTCTTGAATCAGCATGGTCTCGTTGGGCGTTTGACTTAAATGGTGTTGATAGACTGAATCCAACGCGTACGACGGCAACATGTCAATACAGTTCCATCAGGTCTGCGTTATTGCTGAAGGCTTCTGGTGTGCCTTCGCGAATGAGTTGACCGGATTTCATCACAATCACGCGATCCGAGATTTTCAATGCTTCGCGAATGTTCTGTTCAACAATCAGAATTGACATTTTGCGTTCTTGTTGCAGGGCCCTTAAAGGGCCCGCCAAGTCTTGAAATAATTTTGGCGCCAAACCAATTGAGGGCTCATCCAGCAGCAAGCAGCGAGGCTGACCTAGCAGTGCGCGACCCAGCGATACCATTTGCTGTTGTCCGCCTGAAAGCGTTCCCGCGCGTTGGGTATAAAACTTTTTAATCATTGGTAGTACGCCCATCACCCAATCCAGGCGAGCAGCTTGCTCACCCTTAGGGATGCCGTTCGCCCAAAATCCAAGTCGCATGATTTCGGCGACTGTTAATCCGGGAAACACACCTCGGCCCTCGGGGACAAGAGCGATGCTCGCGGCATTCATGCCACGTGGATCTGGTTTGTCGACGGCTTTACCTTCCAGTGTGATGGTGCCTTCGGCTAGAGGGACTAGACCGAAAAGTGCTTTCAATAACGTTGATTTTCCAGCACCATTGTGGCCAATCAAACAAAGCACTTCGTTGTAGCCAAGGTTGACATTAAAGTTGTCAAGCACGGGTCTGCCACCATAGCCCACGCGCAAGTTTTTGGCTTCGATGAAATTAGCCGCGGTCATGCGCGTTCTCCAAAATAGATCGCGGCGAGGTGCGGATCTTTCAAGATATCTTCTGAGCTGCCTTGGGCGAGCAATTTACCTTGGTCTAAAAACGCAACACGGTCTGAAAGTTGAATCACGATATCCAGATTGTGTTCGATGATGCAAATCGTAATGCCACGTTTCGCATAATCTCGCAACAGCGTCACAAAGCGCTCGAATGATCGCGGATCAAGGCCAGAGGCAGGTTCGTCGAGCAGCCAGAGCTTGGCTTGGCTCGCCATGATGCGCGCCAGACTCAAAAATTTGCGTTCGGCGTAAGCAAGATCGACGGCGCGTTCGTGACGTTTATCGGCCAATTGTGTTTCAGCCAGAATTTCGGTCACGCGCTGCTCGGCCGCTTTGCGTCCGGCTTGCCAGAGCCAGCTTCCGCGCTCCATGACGGTCATGATGTTTTCTTCGACAGTCATCTGGTTATAAAGGCGCAGGTCTTGAAACGTGCGAGCAATACCCAGGCGTGCAACCTGCCAGGGCTCAACACCTTTAAGCGGTTTGCCTAGCCAGTGCACGGTACCGCTGCTCGGGATTAAATGCCCGGTGATCAGGTTAAACAAGGTCGTTTTGCCTGCGCCATTGGGGCCCACCAGCGTGGTAATGACTCCGGCCGGTAAATCCATGGTGACGTCGTCAATCGCTTGCAAGCCACCAAAGTTTTTATTCAGATTTCGAATCTGCAGCAAGATTTCTTGCTCAACTGCCGAAGTCGTCATGCTGACTTCTCCTTGCTGCGACCGCCGACCAAACCACCTGGACGAAACAGCATCAGTAACACCATGGCTAAGCCATAGATGATTTGTTGAATTGAACCGAGCTCAGTGGGTGGTAGGAAGGGTAAATAGGTGAGGGCGGCTGGCAACGACATTAAGAGGGCCGCGCCTACAATGGGTCCGAATAGTGTACCTGTGCCGCCAATGATGACCATCGCCATTAACAGGATTGAGGTTTCAAGCATGAAACTCTCGACATTAATAAAGCTAATGTAAAAAGCATAGAGCGAGCCGGCGACACCCGCGAGGCCGGCAGCCACTGCGACAGAAAGGGTTTTGATGGCGTTGACATGTTTGCCATACGTCTGCGCTGCCGATTCACTATCGCGAATGGCCATCAGGCTTCGACCAAAACTGCCTCGTACCAGCAGCGCAGTGATCCCGACAACGATGCCAAGTACCACCAGCGCGAGCGCTAAAAATGCAGTGTCATCATTGAAGGTGTAGCCCAGTAGTTTAGGGCGTGGAATCCCGATCATGCCACCCAAGCCGCCGGTGATTGATTTCCACTCAGAGAAGATCGTGACCCCAATCACTTGTAGGCCAAGCGATGCGGCGACAAAGTATTCACCGCGCACGCGCAACGCAGGCAGAGCGAGTGCCATCGACAGCACGGCAGAAATGGCCGCTGAGGCCGCCATGCAAAGCAGTAAAGAGTCAGAGGCGTGCATCGCAATGTAGGCGGTGGCATAGGCACCAACACCAAAGAAGATGGCATGCGCCAATGAAAAAATACCCGCGTAGCCCATGATGAAATTCAGCGTCAAGGCCAAAATTGCGTTGATGCAAAAAAGTACAGCGATATTTTGTAGATAAGCAATCATGTGTTGTTCTCCCTTAAGTCACAATCGCGCGGCCGTACACACCGCCGGGCCGAAATAGGATGAACAAGAACAGAATCACAAAGGTGACTGCTTCGCTCCATTGTGGATCAATGACCGCTAGACAAAGGTTTTCGGCCATGCCCAAGATGAGCCCAGCCATCGCTGCACCACGCAAGCTGCCCACGCCCCCTACGATGGTGGCAGCAATGCTAATCAACATGACGTGGTTGCCCATGGCAGGATTTAAGCCTGAGGTTGCAGCCGTTAAGATTGCAGCAGGCACGACTAAAATTGAACCAATCAGAAAGACATATTGTGAAAGTAGACGCGGCGTTAAACCATAGACTTCAACGAGGGTTGGATTTTCACCCAGTGCGCGCAAGGCGATACCCAGATTGGTTTGCGTCAGTAGCCATTGCAGTGCCATAAAAAATATCAGGGCACACAATACGACCACGGCTGCGATCGGTGCGACATACAGGCCGGGCAGCATTTCAAGACTTTTACTTAAGGGTGTAGATACCGTGACTGCGCCGCGATCAAAAATCATTGCAATGAGGTTTTGTACAACAATGGCCATACCGAAGGAGGCCACAAAGACTGTAAAAAATGAACCTTCGTGTTTTTGAATACGCGCGTATATCACGCGATCAATCAACACACCGAAAAGACTGGCCGCAATGGCGGCAGCGAGCGCCGCGACGATCCAGTTGATGTGCAGGACTGAGTAACACTCATAAAAAATATAACCGGCAATCGTAAACGTTGCCCCATGCGCTGCATGAAAAATACGGGTCATGCCAAAAATCAGCGAAAACCCGGCTGCAATTAGCGCATAAAGTGCGCCAGTTTGCAGGCCGTTAATGAAAAGTTGCGCAAACAGCATGAGGCGTTTCCAGATTTAAGAGACAGCAAGGGTGAATTATTTTGGAGCAAACACGACTCTCGTTGTGCCATCACCAACAATCTCATTAATCTGGATAGGTGCCTTCACAGTGCCATCATCGGCAAATGAAACGGTGGCGCCTACAAACTCAAAGCTCTTGGTGGCTTTGCGTTGAGCCAACAAGTTTTCGCCTGTTACCGGCTTGCCTGCTTTTTCGAGTGCTGCAGCAAGTTCAGCAAAGGTTAAGACGGCATTGTAGTAATTCACAACATAGGCACCTGGCTCTTTGTTGTATTTCGCTTTGTAGTCAGCGACCACGCGTTTAGTAAGCGGATCATCGCGTGTCAGGTTGAGCTGTTGGCCAGAAAAATATACACCTTTTGCTTCGGGTAACGAGGCGATTGAAGGTGTTGAAAAGGCTGAATAGCTCGCAATCGGTTGAGTGATGGCATTGTCGCGCAGCTGCTTGACTAACTGTACTTGTTGATTGCCGTACGAGGCGACATAGACGACATCGGGCTTTGTATCACGCACGCGTGCGGCGATACCAGAAAATTGCTGAGCGGTTGTTGGGATTGAAAAGGTGCCAACCATTTCGCCACCAGCCGCTTTGACCTCGGTCGAAAGCTCGGTGAGCAGTGACTGCCCGAGTGGATCGTCGACATAAATCATGGCAACGCGTTTTAAACCTTTATCTTTGACTAAGAAAGGTGCCATGACACGCACTTCAAAGTTCGCCAGCGGGATGGTGTTCCAGAAGTATTCACCGAGTGTTGCTAGATCGGGGCCTACGCCGCCGCCATTGGCCATGACGGTTTTAGTGCGTTGACCAACCGCTGCCACCGCTTTGGACACGCCAGTAAAGGCTGAGAGCGCAAACGGTACTTTCGAAACGTTGACGAGTTTGGTGGCAGCAGTGACACCTTGCGCAGGCAGGGCTTGACTGTCTTCATAAATGACTGTGAGCTTGCCCGACAATTTTTTGTCTGCATTGATGTGTTCGACGGCAAGATCGACGCCGGTGCCAAATACCTGACCGTATTCGGCGTTTGGACCGCTCATCGGAAAGATCGCACCAATCGCATAGTCGGCAGCGACGGCGGGTAACGCCCAGGCGGCTTGCGCAAGGGTAAGCCCTAGGATGAATTTTTTCATGAGATTGCTCCTGAGTGTTGTGCGCTTAACCCAGAAAGGATCCTGAGTCGATTGCAACTGTTTTTAATGTGTGCGTTGATAAAAAGAGCCTCAGCGCATTGCTTGCCGCATTCTTTCAGGATTTTGGTTCTGTGTCCAACAGATGCCTTAGGCGTTAGTCTGTATTGCGCTGAGTAGGGTTTGATGCTGCAGAGCAGCATACCGCCTGCGCCCGAAGTGCTTTTTTATCAACCTTGTTGGTACTGGGTACCCGGGGAAGCGTCGGGATAAAAGAAATAATCTTAGGTTTTTTATAACTGGCAATTTGGTTGCGACAATGTTCAATCAGTTCGTTTGGGCTGGGTTGTTCGCCCCGACACACCACAAAGGCCATCACTGATTCGCCCCACTTTTCATCGGGCACGCCCACGACGGCCGTTTCAAAGACCAAAGGGTGGGTGAGCAGCGCTTCTTCGACTTCACGAGAATAAATATTCTCACCACCCGAAATAATCATGTCCTTTTTTCGATCAACTAAAAACAAGAAATTCTGCTCATCAAAGTAGCCCATGTCGCCGGTATAGCACCAGCCATCGCGCAGGGTCAGATGGGTCGCGACTGATTTGTTCCAGTAGCCTTGCATCGTGGCTTCTGACCGGATGGTGATCTCGCCCACTTCGTTGCGCGTACAAGCGGTGCCGTCTTCGCGCCGCAACACGAGTTGGCAGCCAAAATAAGGTTGACCCGCAGAGGCTAAGCGTTTGATGTCTTCGGGTGAGCCATCGAGCGTGTGTTGGTGCTTGTAAAGGCAGGTGCCCAACATACTTTCGGTCATGCCGTATACCTGCATGAAGATGAGCCCAAATTGATTAATGGCACGCTTGAGTAATGGAACCGGCATGGGCGCTGACGAATAAATGACCGTATGCAAAGAATTCGGTTTGTCGAGATACTCTTGAGGTGCGTCAAGCAGCATCTGAATCATGATCGGGGCCAAGTGGGCCGCGGTGATTGGCTCTTGTGCGAGTGCGGTTAAAACTGTATTGGGCTCAAACGCACGGTGCACCGAGACCGCGCCACCAGACCAGGCATACGACAAATAAATACTGACCGCGCCAAGGTGATAAAAGGGCATGACTAACAGGGAACAGTCTTGCGGGCTTGCCGCGAACACATTAGAACAACTCTTAGTTTGTTCAACCTGCCCTCGATGGGTGTGCATGACTCCTTTGGGTTGCCCGGTTGTGCCGCTGGTATAAACCAAAAAAATAGTGTCTTGTTCGCGCGCTTGTAACGCGGGCCGAGTTGTTTGTGCTTGGCTTAATAGACTTTCATAATCCTTGAAATTATCAGCCAGCACGCCCGAAGGTTTACCCACGCAAATTAATATAGGAATCGCGCTTAAGTTGCTGCAGATTTCTTGAACGCGTTCAGCGTATTGCGCTTCAAAAATCCATACTGAAGGGGCGCTGTCTTCAATAATGTGCAGTTGTTCGCGAGCGCTCAGTCTGTAGTTCAAACCAACACTCGTGAGCCCGGTTAGGCTAGCTGCAACGATTAACTCAAGATATTCAAGACAGTTTTGCGCCAGAATCATCACGCGATCTTGGCGCCGTAAGCCTAGCGTGCTTAGCGCATTGCCCAGCTGATACGCACGCCTCAAGAGTTGAGCATGCGTGATTTTGCGCCCTTCAAAGTAGATCGCGGTCGAGTTGCCAAATAGCGCAGAATTTCTTTCGAAGATATCGCCTAAGATCACTGAGAACCTTTGATTGTTTGTTTAAGTCAGAAACAAATTCGACGTCAGAACGATGACTGCGCTTATGATACCGTTTGCACAGGCCGCACACAAAGTGTAAGCCTTGAGGTTGAACGCATAGACGTGATGAAGAGGTACTTGGATGAATTTCGAGATGTCCAGCGAAAATAGACTCTTGGCAGAGACCGTACGGCGCTTTATCAAAGAACGGCTGATGCCGCTCGAGGCTGCAATTGATGCCGCAGATGAGATCGATCCGATTGTTCTGCAGGCTTTAAAGAAAGAAGTGATTGCGTTGGGCTTGTTTGGCTACAACATGCCTCAGGTCCTTGGCGGACCTGAATTATCCGTAGCCGCGCAAAGCGTGATTGATGAAGAGTTAGGGCGTACGACGATGCCCTTGGCTGAAGCGTTCGGGCACTTGCCGGGATCGTTACGGATGGTCAATGACGACCAGCGTGAATGGTTGGTCAAGCCGCTGATGCGCGCTGACACCACGATTGCGTACGCTTTGACCGAGCCGGCTGCGGGTTCTGACCTGTCGGCGATCGCAACGCGTGCAGAAAAAGTCACTGGGGGCTGGCGCTTAAACGGCACCAAACATTTTATTTCAGCGGCTGAGCACGCAGATCATTTAATTGTTCTGGCGGTCACCGATAATCAGGCGCCGCTTAAGTCAAGGCTAACCACCTTCATTATCGAGCGTGGCAACCCTGGCTGGAAAATGCTCAGACGCTTTCGCAAGATGGGTTGGCATGGCCATCCCTTGTCTGAATTGGCGCTCGATGATTGTTTTGTTTCGGATCGTCAGGTGTTAGGGCAGCCAGGCCAAGGCTTCTTGACCATGATGGCGACGATTAATAATGATCGACTGATGGTTGCCTGTAAGTGTGTCGGCATTGCGCAGGCGTTAACCGATTTGGCTCTACCCTACGTGCGGCAACGCAAAACATTTGGTTCGGCGCTGTCCGAGCATCAAGCGATTCAGTTCATGTTGGCCGACAACGACGTTGAACTGGATGCGGCGCGCTTGTTAACGCAAAAAGCGGCTTATCTAGCTGATCAAAAAAACACAGAGTTTCGCATCGCAGCCTCGCGTGCCAAGCTCTATTCCAGTGAAATGGCCGGGCGCGTGGCGGATAAGGTCATGCAGATCTTTGGTGGCGCGGGCTACATGGCAGATTTACCCATCGAGCGGTTTTATCGCGATGTCCGGGCGTTTCGGATTGGCGAGGGCACTTCTGAAATGCAGCGACTGCAAATTGCCCGACATGTGATTTTGAACTGACTGGGCGGTATTGCTTAAGCGTCTGCTTTCAAAAAATCTAACATGGCTTTGTTGACCGCCTCGGCATTTTCATATTGTGCCCAGTGTCCGGCCCGATCGATTTTTTGAAGCAGTGCCTTGGGCAAAGCGTCTTGTGTGAGTTGCATGCGATCTTGCAGTGTGGGGTAAGCATATTGGTCGTGTTCGCCCCATATGATCTGTATTGGGCAATTCACTTTCTTTAGATTTTCGAGCAGAATTGGACTCAGACTAAGTGGTCGGCTATCAAAGCGTGTTTCTTTGATATGAATTCGGTGCATCGCGATCATTTCGTCGGTGATCGACTCTGGGTAGTACAACATAATGGCTTTGAGGTTATGACGCATGACCTCGTTCTGCGCCTGGATCGAGTCGCCGGCACTGCGCATACTGCGGGTGTCAATGGGTACCGCGCGTTTGACGCCAAATCCAGCGGGCCCCACCACACTCATTTTTTTTAACCGCTGACCGAACCTAAGCGCCAGGCCGCTTGAGACCACTGAGCCGAATGAAAAGGCGCCAATCATAAAGGGCTCTTGCGTGAACGAAAAGGTCTGAAGCTGCTCAAAGACATGATCGATGTAGTGATCTGAGTCAACACCAGGCGGGCAATCCGGCGATGCGCCAAAGCCAGGTAGATCAATGGCCCACACCCGATAGTGTTGGGCGAGGGCGTCTGTATTTCGAATCCAATGCTTTTGCGAACCTGTGCCGCCGTGCACGAGTAAAAGGTTTTCTCCGCGGCCCGCCACGCTATAAGAAAGAGTAGGTTGAGTGTTTGACATGTGTGTACGATTATTTTTTTATGCCTAAGATTTCACTTAACACTTCATCGGTATGCTGTCCTAACGTTGGTGCGGCACGACGATACTGCACAGGGGTTGCCGAAAAATTCATGGGGCTTGCTGTCGTTGGGCTTGAACCGCCCGTAGGATGCGGGATGTTTTTCCAGATGTCGCGCGCAATGACTTGCGGATGTGCAAAGACCTGGTCAATGGTTTGGATCGGTCCGCAGGGCACACCAACGGCTTCGAGCTTTTCAATCCACGCATCACGTTCGCCTTCTGCCATGAGGCGTTCGAGTATGGGGATCAGTTCGGCGCGATGAATAATACGTGCGTGGTTGGTCGCAAACTTGGGGTCCGTTCCGTATTGGGTAATCCCAAGTGCCGTGCAGAAGGACCTAAATTGCGAATCATTACCGACTGCGACAATCATGAAGCCATCTGAAGTTTTAAACACCTGATAGGGCACCACGTTTTGATGTGCGTTACCAGCGCGCGTCGGAGCGACACCAGTGGTCATGTAATTTAGATTTTGGTTCGCGAGCATTGCGATATGGCAATCTAATAAGGCGATATCCAGACGTTGCCCCAAGCCACTGCGGCTGCGTTCTTGAATTGCAGCCAAAATCGCGACCGAGGCATACATGCCGGTGATGATGTCGGTGACGGCTACCCCCGCTTTTTGAGGGCCACCTCCAGGTAAGTCATCGCGCTCACCGGTGATGCTCATCAGGCCACCCATGCCTTGGATCATGAAATCGTAACCAGGCCGTTCGGCATAAGGCCCCGTTTGACCAAACCCCGTGATCGAACAGTAGATCAACGCGGGATAGTCTTCCTTCATGCTTTCATAATCCAGGCCATATTGCTTGAGCCCACCAACCTTGAAATTTTCAACTAAAACGTCGCAATGCTTGGCAAGTTCTTTGACGAGCTTGACGCCAGCTTCGCTTGCGAGGTCAATCTCAATCGAACGCTTATTACGGTTCGTGCTGAGATAGTAGGCGGCTTCGGCCGTATCGTTGCCGTCTTGATCTTTTAAATACGGTGGCGCCCAGGCGCGGGTATCATCCCCAAATTTTGGGCGCTCGACTTTAATGACGTCGGCACCCAGGTCAGCCAGATTTTGCGTGCAAAAAGGGCCGGCCAAAACGCGTGACAAATCCAGTACCCGGATACCTGCGAGCGGCGCGAGTCTTGTTGACCCGGCCGGTGTATTGCTTTGACTTTGTGACATAGGTTGTCGCTGAGTGAGGTGTATGCGCGCTTAAGCCTTGATCCCTGCATAGCCGTGGCTCAAGACCATGATGTCGCGCTCTTTAACTTTGGCACGAAATCTGATGGCTTCCTTGCCGTCGCGCCACATTTCGCAAATCAGTGTTTCGCCTGGAAATACCGGTGACGAAAAACGTGTGTCCATTTGCGTTAAACGTGTCGCGTCGTGATCGCAGGCGGCCTGAACAATTGCGCGTGCCGCCACACCGTAGGTGCAAAGACCATGCAGAATAGGACGTGGGAAGCCAGCGTTTGCTGCCACTTCTAAGTCGGCATGCAAAGGATTGTTATCTGCGCAGAGTCGATAAATCAACGCCGCTTGAGGCAGGGTGGGTAATTCACAAACCAAATCTGGTGCGCGGTCTGGTGTGGCTTGCAGAGCGGCTGGAGCCTCGTCGCTTTGACTTAGACCACCATCACCCCGACAGAACGTTGTAGATGCAATCGTCACATACAGGTTGCCCTCGGGGTCATGCAGGGTCCGTTCTGATAAGACCAAGGCACCTTTGTCTGCGCCCTTGTCGATCACATGGGTGATGCGTCCGCGACCAATCACGCGACCAGAGGTCGGCAACGGACGATGAATCTTCAGTCGCTGTTCCCCGTGCACAAGCTTGACCCAGTTCACGCCCGCTTTAGGATCTTTCATCCAAAAGCCGGGGTAGCCCAACACCACAGCCATCGTTGGAAACGTCTGCATGTTTTTTTCGTAGACGTATTTCAACTGGTCGCGATTGGTCGGCTCTTGCCCAAAGCCTATGCCGAGCGCATACAAAATACTGTCGTTCTCGGTGTAGGTTTGATCAACCTCTGGAAACTTCCAGTTTTTGATATTGTGATAATCCATGATCAGATTGGATCCCAGTCGATGGCATCGGGTGAGCGATCAAGCGCCATGAAGTGATGGCGCATCGCAGGTGCGGCGATTTCGGCGATCGATTCGGGCGTCCAGCCAGTACTCATGTGCACTGAACGGATCGGACGTGGCTGGCTAAAGAGCATGATTTCGTTTGCGCGCACACCGAAAATTTGACCAGTGACATCTTTTGCTTCTGGGCTTGCTAGGTACACGGCCATTGGGCCAATCTTGTTAGCATCCATTTTTTGTAACTTAGTGACGCGTGCTTTTTCTTCAGGAGTATTGGCTGGAATTGAGCTAGTCATCCGGCTCCAGGCGAAAGGCGCGATACAGTTTGAGCGCACGTTATAGCGTTGCATATCCAGTGCGATCGATTTTGACAACGCAGCAATACCAAGCTTGGCCGCCGAATAATTGGCCTGGCCGATGTTGCCAATCAAGCCCGAGGTTGAAGTCATATGCACAAAGGCACCCGACTCTTGCTCGCGAAAGTGATTCGCTGCAGCGCGACTAACAAAAAATGTGCCATTTAAATGGACATCAATCACTTGGCTCCATTCTTCATCACTCATTTTATGAAACACGCGGTCGCGCAAGTTGCCCGCATTATTCACAACGATGTCAATGCGCCCAAAGTGCTGAATCGCGGTTTCGATAATGCCGTTTGCGCTGGCGCGGGTTGAGACGCTGTCTGTGTTGGGTACGGCCTGGCCGCCCGCCGCAATAATCGCATCGGTGACTTGTTGGGCAGGACCCGCACCGGCACCCGGGCCTTCACCTGAAAGCGTTGCGCCGATATCGTTACAAACGACTTTCGCACCGGCCGCAGCCATCGCCATAGCAATACCGCGTCCAATTCCGCCGCCTGCGCCAGTGACCACGGCGACTTTACCTGCCAACATTCCACTCATTTCATGCTCTCCAGTCCAATCGTTTGCACGATCTATTTGCATGGCACCCGTTGTGCCACAAAAAAATAACCCTTCTTGCAGGGTATTCTATCGCTAACATAGTAGAGTTAATCTGAGGCCGGCGGTGTTCAGCATTCATAAGGTCAGACTTAAGTGTTTTGGAATATTGCGCAGCTATTGGTCTTGTATAGAAAATCAGGGATAACCCTAAATAGGTAGATGACAGATGGTAAATCAAACGTTTTTTCGAGCTCTTTCTGTTGTGCTTGCGATTGTTGGCTTGGCGGGCAGCGGATTCGCGGCCTTTGCCCAAACGCAGACGAAGTGGCCTGATCACGCGGTGACCTTTATCGTGCCTTTTCCGCCAGGCGGCCCGGTAGACACGACGGCGCGGTTGACTGCGCAACCCCTGTCACAGTTTTGGTCTGTGGCGACGCCGATTGAAAATAAAGCAGGCG
>Ga0114978_10002604_pt1 | contig 14863 bp, 13 predicted proteins | sample S_140212_EF_Meta_FD_87027 | JGI IMG/M metagenome (GOLD analysis project Ga0114978, IMG submission 87027) | Freshwater microbial communities from Lake Simoncouche, Canada to study carbon cycling - S_140212_EF_MetaG | ecosystem: Environmental > Aquatic > Freshwater > Lake | place: Lake... | reverse complement strand
TGAAGCCATTGAGCCACAAGCTGCGCGTTTAGCCGCTTTGAATCACACAGCAGATGATTGGATAGAGTTGGATCGTGCGCATCAATTGATTCAAAAAAATATGCACGATATCCCATCCTTCTTGCAAGCCAATTTAGACTGGCACATGGGTGTGGTGATGGCAGGCCATAACGAACTTTTAATTGCGTTTAGCAAAGCGATTGCTCAGCCCTTTTATGTGTCCACTGATATTAAAGGATTTAACTCTATCAAGGTGCGCGAAGCGGTGGTGCAAGCGCATGGAAAAGTGATGAAGGCCATTCAGATGCGAGACTCGGATGCCGCGGCACGTCGCATGGGTCGTCACTTGGGTGCTTATGTTCACAGTGTTGAACAACGCGGACTCAAATAATTATTCACCTTTGTAAGTGGGTGTTTTTTTCTCTAAAAAAGACGCCAATCCGTGTGGACCATCATGCGTGTGCATCATCGATGCAATCGTGCGCGTTTCGGTATCTAATTGAGTTTCTAAAGGTTGAGAAAAAGCACCCAGCAACATTCGTTTGACGCCCCCAAATGCTTGGGTTGGGCCTTGTGCAAATTGAGACGCGATTTGCTCGGCTTTGCTCGTCAGCTCATCAGGCGCCACGACTTGATTGATAACTCCCCACTCAAGTGCTTCTCGCGCAGTGAGTACTCGATTGGTCATCATGAGTTCTTTGGCGCGCAACAAGCCTACTTGCTTGGCCAAATAATAAGTCGATGATCCATCGGGCGTTAATCCCGACGCTGTGTAGGCCGAAACAAATTTGGCTTTGTCAGAGGCAATCACATAATCACCTGACAACACCATTGAAAACCCAGCGCCCGCTGCCGTTCCATTAACCGCTATCACGACAGGCGCATTCATGTGTGCCATTCTTACCAATGCATCGTGCAAATGAATTGCCATTTTTGAAAGATGCGCGGGTTTGTTTTCGCCCTGTGCATTCATTTCTTTTAAATCGCCGCCTGGACAAAACATTTTTCCGTCACCTGTGATGATGAGGCATCGCACGCGCTTATCGGTTGTGCAGATGATCGAGGCTTCCAAAAGTTCTTGGGCCATTTTTAAATTGAGTGCGTTATTGGCGTCGGGTCTACAAAGTGTCAGACGTGCGATGTGATCGCTGATGCTGAATTGAAATGTTTCGTACGACATGATGGACTTCTTTCAGAGTGGTTCAAATTTTTTTCAAGACAAAGTCCATGCGAGGAAAGTGGACATGAACAAGGCCAACTTCAGGTGAGTTTCTTTCAAGCGTGAATCGATGGTGATTGGCTGCAATCAATTTTCCGCGCGTGGATTCGGTTCCCAAACTTTGTGCGCGGATCTCCACCTCAGATCCTAATTCAATAGCGTGTAAATCGATATATTTTTCTTTAGGTAAGGGCTGAGGTGTCTCTTGGAGAGCGATAGCGATTGCTTCATCTGCCGTGATGATTGTGGACGATCCGTGCCCGAATGACTGCATGCGCTCATACCAGGATTGTACGAATGGATAGTCATTCAAAATAGACGACACAATCGATACCTGCGTTTGAGTAAACCAAAGGGGATGGTAGCAAGAAAAATCTGCCAAACTGGGTTGATTTCCACAAATGAAGAGATTGTCTTTGAGGATTTGATTCATTTGGTTTAAATAGGAGACAACCAATCCGTGTGCATCTTCATACGTGATTCTTTCTTGACCACCCCGCATCGCCATTCGATCAGCGATCAATGCTTGGGCTTGTTCAGTTTTCATTTCTTTAAAAAAACACTCAGCACCTCGGGGTTGAAAATTAAAACCACTAAGGGCAGGAAAAAGCATGGTATCTGCCCATTGTGACAACAAACGCGTGAGCGCATCGCATGAGGGTGGATAGACATGGGGTTCTGGTTGAATATCATCGATGATTTGCGCAATCAACGAGGTGTCGCAATAGATATCCGCACCCATCTGTAATACAGGTGTTCTTCTATAACCACCCGTGAGTGCCAACAGTTTGGGCTTAGGCATGACCAAGGGTAGATGAACTTCCTTCCAGGCCAATTGTTTAAACCCCAACATTAGGCGTATCTTTTCGGCAAAAGGTGATTGCGCAAAGTGATGCAGTATGAGTTCAGCCATAGCGAAGCGCCCTTTTCATAAACACGAAAGTCAGTTTATTCTTTGAATTTCATCACAAAAAGACTATCATGGCAATCAAACTTCAAGCAGTACTTATGAATATTCATCAAGCCATCAATATAGAAGATATTCGGCTGTTGGCCAAAAAAAAATTACCCAAGGTTGCCTTTGATTTTATTGATGGTGGGGTCGACGATGAAATAGGTCTGCGACACAATCGAGAAGCATTTAAGGACTATCAATTGGTTCCTAGGTATTTGCGAGATGTGTCTCAATGTAAAACCGCTGTTGATATTTTCGGTCAATCCTTTTCGATGCCTATCGGTATTTCTCCCATGGGATTGGCGTCCTTGTTTAAGTTGGGTGCTGACAGCATGATGGCGCATGCTGCAAAAAAATTCAATGTGCCTTATGTGATGTCAGGTTCAAGCAATCACTCCATGGAAATGGTTGCCAAGATCGCACCCGATCATGTGTGGTTTCAACTCTATTGCACCAACGACGACAAGATCAATCAAGATTTGGTCAGACGTGCATCAGACTCTGGCATCAAGACCTTGGTTTTAACTGTGGATGTTCCTCTTAATTCCAATCGAGAACGCAATCGCCGCAATGGTTTTACACGCCCCTTCAAATTCACACCATCGATCATTGCGCAAGGTCTGATGCATCCCTATTGGTTGATTGATTTTTTTAAAAGTGGTGGTGTGCCGATGATGCAAAACTGGCAGCCGTATGCAGGTGAGGGTGCGAGTGCCGATGCCGTTGCAGATTTATTCGGTCGACTCACACCTTCGCCAGTTTCCACTTGGAAAACCTTAGAAAATATTCGGCAATGGTGGCCTGGAAAACTGTTGGTCAAGGGTATATTGCATCCCGACGATGCGGTTCAAGCAGTCAGCTTAGGCGCCGATGGCATTGTGGTGTCTAACCACGGCGCAAGGCAACTCGATACGGCGCCTTCCCCGCTACAAATGTTGCCCAGTATTCGTGCGACTTTGCCCAATACTTTTTTGATGATGGACAGCGGCATTCGGCGTGGCAGTGACTTGGTGATTGCGAAATGCTTAGGGGCAGACAGTTGTTTATTTGGTCGGCCCATGATGTTTGGTGCGGCGGCGGCGGGACAACAAGGAGTCGATCGATCTTTGACGATTATTCATTCCGAGCTCAACCGAATCATGGCGCAAATTGGTTGCCAAGATTTTGCGCAGTTAGATGCGAGTTATTTGATGGCTTTACACAAGCCCAGATAGCGGACAAAATAACACCCAAAGAACTAGAAAATGGGTATCATTTAGTTGCTACGAATGCCATTTAAAAAAACAGGAGACATTAATGAAATCGAAACATATTTACATTAAATTTTTAACATGCCTTGGTTTATGTCTTGGTTTGTTTTGGACAGCAATTGGTGCTGTGTATGCGCAGGCTTATCCATCCAAGCCCATCAAAATGATTGTTCCATTTCCTGCAGGAGGAACCACCGATATCGTGGCTCGTATTCTTGCGCAACGCATGAGTGAGAGTATGGGGCAATCGATTTTGATTGATAACCGTGGCGGTGCTGGAGGCGCGATTGGTGCAGATTTGGTAGCAAAAGCACCACCCGACGGCTACACGATTTTGATGCACAACATTTCATTTCCACTTTCTTCAGTTGCGCAAACGTTGGCTAATCGCTCTCCATTCAATGTGGATACCGATTTTGTGGGTGTATCTATTGCCGTGTATGTTCCTTTTGTTTGGACCGCTAACCCCAGTATCCCCGCAAAAGATTTGCGCGAACTGGCTAATTTATTGCGCAACAACAAAAGCTTGCAATACAACTATGGCTCAACAGGCCCCGGTTCTGCCATGCATGTATTAGGCGAATCTTATAAACGCGAAGCCAAAATTGAAATGGAGCACGTGCCTTACAAAGGGGCTGCGCCGATGAAACAAGAATTGCTGACAGGCCGTATTCAAGTGGGCGGAGATCAACTCTCATCTTCATTGGCTGAAATCAAATTAGGAACGCTCAAAGCGCTCGCAACAACGGCCAGCAAACGCATCTCAACACTTCCCGATGTGCCTACTGTCAAAGAGTTGGGATTTCCTGGTCTCGAGTTAGAAGGTTGGAACGGTATTTTTGCACCTGCCAAAACACCCAAAGACATCATCGATCGTTTACAAAAAGAAATTGCGTCCGCTGTTCGTCATCCTGATGTAGCCAAGCGATTAGCCGATTTGGGCGCAGATCCTGTGGGTTCTTCACCTGCAGAGCAAGACGCGATGTTGCGTCGTCAAATGGATCAGTTCAGAGCGGTGATTCGCGATATGAAACTGGAACAATAAAGACTTTTTTTCACTCATTTTTTTCTTAATGGAGTTTTCATGTTATTTCGATTCAATGATTTCAAACCAAAAAATTCTTTATTGACTTTGTTTTTGGGTTGTATTTTTTTGTGGATGGGCTCATTGAGTTGGGCTCAAACAGGGGCCTATCCCAATAAGCCCATCAAAATCATTGTTCCGTATTCGGCGGGTACAGGCAGTGATGTGATTGCACGCGCCATTGCTCAACACATGACTGAAAAAAATCAAGTGCAAGTGATTGTTGAAAATCGCGATGGTGGTGGCAGTTTAATTGGCACGATGGCGACGGCTCGCGCACCTGCAGATGGCTACACAATTTTAATTGTGGCCAATCCTTTTGCAATTGTTCCAGGTCACAATTTAACGCCTCCGTATGATCCTGTTAAAGATTTTGTGCCCGTTGCAAAATTTGGAATTATTCCATTGGTGTTGGCCGTTTCACCCTCATTACCTGTTAACAATGTTAAAGAATTGATTGCATATGCAAAAGCCAATCCTGGCAAACTTAATTACGGTTCATCGGGTGCAGGAACCATTAGCCAGCAAGAGATGGAAGTGTTTAAACAAGCGGTTGGTATAGATGTCATGGAAATTCCATACAAAAGCACAGCGCAAGCCATGACCGATTTAATCGGTGGTCAGTTGTCACTTTTCCCAGTGGTCGTTCCTTTAGTTTTGCAACATATCAAATCAGGCCGTGTCAAAGCCATTGGTGTGTTTGATACCAAGCGGTCACCTTTGTTGCACGACATACCTGCTATGTCAGAGGAGGTGAAGGTGAGTGGTTATGAACCAACGCCTGTTTGGTATGGCTTTGTGGCACCTGCTGGAACGCCCAAAGAAATCGTACAAACAATCAATGGCTGGGTTCAAGGCGCTGTACAAAATGCAGAGGTTAAAAATCGATTAACAGCAACAGGTGTGCAATTCATGGAAACCAGCAATGAGCAATTTCAGATTGACTTGAAATTGGAGTCCATCAAGGCAGCGGCACTCGCGAAAAAATTAGGTATTGCTAAATAAATTGAGATATCTGGTATTGAATCAGGCCATATGGCCTGATTTTTTTGCGCTTTTTAATACAGCATCGTTGAGCCAAGGGCCCAATATGTCGTTTACCTCATCGGCATTCCATGGTTTAAACGCTTGCGGCGTGGGTGCCTTGGAGCGACTAAAGCGTGGCGCAGGTGCAGGTTGCGTGACACCATCAATATCAATATAAGTAGATCTGGATTTGAGGTGCGGATGTTGTGTCGCTTCGTCCAAATCTAATACGGGTGCAAAGCAAGCCTCTTTGCCTTCGAAAACATCACACCACTGATTGCGTGTTTTTGTTTTTATTTTGTGTGCAATTTGTTGTTTGGCTGTTGGCCATGTGTTTCGATTCCATTGATCGGGTAGCAGATGTTCGAGTTGCAATAAATTTAAAACTTCTTGATAAAAGTTGGTTTCAACTGCACCCAGTGAAATATACAAACCATCCAAACATTCATACACATCATAAAACGGTGCGCCTGTGTCTGTGGGATTGGTTCCGCGTTGTGTCTTCATAATGCCTGCGGCATAACTGCCGTGCGGTTGCGTCATCAACGACGCCACGCCATCAACCATTGCAGCGTCGATCACTTGACCTTTGCCAGATGTTTTGGCTTCATGCAAGGCCGCCAAAATCCCCATTACCAAATACAAGGTGCCGCCTGCAAAGTCCCCCACTAAGTTAATGGCGGTCGCAGGGGCCTGACCTGAACGACCAGTGGCGTGTAATGCACCAGTGAGTGCGATATAGTTGATGTCGTGCCCAACTGTTTGTGCCAATGGTCCTTCTTGCCCCCAACCCGTGATGCGTCCATAAATTATTTTTGGATTGTTTTTTAAACAAACATCAGGGCCTAAACCTAAACGTTCGGTGACTCCCGGTCTAAATCCTTCAATCAAAATATCAGACTCATTGATGAGTTGATGAACAAGTTCTAAATCTTTAGAATCTTTTAAATCAACTTCGATGGATCGACGGTTGCGCAATAATAGATCATATTTTTGGGGTCGTTGAACTCCTAAGCTGGCAGCAACTTTTCGATCAACGCGTAAGACAGTTGCACCCATATCGGCCAACAACATGGCAGCCATTGGGCCCGGACCAATGCCCGCGAGCTCAATAACTTTCAAACCATGAAGTGGACCCATATTTGTTTTGGGGTTAGAAGGGGGCGTGCTCTTTGCCAAGTAAATCGCGGGCAATGATGCCCAAGTGAACTTCACGTGGACCATCAGCAGACTCCATACCTAAGCAGTCGCGCAAGCGTTGCTCGAAAGGCAAATCCTTGGCCCAACCATAGTGGCCGTGTAATCGCATACACGTGTAGAGCGCCTCATTGGCGACTTTGACGCCCCACCATTTGGCCATCGATGATTCTGCATCGTGACGCAAGCCTCGATCATTGAGAGACAAAGCGCGATAACACAACATGCGCGCTGCTTCTAACTTGGTAGCTTCAGTTGCCAATTCGTTGGCAACACCTTGCCACTTAGAAACCGAGCGACCCATGACTTGACGCGTCTTCACATACTCAACTGTTTCGTCAATGGATTTTTGTGCAGCACCAATACATGCCAAAGGAACAAAATTGCGGTTGTAACCAATAATAGTCATCGCCCAAATGAAACCTTCATTTTCTTTGCCAATCATGTTGCGAGCAGGAATTTTGACATCGTCAAAAAAGAAACTGCCGCCTCGATCAAGGCGTTGACCCATGCGTTCAAAGTTGGTTGTTTTGACACCTGGAGTATCAGTAGGAACTAAAAAGAATGACAAGCCACGAGGACCAGGACCGCCTGTTCGTGCAGAAACAAAAACAACTTTAGAAACGCCTGTGAATGTGATGCTGGTTTTTTCACCGTTCAAAATATAGTAGTCACCTTCTTTGACAGCCTTGGTTCTGATGTTGCCCGCATCTGCGCCACCACCGGGCTCGGTGAAAGCCAAGGACATCATTTCACCTTTGGCAATGCGTGGAATCCATTCTTCTTGCAAATCGGGATGCATAGAAGAAGCCATTTCGCCCAAATGAATAGCATTAGAGATGATGTAGCGAATTTGATGATCGCAGCGACCAATCTCTTCACAGACAATGCCGCAATCAACAAACGAATAGCCTTGGCCACCGTATTTTTCTGGCAAACGCAAACGCAGCAAACCCATGTTGACTAATTTGTCTATGAATTCTTGTGTGAGCCATTCACCCGTGCGATCCCAACGTTGGTAATGTGGCAAAATTTCTGCCTCTGCATAGGTACGAACCGTTTGACGAATCAGTTGTTGATCTTCACTAAATCCAAAATCCATGATATTTTCCTTGAGTGATTAAAAAGCAGAAGTTTTGAAATAGGGCCCAGTGATGGGTTTATTCCAAGGTGAGTAAGTTTCGTTCTCATAGGCCTTTGAGCCATGTCGAAAATGTTTTGCCGCTTTAAGCGTTTCGATTGCAGGTAAGTTGGGATCATAAAACCCAGCTGCTTCAATCGGGCGAGGACCAGCCTTGGAGACGTGACCCATTGTGGGCCTGCCAATGATTTCTTCAAGCATCCAAACACAATCGATGACTTTTTGTAAATCAATACCTGTTGGAATTCCCATGCCGTTAAGCATGTGAATGAAATCTTCAGTCGGCACCATGCCTGACGCAACGCCATTGCCGCAGTATTGACCACCACCAATGCCACCCAATGTTCCTTCAATCAAAACCGTATCGCTTGCATCCATGTTTTTGAGTGCGGCATAAATGGAGGGCATGGCCATGCCTCTTGCATTGTGCATGTGCAAATGAAAATGTTTGATGTGAGGCCATCTGCGTTTGATTTCAGTGATGTCGGCTTCCATCAGGTGAGGCAGACAAAAACTTTGTGAATCATGCAGGCCAATATCGTGCACTTTCAGTCCCATCGATTCAATCAATTGAATTTCGTATGACAACATGGACAAGCGATAGTCTTGCGTAAACGTACCCATAAAGTTGGAACCCCATGCAGAAGCAATGGCAACACTGGCTGTTTTGACGCCGCGGTCTTTGGCCTCTTGAATATGGTCGGGCCATGAATCCATGATTTGTTGAATCGATCGGTTGACGTTGCGACGTTGGTGGATGTCGCATATATCAATGAAGAGGGTGCAACGTTCTTCTTCAATCGTTAAGGGAGGTGAAAATTGTTCGGCCATTTTTTTTGCTTTTTGATTGTGCAAAAAAGTCAGGTAACTCACGCCTTCTTTGGGGTTAAAGCGGGTGAGTAATTTTTCGAATGCTGCCATTTGCGGTACAAACTTGGGACTCACAAACGCTCCGACTGAAATTCTTTGAATGCCTGTTTCAGAAATGGCTTCGATTAACCGAACTTTGTCTTCTAAGGGAATGTTGACGTCCTCAATACCAAAGACTTCGCGCATGGCCTCTTCACTATAAATAATTTGTGGCCAATTCATATCACACCTCGATCACGCAGTTGAGAGAGTTGATCGTCTGTGAGTTTGAGCTCGCCTTGCAAAATCGCTTGCGTCGATTCGCCCAAATCTTGTCCAGCCCATCGAATCGTTGCTGGCCTGCGCGCTAATCGCGGAACAGGCGCTGTAATACAAACGTCGCCTCTATCGTGATTGGGTACGTCTACAAAATTGCCGCGTGCAATCACTTGTGGATGATTCATTAAATCGGCGATGCTTTGAATTTTGGCTGCTGGAACATCGTGCGCTTCAAAAACCCTTAACACTTCGTCGGTATTTCTCTGCTGTAACCATTGATTGATGGCGTCATCAAGCACGGGTCGGTGAATGACTCGATCTTTGTTGAGTTTAAAAATAGGCATTTGTGCTAAATCGTCTCGACCTATGGCAACCATGAGTCTTAAAAATACGCGATCGCCCGTGCCACTGATAAAAATCCACTGGTTGCTTCCTGTTAAATACGCACCACCGGGTGAAACATAGTCGGGTGTATTGCCTGTGCGTTCGGTGACGATGCCTTGATGTCGGTATCGCATCGGCATGTCTTTTAAAAAAGGAATCATGGTTTCATACAAAGCCAGATCAATTTCATTGCCGACGGTTTCGTGATGTCGAACTTTGCCAAGCATTGCAGTCACTGCACCAAATGCCGCCCAAAGTCCTGCATTGAAATCACAAACAGGCAAGCCCGCTTGTTGAGGGGCCGATTCTTTTTCGCCTGTGACATATGCCAAACCTGAGAATGCCTGTGCATTGCGATCAAAACCGGGCACATCACGCCATGGGCCATCTTGTCCATAGCCACTGATGTGCACGACGATTAACTCCGGTTTTTTATCCTTGAGCCATTCGGTAGTGATGCCCCATCTTGCGAGCGTTCCTGGACGAAAGTTTTCAATTAAAAAATCTGCGCTTTGAATCAGTTGACCTAAAATTTCTAAGCCTTCGGGTTTTCGAATATCTAATGAGACAGAGCGTTTGTTGCGCGCAATCGATGACCACCAATAACCCGAATCACCTTCGGGTGGAAAAGTGCCCAATGTCCGCATGGGGTCACCTTCTTGGGGTAATTCAATTTTGAGAACATCGGCGCCAAAGTCTGCCAATAGCGTTGCAGCAAATGGAGCAGATAAAAAAGTGCCGATTTCTATCACCCTTAATCCTTGGAGGGCTGGGAGTGCTTGGGACTTGCTGGGATCGGGTTGGGTATTCATAGGGCGACTAATGATCAGATTTCTAATTGTATAACTATTTAAAAAAATAGGGAAGTTAATTGCGTGACTGTTTCCAATCGCTCAGTTAAACTGATTCCTCATTCGATTTCATATTTCATCATGACCTCACCGGTTAAAAAATCAAGCGCCATCAAACCTAAACAGATGAAGGCCGCAGAATTCATTGCTTCTCAGTTGAGGCAACAAATTGTCATAGGCAAACTCAAGCCCGGCGACAAACTACATCCCGAAAATGTGCTGCAAACTGAGTTTGAAATATCACGACCTACTTTGCGTGAAGCCTTACGAATTCTGGAATCCGAATCCTTGATCACCATCAGTCGAGGCAAATATGGGGGCGCACGCGTGATCTCCATTGATTTGAATGCGGCTACGCGCCAAGTGGGTGTTTATTTGCAAATCAAAGGAACGACGCTTCACGATATCTGGTTGGCTCGCACTGTGATTGAGCCGCCAGCGGCAGGTTTGTTGGCCAGTATCAAATCGCCCATCGCTTGGACGGAGCTGCAAAACAACATTGACGCGGCCCGTGAGGCCGCACAAAATAATTTACTGAAGTATGCAGACTTAAGCGCTGAGTTTTCATTTTTAATCACTAAGCACTGTGGCAATCAAACCTTGCATTTGCTCGCATCTCTTATTTCTGAGATTATTCGAAAGCAGCACGAACACGTAACCGCTAGTACGATTTCTAAAGCAAGCGTCCACCAACTCCGACTTGAAAGTATTCGCAGTCGCGAAAAAGTTCTTTCGATGATGCGAAAAGGCAAGGCCGTTGCCGCAGAGCAATTTTGGCGTCTTCATTTAGACCATATGTGTGATTTGGTTTTATCTCAGTACAAGCCTTCGATGACCATTGATGTACTTAACGCACCCGTCGGATCGCAAAAATTAAAATACAAAATTAAAAAATAAACACACGGTTATGTGCGATTTTTAATTATTTAACTATTTCAATGAAACCCCTCTTCTCAAAAACATAAAAACGATTTATAGTTTCTGAGATATGAAAATAATTTCGTATTTTCGAATAATCAGGTTTAGTTAATTTTCAGAAAGAATCCAATGGCATCATTTGTAATTTCAATTGAAAAAATCATTCAACCGATATCGTGCATCGCTGGTGCAAGCTTGTTGGTGTTTTCAAGTGGTGCCATGGCGCAAGCCAACAATTGGCCCGAGCGTTCAGTCAAGGTCATTAATCCTTTTCCTGCAGGTGGCGCGTCTGACACATTAACGCGAATCATGTCGGATCAATTGCAACAAAAATTGGGCAAACCTTTTGTTGTTGAAAACAAAACGGGCTCAGCTGGCAATATTGGCATGGAAGCAGGCGCGAAAGCGCCGCCTGATGGTTACACCATCACTTCTGCAACCATTGGTACTTTGTCAGTCAATCAATATTTATTCAAGCAATTGCCTTATGAGCCAGAAGGAATGACGTATGTTTCTACGTTTTGGGCTAATTGCAATGTGGTGATGGTGTCGGCTCAACACAATCCATCTAAAACATTAAAAGAATTCATTGAATGGTCCAAAGCAAAACCCAAAGGAATCAGTTTTGGTTCATCGGGTGTGGGCACCACACCGCATTTGGCGGGTGAGTTGTTTCATATTCGAACAGGCATCCCGACCACGCACATTCCAACGCGTGGGGGGCCGCAAACGGTTGCTTTGTTGTTGTCGGGTGAGCTCGATGTATCGATCGACAATATCGCCAGTTATGCAAGCTTTTTAGCATCAGGCCAAGTGCGTGGATTGGCAACCACTTGTCCCGAGAGATGGCCCCGTTTGCCCGATATTCCAACCATGGCTGAAGCTGGCATGCCTGATTTTGTGATTACATCGTGGGGTGCGTTTGTGATGCCTGCAGGAACGCCTCCTGCAATCGCAGAAAAAGTTTCAAAGGCAATGTCCGAAGTTGCAGCTGATCCAGCGATACAAAAAAGATTTTTGGATGCGGGTGCAAAAATTACATCGACAACACCCGCTCAAACCAGTGCATTTGTTGCGAATGAACGAAAAAAGATGAGCGAAGTGGTTCGCTTATCGGGTGCAAAAGCCGAATAGCAACTGTCTAATTAAACTTTGCCAGCGGCCATGGCTTCTATAAAGGAATGCTGTGCCGCTTGTGGGTATTGCAATACCAATACTTCTAAACCTTTGTCGCCCGCTTGTATTTCTATTTTTTCATCTGGCGTTGCAAATACGGTTGCAAGCCCGTCCATTTCTTCGCCTTTAGAAATCATCGATCCCAAAGTGATGACATAAAACCTTCCCCCACCTTGCTCGGCAAATGAGGGTGCAGGCGCCTTGTAACGCGGGGGCAAGCGCATCATCCATGCGCCAAGGCCTTGTTCATTGAGTGCAATGAGTTCTTCTTGCACTACAGATTTTAATTTTAAAAGTTCATCACTACTCACGATGGTTGATGGTGCACCATGTTCTTGCTGTTTGGGTAAATGCGTTAATAGTTGTTCGCGTGAATCTGGGATGTACCAAGCGCCAACATCGCCCACAGCGCGCAATGTAAAGTAAGAAATACCTTCGTTACTCGCAATGAGTGGGCCGTAGGCTGAATGAGGCGACGCATAGTGAACTGCTAATTTGGAGAGTGGATTTTTTCCGATGGTGCCCGATCCAGCAACAAACACTTGGAATTGATGCTCTTGATGAAAGTGCGTTTGCAACACCCAATTGGGGTCTTGTTCAACAAGGAACGACTGCGGTCTGGGTAGGGGGGACGCATCGTCGTGATAGATCAAGTCGGTAATAACCCCCTCAAATTTAGGTTTGACGACATGACGTTGTTGAGGCCGTGCGTGACTTAAACTTTGTTGAGTAATCATGAGATGTTTCTCCGCTTGATTTTTCGATTTATCGAATTTTTTTATTGCTCTATGTTAAGGCAATAAGGCAATCGTGTCACGCTTGATTTGCAGGTGCTGGGTGGTATCCCATAGACTGTTGGTGTCGGCCTCAAACCTTTGCTTGATTTTGTACTTTTCTATTTTTTGATTGATGGTCACCGGAAGTTCATCCATCACCTTGACGAATCGCGGAACCATGTAATAGGCCATTTGCTGCGCACAAAATTGAATCAACTCAAGCTCTGTCGAAGGTTGATTTTCTCGCCACACAATGGCCGCACCGACTTCTTCGTCACCCTCTGCCATGGATACAGGAAAAACCGCTACTTGCGCAATGCACGTATGCGAAAGAATAATTTGCTCAACTTCAAATGCAGAGATGTTTTCACCGCGTCGCCGAATGCAATCTTTTTTGCGATCGACAAACCAATAATAGCCGTCGCTGTCTGCGTATGCTCGGTCACCCGTATGAAACCATTGATTGCGATTTGCGCGCGTGGTTTCTTCTGGCATTTTGTAATAGCTCGTGGCGGCGCGCCATGGCTCTAAGCTTCTGAGTACCAATTCGCCTACAACGCCATTGGCGCATTCCATATCATTATCGTCAACCACTTGCGCTTGGTAGTACGAGCGAGGCTTGCCAATGGATTTTCTTTTTTCAATGGGTGCATCTTTGGTTAGTGACAAAACTGTTGCAAAATCTGAAAGACCATAATTGCTGACAACGCAAACATCAAATCGTTTTTCAAACTCGTTCACAAAACTGACGATAGGCGACATACTAATTAAACGCAAGGTGTTGTTTGCATCATCTGCTTGGGCGGGTGTTGCCCAAAGCAAAGATGACATTGCGCCTAATAAATTAGTGACGGTTGCCCCCGATTGACGAATTTCGCGCCAAAAACCAGAAACTGAAAAACGTGTGGCCAAGGCAATCGAGCTTCCCGTCATCAACGCGGTGAGACTGCCAGTGAGCAACGCGTTGTTGTGAAACAAAGGCAAACACACATAAACAACATCGCTGGCTAAAAACCCATGCGCTTGCAGGCCACCTGTGGCGTAGCTCAGAGCAGCCGCTTGTGACAGCATACTTGCTTTGGATGGGCCTGTGGTGCCAGACGTATAACTAAGGATCAACAAGTCATGACAAGCTACATTTTCAACGATCAATTGAGTTGATGATGTGTCAGTGATCGATAAAAAATTAACCACATCGATCGAATTGAAATCGATGTCGGTAATAATTTGATTGCCTATTTTCAAGAGACTTTGAAGCTTGGGTAAATCATTCGCAATGGGTTTGAGCCATCGGATTTTTTCTTCATCGATGATGAGCGTTTCAATATCGGCGTGACTTAAATAATATTGCAGTAGCTGTCCACGAGCCGCCGTATTAATAGGGACGGCTACTGCGCCCAATTTTGCAATGGCAATAAAGATAGCCCACTGCTCAGCGCTGTTGTCCATCCAAATGCCCACATGTGAGCCATGTTTCACACGGCAAGTTTGTAATGCATTGGTGATTTGATTCGTCCATGCGTCAAAGCTTTGGTATGTCCATTGACGGCCCGTTGATAATTCGGTGAGAAATATTTTTTCGGGCTGCGCTAATACATGGTGCGCCCATACGCGATGAACGCACAATTGATCGAGTGGCCAGTTAGCGAGCGGTTGACCCTGCATATCAGCAGGTATCACATGGTGATTCCGCGATCCTTAACCAACTTGGTCCAGCGGGGAATTTCACTTTTAATGAGGTCGGTGAGTACGGTTGTC
>Ga0114978_10002603_pt1 | contig 14865 bp, 11 predicted proteins | sample S_140212_EF_Meta_FD_87027 | JGI IMG/M metagenome (GOLD analysis project Ga0114978, IMG submission 87027) | Freshwater microbial communities from Lake Simoncouche, Canada to study carbon cycling - S_140212_EF_MetaG | ecosystem: Environmental > Aquatic > Freshwater > Lake | place: Lake... | reverse complement strand
CTGTCAGCGAAAGCTTTTGCTGGCTCGAATAGCCCGCGCCAACCATGATGTTGCCGGTCGGGCGTTCGGTCACGTTCAGCACGACGTCGACCTGGTCCTGGGCGCCAGGCACTTCAGTCGTGTCAATCGTGACTTCCTTGAAATAGCCCAGCCGCTCGACCCGGTCGCGTGAGGCCTTGATGCGTTGACCGTCGTACCAGGCTGATTCGAACTGCCTGAACTCGCGCCGGATCACTTCGTCGCGTGTCCGGGTATTGCCCGAGATGAGGACGCGGCGCACATAGACACGGCGCTGCGGCTCGGCCACGAAAGTCACTACTACCTGCCCGGTGGCCCGGTCGATTTCGGGCCGACTGTCAACGCGCGCAAACGCGTAGCCGAATGAGCCGTACAGGTCGGAAAACGCCCGCGTCGTTTGCGCTACCGCCTCACCCTGGTACGCCTGGCCCGGCTTCAAAACGATCAGGCGTTTGAAATCCTCGTCACGACCCAGGAAATCGCCTTCCAGCTTGACCGCCGTCACGGTGTATGGCTGACCTTCACTGATGGTGACGGCGATGCTGATGCTCTGCTTGTCCGGTGAAATCGTCACCTGCGTCGAAGTCACTGCAAACTCGAGATAGCCGCGGTTCAGGTAATACGAGCGCAGGGTTTCCAGGTCAGCGTTCAGCTTGGAACGCGAATAGCGGTCGGTCTTCGTGTACCACGTCAGCCAACCGCTGGTCGACTGCTCAAGCAAACCCAGCAGCGTGCTCTCGGAGGCCAATGTGCTGCCGAGAATGCGAATTTCACCGATCTTGGCAGGTTCGCCTTCAGTCACAGTAAAACTGACATTGACGCGATTGCGCTCGATTGGCGTCACGGTGGTCGTGACCTCGGCGCCATACAGGCTGCGCGTCAGGTATTGGCGTTTGAGTTCCTGCTCGGCCCGGTCAGCCAGGGCCTTGTCGAAGGGTTTGCCTTCGCCAATGCCGACTTCCTTCAGTGACTTGTTGAGCGCCTCGGTATCAAATTCTTTCAAACCGATGAAACTGACATTGGCGATGATCGGTCGTTCTTCAATGATCACCACCGCTGAAGCGCCGTCAATATTGATGCGTACGTCCTTGAACAAGCCGGTGGCGAACAAGGCGCGCAAGGCCGCCGCGCCCTTGTCATCGTTGTAGGTGTCACCAATGCGGAACGGCAAGGACGCAAATACTGTCCCGGGGTCGGTTCGGTTCAAACCCTCGACGCGAATGTCCTTCAACACGAACGGGTCCACTGCCCAGGCGGCGCCTGTTTGCATTGCGGCCGCAAGGGCCAGAGTCATGAACGAGGGGCGCAACTTTGCGCTGAATCTTTGAGATGAGGACATGCAGGTAGGGTCAATGCAGGCCCGTCAAGCGGACCACGTCGTTGGAAAGGGCCAAAGCCATCATCAGTATCAGGATCAGCGCGCCCGCGCGCTGCAGTTGCGTTTGCCACCACTCCGATATTGCCCGGCCGGTGATTCCCTCAAAACAATAATACATCAGGTGCCCGCCATCCAACATCGGCAACGGCAGCAGGTTGAGGACGCCCAGGCTGACACTGAGCAGACCGAGGAAACCCAGGTAATGTCCCAAACCCATTCGAACTGATTGACCTGCGTAGTCGGCGATGGTCAGCGGACCGCTGAGATTCTGCAATGAAGCTTCACCGACGAGCATCCTGCCGAACATCTTCACGGTCATCCAGGACATGTCTTTCGTGCGCTCGAAGCCTCGCAGCAGCCCGTCAAAAAAGCCATAACGTACCGTGACCAGCGCGGGCGCGGCGCCGACCATCACTTCGATCCGACCAATCGGCTTGCCCGCTTCGACAAGCAGCTTGGGCGTCACCGGCAGTTCCAGCAACTGCCCGGCGCGCTCGATGCGCCAAAGCATCGTGCGCGCCTGTCCGTCCAGCACCGCTGACCTGATCAAACGGCGCAGCGTGGCAGCATCGGTCAGCAAGGCGCCGTCGACAGACTGCACCAGGTCGCCCGACTTCAGACCGGCCTGGTCGCCCGCGCCACCCGGGCTCACCTTCCCCAGCAGCGGTGCACTGAAGGGCCCGCCCATGCCGATTTTGCGCAGCGATTGCGCGTCGAGTTCGCCACTGTCCAGCCGGTCCGTATCGAGGACCAGCGTGCGGCGGCCATGTCCATCGGCATCAGTGGCGTCCAAATGCAATTTGCGCCCGGCCTCGACCGCCTCGGTCAGGCGCCAACTCAGTTCCGACAGCGATTGCAGTTCCTGCCATTCCTGGCCATCGGTCGAGCTCGCCTGGACCCAGTCTCCTGCGCGCATGCCGGCCCGCTCCGCTACCGAGCCCGCCAGCGGTGCGCCCAACAGCGCCTTGGGTTCTTCCAGCCCGATCCAGTTGACGCCGGCAAACAGCAACAAGGCCAGCAGCAAATTCGCCAGCGGTCCTGCTGCCACGATGGCAACGCGCTGGCGCAAAGGCCGGTTATTGAAGGCCTGACCGGCAAGCGCCGAAGGAACTGGTCCTTCGCGTTCGTCCAGCATCCTCACATAGCCGCCCAATGGCAGCAGGCAGAGCGTGAACTCGGTGGCATCCGGTCCGTTCTGATGCCGCCAGATGACACGCCCGAAGCCGACTGAAAAGCGCAGCACCTTCACACCGCAAAGGCGGGCGACCCGGTAATGTCCGTACTCATGCACGATGATCAACAGACACAAGGTCACCACGAATGCCAGCAAAGTACTCATGCAGTCACCTTCCGGATCAAGTTCATGGCATAACGCCTTGCGCGCTGGTCCAGTTCCAGCAGCCCTTCAAGGCTGGCACATTCGCCATTTTGCGGCGGCAAGTTTTCAAGACTTTGCAGATTGATTTGGTGAATTTGATCAAACCGCAGTCGATGTTCCAAAAATGCCGCCACGGCTTCCTCGTTGGCGGCGTTCAGGACTGCGGTTGCGCCATCGGGACCGGCCAGCGCCTGCCAGGCGAGGAAGAGCCCGGGGAAACGACTTTCATCTGCAGGCTCGAAACTCAGCGCAGGCAAACTCAGCAGGTCAAGCCGGCTCGCGCCGGCTTCGATGCGCTCGGGAAAGGACAGTCCGAACGCAATCGGCACACGCATGTCCGGCGTGCCCAGTTGCGCCAGCACCGACATATCGCGGCACACCACCATCGAGTGCACGATGCTTTGAGGATGGATGATGACCTTGATCTGTTCGGGAGCCAGGCCGAACAGCCAGCGCGCCTCGATCACTTCCAGCGCCTTGTTCATCATCGTGGCCGAGTCGACCGAAATCTTGCGGCCCATGACCCAGTTCGGGTGCGCGCAAGCCTGGTCCGGCGTGACCGATGCCAGGGTGGCTGGATCACGCTGCCGAAACGGACCGCCTGAAGCCGTCAATACGATGTGATCGATGCGCTGCGCCCAGGTCCCGCGGTCTTCGGGGAGACATTGGAATATCGCCGAATGTTCGCTGTCGATCGGCAGCAGCGTCGCGCCACCCAATTCAACGGCACGCATGAACAAGGCCCCGCCGACAACGATCGCTTCCTTGTTGGCCAGCAGCAAGCGTTTGCCTGCGTGCGCCGCCGCCAGACAGGGCGCCAGGCCGGCAGCGCCGACAATCGCCGCCATCACCGCATCAACCTCCGGATGCGCGGCGACCTCGGCCAGGCTGGCCGCACCGTCGAGCACTTCGGTCCGACTGCCATGCTCGCGCAATTGGCGCCGCAACTGCGCTGCAAGCAATGGATCAGGCAACACCGCAAAGCGCGGCTGCCAGGTCAGGCATTGCCCGAGCAGGGCATCGACACGACTCATCGCGCTGAGGGCGAACACCTGATAGCGCTCCGGGTGGCGCGCCAGCACGTCGAGCGTGTTGACGCCGATCGACCCGGTCGATCCAAGCACGCAAATGCGCTGTCGCCGGTGCTCGCCCGCCGCATACAAGCTGCCGCTCATGCCACGGGGCCCAGCGAAATCAAGGCCATCGCCAGCGGGAATACCGGCAGCAAGGCATCGACGCGGTCGAGTACGCCGCCATGCCCGGGCAACAAATTGCTGCTGTCCTTGGCTCCGGCCGCGCGTTTGACCAGCGATTCGAACAGATCACCGACGACACTCATCGCACTGAGGAACAGCAGGCACAAGAGGCTGATCGGCAAACCCTGCCGAAGCAGCAATTGATAGAGGCTGGGTGAGTCAACCTGCAGACCCGCATCAATGTGAAAGGCCCAGAACAGCCCGAGCAGCAACACGCCGGCCATGCCGGCCCAGACGCCTTCCCAGCTCTTGCCCGGGCTGATGGCCGGGGCCAGTTTGCGGCGGCCAAAAGCCCGTCCACCGAAATAGGCAGCGATGTCGGCCACCCAGACAAGGCAGAGCACCGAGAGCAGAAAATTGACACCGATCGACTTGGCCTGAACCAGCGCCGCCCATGCCAGCAGCAGCGCCATAGCGCCCAGCATCAAGCGCAGCGGGCGCGCGACCTGCGGCCAGCGCGTGGGTCCACCGCGCAAGGCCTGGGCACCGCCGAGTACCCAGACCAGACCGCTGAGCCACCAAAGCAGGCTGGACAAGGCCAGCGGCAATCCGCCCTGCAGCACAGCCGCGCCGCCGATGGCAGTCACAACGGCGCCGAAGCAAATGGCCGGCTTGCCCGGCAAACCGTTGAGCCTCGACCATTCCCAACCGGCCGCACCGATCAGCAACAAGGTGGTCAAGGCGAAGGGCCAGGGTGAGGCCATGAACAGTTCGGGCAAGAGCACGGCGAGCAGAGCAAGCGCCGTGAGAATGCGTGTTTTCAGCATGGTCAGACTCCGGCCAGGGCCGGCGCGGTGCCGCCGAAACGGCGGTCGCGTTGGCGAAAAAGCCCGATTGCGGCATCGAGCTGTACTTCACCGAATTCAGGCCAGAGGCAATCGGAAAAAACGAACTCGGTGTAGGCGACCTGCCAGAGCAGAAAATTGCTGATGCGCATTTCGCCGCCGGTGCGGATGAACAGATCGGGGTCGGGCGCATAGCTCAGCGCCATGTACTCGGACAAGCGCGTTTCGGTCAGCTCAGCCGACTGCACGCCAGCCTGCATGGCAGCCTGGCAAGCCTGCACGATGTCCCAGCGGCCACCATAATTGAACGCGACTGACAGGTTCAACTTGGTGTTGTGCTGGGTGCTTGCTTCGGCCTCGTCCCAGGCTTGACGCAACTTGACTGATACCGCTTCGCGATCACCGATGACCCGGATGCGCACACCCATCGCGCCCATGCGGGCCAGATAGCGCGACACGGCGGCCAGTACCAGGCCCATCAGGCCGGACACCTCATCGCTTGGTCGTTTCCAGTTCTCGGACGAAAAGGCAAACACCGTCAGAAACTCGACCTCGCGGTCGATGCAGGCCTGCACGATCTTGACGACCGCCTCAACGCCTTGTTTGTGACCGAAAAAACGCGGCAAATAGCGCTTCTTGGCCCAGCGTCCGTTGCCATCCATCACGATGGCAATGTGGCGTGGCACCGCTTCTTTCGTCACGACAGCTCGCCGCTCAGACAGCGAGGATCTCGGCTTCCTTGCCGGCGATCAGCCGGTCGAGTTCGGCGATGGTGCGGTCGGTCAGCTTCTGCGCATCGTCAAGACTGCGGCGCTCGTCGTCCTCGCTGATCAACTTGTCCTTCATCAGCTTCTTGGCTTGTTCATTGGCTTCACGGCGCACATTGCGAACTGCAATCTTGGCATCCTCGCCGGCATTGCGAACGACCTTGGTCAGATCACGGCGCCGCTCTTCGTTCAAGGCCGGCATCGGCACACGGATCAAATCGCCTTGCGAGGAGGGATTCAGGCCGAGGTCGGATTCACGGATCGCACGTTCAATCTTCGCGCCCATGCCTTTCTCCCAAGGCTGAACGCTGATCGTGCGCGAATCCAGCAGGCTGACATTGGCAACCTGGGAAATCGGCAACATCGCGCCGTAATAGTCGACGCTGACCTGATCGAGGATGCCTGGATGGGCACGACCGGTGCGGATTTTGTGCAACTCGCTCTTGAAGGATTCGACCGACTTGGCCATTTTCGCTTCAGCGTTGTGCTTGATGTCTGCAATGCTCATGATCTTGTTTCCTTCTTCTTGCCGGCTGGCAGCGATCAAACGTGGACCAGCGTGCCTTCATCTTCGCCCATCACCACCCGCTTCAGGGCACCCGCCTTGAGGATGCTGAACACCCGGATCGGGAGCTTCTGATCGCGGCACAGCGCAAAGGCGGTGGCGTCCAGAACCTGCAAGTTCTTGCTGATCGCTTCGTCAAAGCTGATCCTCGAATAGCGCGTGGCGTTCGGATCCTTCTTCGGATCCGCACTATAAACACCATCGACCTTGGTGGCCTTGAGGACGATTTCGGCGCCGATTTCGGCACCGCGCAAGGCCGCTGCCGTATCGGTGGTGAAAAACGGATTGCCAGTGCCCGCAGCGAACACGACCACCTTGCCCTCTTCGAGGTATTGCAAGGCCTTCGGCCGGACATAAGGCTCGACCACCTGCTCGATGCCGATCGCCGACATGACCCGCGCGACCATGCCCTCCTGACGCATCGTATCGGCCAGCGCCAGCGCGTTCATGACGGTCGCCAGCATGCCCATATAGTCCGCTGTCGCACGGTCCATGCCGACCGAACCACCCGCGACACCGCGAAAAATATTGCCGCCACCGATCACGACTGCAACCTCGACACCAAGGCGGGTGACTTCCTGGATCTCGCGCACCATCCGCACGATAGTGGCGCGGTTGATGCCGAAAGCGTCGTCACCCATCAGGGCTTCGCCGGAGAGTTTGAGCAAGATGCGTTTGAGCGCGGGCATGAGGACCTCTGATTGCTGCTGTATTCATCTGGCGTCCATCGCCAGGCCACAAGTGTAAAGGGCGCCACCGGCGCCCTTGGGTCTTTCCTGCTGGCTTACTGCCCCTTGGCAGCAGCGACCTGAGCCGCGACCTCGGCGGCGAAATCGTCGACCTTCTTCTCGATGCCTTCACCGACGACATAGAGGGTAAAGCCGTGGATCGTGGTGCCGGCGGCCTTGAGCATCTGCTCGACGGTCTGCTTGTCGTTCTTGACGAAGGACTGGTTCAACAGCGAGACTTCCTTGAGGAATTTCTGCACCGAACCCTCGACCATCTTGGCGACGATCTCGGCCGGTTTGCCCGATTCGGCAGCCTTTTGCTCGGCAATCGAACGCTCGCGAGCGACCAGTTCAGCTGGCACTTCAGCCGACGACAGCGCTGCAGGCTTCATCGCAGCCACATGCATGGCCACATCCTTGGCCGCTGTTTCGTCGCCGTCAAACTCGACCAGCACACCGATGCGTGTGCCATGCAGATAGGACGCCAGCTTGGCACCCGATGCATAGCGCTTGAAGCGTCGCAACGACATGTTTTCGCCGATCTTGCCGATCAGGCCACGGCGCACATCTTCGACCGTCGGGCCGAAGCCTTCTTGTGCCAAAGGCAGGGCCGACAGCGCGCCCACATCGGCAGGACCATGCTCAGCCACCAACTTTGAGCAAGCGTTGACGAAAGCCAGGAAGGCGTCGTTCTTGGTCACGAAGTCGGTTTCGCAATTCACTTCCAGCAGCGCGCCGGCATTGCCGACAACGGCAGCAGCGACAACACCTTCGGCGGTCACGCGCGAAGAGGCTTTACCGGCCTTGTTGCCGAGCTTGACGCGCAGAATTTCCTCGCCCCGGACCAAGTCGCCTTCAGCCTCGATCAGCGCCTTTTTGCATTCCATCATCGGCGCATCGGTGCGTGCGCGCAGTTCAGCCACCATGCTTGCAGTAATTACAGCCATCTTGAATCTCCCTGCTCAGCGAGTTTGCAAGCCTTCGCTGACAAACTAAACCGATGTGTTTTGAAAAAAAAGGGGCTGAAACAGCCCCTCCTGTTGCGGACGCTGAAAACTCAAGCGCCTTCGCTGACTTCCACGAACTCGTCACCCGCCGGGGCAACCGCCTGAACCACTTCGTTGTTCGAATTGGCACGGCCTTCGAGCACGGCATCAGCCACGGCACGAGCGTACAAGGCAACTGCCTTGGCCGAGTCATCGTTGCCGGGAATGACGTAGTCGATGCCTTCAGGTGAATGGTTGGTGTCGACGACGCCAATGATGGGAATGCCGAGCTTCTTGGCTTCGGCAATCGCGATCTTGTGATAGCCGACGTCGATCACGAAGACCGCATCAGGCAGCACGCTCATATCCTGGATGCCGCCGATATTGCGCTGCAATTTGATCAGGTCGCGCTGGAACATCAGCGCTTCTTTCTTGATCGCTGGCTGTGTGCCGGCATCAACTTGAGCTTGCATGTCCTTGAGGATCTTCAGCGAGCCCTTGACCGTCTTGAAGTTGGTCATCATGCCACCCAACCAGCGCTGGTCGACATAAGGCACGCCGGCGCGCTGGGCTTCCAGGGCGATCACATCGCGCGCTTGGCGCTTGGTGCCGATCATCATGATCGTGCCGCGCTTGGCCGACAGCTGGCGAATGAACTTCATCGCATCCTGGAACGCAGGCAGCGTCTTTTCCAGGTTGATGATGTGGATCTTGTTGCGATGGCCGTAGATGTACGGGGCCATCTTGGGGTGCCAAAAACGGGTCTGGTGGCCGAAATGGACGCCGGCTTCCAGCATTTCACGCATCGTGACTGACATATTGAACTCCAAAGGTTGTGTCTAAGATCCGACCTGAATTGCCTTGGCCCGAAAATTTTTCCGAGCCATTCAGCAACACCTTTCAGTGGCCTGATCTGCGATTTGCTTTGCCATCGCCCGAAATCCGGGAAGTTGAACGAGCCACAATTGGCTCGCCCGGCAAAGCGTCGAGAGTATACAACGCCAAGTCTGCTCGATCCGCCCGACTTGTCCGAAGAACTCAGGATCGGGCGCAATTTCAATCAAAGATCCACCCACCGGCAACAATCCGTCTGGACATCCAGGGCCAGGCCTGACAAGCTGTATCGATGCAAAGAATTCTCCCCAGTACAAGCCAGCTGCCGCTGTTCACGGCGGCCAGCAGTCGCCTGATCGAGGCCCAAGCTCAAGCCGGTTTGCCAGCCCATGCGCTGATGACGCGCGCCGGACTGGCGGTGGCGCGGCTGGCCCTGGTGTTGCCAAAGGGCGCAGGCGCAGTCTGGATTGTTTGCGGGCCCGGCAATAACGGCGGCGATGGCCTGGCGGCAGCAAGGCTGTTGCAGATGCAGGGACAAAACGTGCATGTCAGCCTGATCGAAGGCGACCGGACACCTGCCGATGCAATGGCGGCAAGGCAGGCCGCGAGACAGGCCGGTGTCTCGATCAGCAACAGTCTCGATGCCCCGGTGCAAGTCAGCTTGGCTGTCGACGCTCTGCTCGGCCTGGGCCTGCAGCGCCCGCCCGCTGGCTTCATCGCCGCAGCGATCGCCCGGCTGAACGCCTTGGCTGCACCCTTGCTGGCGGTTGATCTGCCGAGCGGCCTGCAGTCGGACAGCGGTGCAGTTTTCAGCCTGGCTGGGACTCGATTGGCAGTGCAAGCCCGACATACGCTGGCCCTGCTGACCTTGAAGCCGGGCCAGTTCACCGCCGACGGCCGCGCGCTTTGCGGCGAGCAATGGTTTGACGATCTTGGCGTCAGCAGCTCGCACGAGCCCCATGCTGAACTGGTCGGTAGCAATTGCCTGCCGGCTTGGCGGAGCGCTCGCAGCCATTCGGCGCACAAGGGCAGCCAGGGCAATCTGTTGGTGGTCGGTGGCGCCAGCGGCATGCGCGGCGCGGCCTTGTTGGCCGCACGTGCTGCCCTGGCCTCGGGCGCCGGACGCGTCTATTGCTGCCTGCTCGGCAGCCAGGCGACTGAGCTGGATGCAATGCGGCCGGAACTGATGCTCTGGCCACAAGCTCGGATGAGCCATCCGCAAGACTGGCGGGACATGGTCATCGTCTACGGCTGCGGCGGCGGCAAGGACATCGACGGCGAACTGCCCGCGCTGCTCGACCAGGCCAGCCGACTGGTACTCGATGCCGATGGCTTGAATGGAGTAGCGCGGGACCCGCAGTTGCGCAGCCTGCTGAGCAGGCGCAGCGCGAACGGCATGCAGACTATCTTGACGCCGCATCCGCTGGAAGCTGCGCGGTTGCTCGACTGCGATGCCTTGACCGTGCAGCAGGATCGCCTCGCGGCGGCGCGCGAATTGGCCAGGCAATATGCCTGCACCTTGATCCTGAAGGGATCCGGCAGCGTCATCGCCAGCGCAGATGGACGACTCAGCATCAACAGCAGCGGCAGCGCGGCCCTGGCCACCGCAGGAACCGGTGATGTCCTGGCGGGCTGGTTGGGTGGGTTATGGACGCAGCAAACCGCTGCCGACCCGCATCAACTGGCCATTGCGGCCTGTCACTGGCATGGCTTGGCAGCGCAAGACCAGCCAGCCGGCCCTTTGCGCGCAGCGGATCTGGTCGAACGGATGCATGCGCTGTTCAGCGCCTAACGGCGCTTGCGGGTACGCGCTTCGGCCGCGGCCGGTTTGCTTGCAGCCTTCGCGCTTACACGTGCTGGCCGGCCCTTGCGTTCGGCCTTGACCTTGCGGTCGGCCCGTCGAACCTGCTCGAGTTCTTCCACGGCATTGGCCGGCGCGCGCGGGGCAATCCCGGCCTTGTCGCGTTGCGCCCGAGCGATCAGCTTGGCTTCACCGCTTTCATGCACCAGGTGGAAATCGATCTTGCGACCATCCAGATCGACGCGGCTGACCTGCACATGTACGGGCGTGCCGGTGGCATAGCGAATGCCGCTGCGCTCGCCACGCAATTCCTGACGCATTTCGTCAAAGCGGAAATATTCCCCGCCAAGCTCGGTGATGTGGATCAGGCCTTCGACATAAAGCGCATCGAGCTGCACGAACAAACCAAAGCTGGTCACGGCACTGACGGTGCCGGCAAATTCCTCGCCCAGATGGTCACGCATATAGCGGCACTTGAGCCAGGCTTCGACATCACGCGAAGCCTCATCAGCGCGGCGCTCGTTGGCGCTGCAATGTGCGCCGACAACCTCCCAACGATCCAGTTCGGTTGATGCATTGGCCGGGTTGATCGGCGGCGCCTTGCCGGGCCGTTTGGCCGGCATCGGCACATCCATCTTGGACGCATCCAACTGGTAGCGCTTACCCGCCAAAATCGCCTTGATGACGCGATGAACCAGCAGATCGGGATAACGGCGGATCGGACTGGTGAAATGGGTATAGGCTGGATAGGACAGGCCGAAATGACCGGCATTGGCAGCGGTATAGATCGCCTGCTGCATCGAGCGCAGCAACATGCTGTGGATCTGGGTCGCATCGGGCCGGTCTTTGGTCGCGGCGGCAATCGCCTGGTATTCGCTCGGCAAAGGCGAATCACTGATGCCCATGCCGATCCCCAAAGCGCGCAAGTAGGCTTGCAGCGCGATACGCTTTTCGGCCGTCGGACCCTCGTGGACGCGGAACAGGGAACCATGTTTGGCCTGGGCGATGAAATCAGCGGCGCACACATTGGCGGCCAGCATCGACTCTTCGATCAGCTTGTGCGCTTCATTGCGGGTACGCGGAATGATCTTCTCGATATGCCCGTTGTCGTCACAGACGATCTGGGTCTCGACCGTTTCGAAGTCGATGGCGCCACGGCGCCCGCGCTCAGTCAGCAGGGCACGGTAGACCTCGTGAAGATGCAGCAGATGGGGCACCAGATCCTGCCTTTTGGCAGCTTCCGGGCCGTGGGTATTGGCGAGCACCGCGGCCACTTCGGTATAGGTGAAACGGGCTTTCGAACAGATCACTGCCGGATAGAACTGATAGGCCTGCACCTCACCGCTTTGGGTGACCAGCATGTCGCAGACCATCGCCAACCGGTCCTGATACGGATTCAGCGAGCACAAGCCATTGGAGAGCTTTTCCGGCAGCATCGGGATCACCCGGCGCGGGAAATACACCGAAGTGGCCCGCTCGTAGGCATCGGCATCGAGCGGCTCGCCCGGCTTGACGTAATGGCTGACATCGGCGATCGCCACGATCAAGCGCCAACCGCTGAAAGCTGTCTTGCCTCGCCCCGATTTGTGCGGCTCGCAATAGACCGCATCATCGAAGTCGCGCGCATCCTCGCCGTCAATCGTTACCAGTGGCACATCGCGCAGATCGATGCGCTGCTTCAGGTCGGCGGCGCGAAGCTTTTCGGACAGTTTGGCCGCATGCGCCATGGTCTCGGCGCTGAAGCGATGCGGCACGTCGAACTTGCGCACGGCAATTTCGATTTCCATACCCGGATCGTCGATCTCGCCGAGCACCTCGACCACGCGACCAGCCGGCTTGGCATAAAGCGACGGCGCTTCGGTCAACTCGACGGCCACCACCTGCCCCGCTGTAGCGTTGGCAATGGCATTCTTTGGAATCAGGATGTCGCGGCCCATGCGCTTGTCTTCAGGCGCGACCAGCCAGATCCCCGACTCCAGCAACAAGCGCCCGATGATGTTCTTCTTCTTGCGCTCAAGGATTTCAAGGATCCGGCCTTCCGGGCGACCGCGCTTGTCAAAACGCACGACCCGAACACGCAGCCGGTCGCCATGCATGACGGCCTGCATTTCCTGTGACGAGAGGTAGACATCCTGCGACCCGACATCGGGCAGCAAGAAGCCATGACCATCGCGATGTCCCTGCACCGTACCGTCGACCTCGCTCAACAGCGCCAGCCCTAAGGCGGACGTTTCCGCTTCATTGCTCAATTTTTTGATGATAGACTCCAAGTCTTTCCTGAAATGCCCAGGTGGCGGAATTGGTAGACGCACTAGTTTCAGGTACTAGCGAGTAACTTCGTGGGGGTTCGAGTCCCTTCCTGGGCACCAAAGCAATCAATGCCAGCATATCGTGCTGGCATTTTTTTGGGCGAATGAACTTGTTTCGCCCATGGCCTGCAAAGGATCAGACGACAAATTTCTTCGCCAGAGCATCCGGCCGCAGATCGTCGTATTCCTCGAAAGGCTGGTGAATCCAGGGGCTGGTCTCCAAACGCTCGACAAAGTAGTCCGGCGTGTAACTGGACACAGCCTTGGACCAGAGCACCGCCGAACGCAACTCGGTGATGGCAGGCATGCCGCGCAGGCGGTCAACCACCGCTCTCAAGGTCACGCCGGTATCGGCCAGGTCATCCACCAGCAGCACACGGCCAGCCAATTCACCCTGAGGCATGGTGATGTATTTGGCAAGATCAAGCCGCCCCTGGATCGTGCCAGCTTCGGCACGATAGGAACTGGTCGACATGATGCCAAGCGGCTTGTCGAAGACCCGCGAGAGCACATCGCCGGGGCGCATACCGCCTCGTGCCAGACAGAGAATCTGGTCGAACTGCCAGCCCGACGCATGAATCTTCAGCGCCAGCCGTTCGGTCAACATATGGTATTCGTCCCAGGACACGTACAAATGCTTGCCGTCGTCAGTCAACATAGCGGGAAACTCCAGTCTGATTTATTGATTTGTGCGCCTTCGTTGCGCCGCCTGTTCGCCAAGTTCACTTGGACTGATAGGGATGACGCAGCAGGATCGTATGTTCGCGGCCCGGTCCGGTCGACACCATGTCGATCGGGGCACCTGTCAGTTCCTTGATGCGCTCAAGGTAACGACGTGCATTCAAGGGCAATTCGGCCCAGTCAGTGATGCCGTAGGTCTTTTCGGTCCAACCGGGAAAGGTTTCAAACACCGGCTGACAAGCAGCAATTTCATCGGCATCGAGCGGCAGGATATCGAGTTGACGGCCGGCCAGGTCATAGCCGACGCACATCTTGATCTCGGCCAGTCCGTCTAGCACATCGAGCTTGGTGATGCACAGTCCGGTAATGCCGTTGATGATGATCGAACGCTTCAGTGCCGCCGCATCAAGCCAACCACAACGACGTGCCCGGCCAGTGACGGTGCCACGTTCCTGCCCGACGATCGAGAGATGGTGACCGACCGTGCCGGGCTGCTCCCAATCGAGCTCGGTTGGAAACGGACCGGATCCGACGCGTGTCGTGTAGGCCTTGGTGATGCCGAGCATGTAATGCAGCATCTGCGGGCCGACGCCGGCACCAGCGGCGGCATTACCAGCCACGCAGTTGCTTGAAGTCACATAGGGATAAGTGCCATGATCGATGTCGAGCAGCGTGCCTTGCGCGCCCTCAAACAGGATGTTGGCGCCGGCAAGGTGGGCTTTGTGAATCAGGTAACCGACATCGGCCATCATCGGCTTGATGACCTCGGCCATCTTCATCGCCTGATCGAAGATCGGCTGGAACTCAAGTGCTGAGGCCTGCAGATAACTTGTCAGCGCAAAATTGTGCAGTTCAAGCAATTCATGCAGTTTTTTGGCGAAGCGCTCCGGATGTTTCAGGTCCTGCACACGCAAAGCGCGCCGCGCGACCTTGTCTTCATAGGCCGGTCCGATGCCTTTGCCGGTCGTGCCGATCTTGCCGGCGCCACTGCTCTCGCGCAGCGCCTCGCGCGCCTTGTCCACTTCAACGTGGAAAGGCAGGATCAAGGGGCAGGATTCGCTGATGAAAAGTCGCGAGCGCACTTCGACGCCGGCTTTTTCAAGGCGTTCGATTTCCAGCAATAAATGCGTCGGATCGATCACCACGCCGTTGCCGATATAGCAGGCCACTCCCGCCCGCATGATGCCCGAAGGAATCAATTGCAGAGCCGTCTTGACCCCGTTGATCACCAAGGTGTGGCCGGCGTTATGCCCACCCTGGAAGCGCACCACACCCTGGGCATGATCAGTCAACCAGTCGACCACTTTGCCCTTGCCTTCGTCGCCCCATTGGGTGCCAACGACGACCACGTTGCGACCTTGCGCAATTTCACTTTGCAT
>Ga0114978_10002602_pt1 | contig 14868 bp, 6 predicted proteins | sample S_140212_EF_Meta_FD_87027 | JGI IMG/M metagenome (GOLD analysis project Ga0114978, IMG submission 87027) | Freshwater microbial communities from Lake Simoncouche, Canada to study carbon cycling - S_140212_EF_MetaG | ecosystem: Environmental > Aquatic > Freshwater > Lake | place: Lake... | reverse complement strand
CCAGCAGCAGTAAAATATGATATGGCAGTTTGCCAATTGGCTAAATCTGTACTAACATAAGCAACATCATCGGCTGCGCATGTCCACCATAAAGACGCAGCAATTCTCTGAGGTCTCTCTACAAATTGTGTCCCCCATGGTCCACGACCATGATTTGTAAACATAGATTCGGTCAAAGCACTGCTTCCACTATAACCTCTGAGAGCAATGGCTCGCAGTCCTGTTCTTGTAAATGAGTATATATTACGGTTTTGATCTGCAGCCACACCACCTTCTTGCGCCATACAGAAATAATATCTATCTGTATTTGGATTATAATCAAACCACTGAACATGGCCATATACACCAGACGTTATAGAGAAGCTAGGACTAATCTGCCACCATGATACGTTGGCAGTAGTGCTCCAAAGTATAGAACGACCAATAGCACCTTCTGATACTGCAAGATCAACATCACTAATAAAGAAGTTAGATTGGGAACCACCAGAAGCGCCAAAGCCTGACCCCTGAATTAGAAATAATCCATTAGCTGCCATAAGTCTAGGAGCATACCACGAATGTCGATATTGATCGATGTTGCCATAGCTATTTTGCATAACGAATGCGTAGTAAAAAATACTATTACTAGTATAACCTGTTGCCGGAGTTCCTATTTTACCATTAAATACATTACCGTAACCAGCATTGCCAAAAGTCATTACATAATCTGTATAGGTATCAACAGCAAAACCAAAGCCACCATAGCCTTCGTCACGGCTATATGTTTGTGTAACGCCAGGATCTTGAAACATTTGAGATAATCTAAATTGAGCACCTGTGAATGTTCTCAAATCTTCATAATGTCTAAAACGCATATTATCAACGGACGTATTATATGATAAACCCAATACTATTGATGCTTTAGTTTTTCCACCATATGCTGATGGAGCATATAAAAAATAAGGATCAATTTTTTGCCAGTTTTTTGCTCCATATAAATTCGATGTTGCGCCTGTCGTCCATGCGCTACCATCCCAGTACTGTATTGGAAAGTTTAGAGATGCAGATTCATTAGTTGGGTTATATCTATTAACTCGTAATACATTAGTACCACTTAACGGATCTAACCATCTTGTGCGTTGAGTCATAGAACCAGCACTTAATGCTGTATTAAGTGTAATATTATTCAATGCAACAGTTGCTGTATCTATAGATAAAGCTATGTTAGTGTTTACCGTACTACTTAAAGTAGTTGCTTGAATGCTAACTGAAGCTGGATTTGCAGATGCATTGCTATAAAGTAATACTGCTCTAGATGGGGTAAGTTTGGCAAAGCCAAGACGTCCTGAAGCCATTATAATTCCTTTTTAAAAACTTGAGAAAAAGTAGGCTTGTCCCAGAGTAGCACCAGCAGAAGCTGGTGGTGTGCTGACCCAAGTCGTACCATTAGATACTAGAACATTACCAGTTGTACCAGGAGCAACAAAACTTACTGCTGATGTTCCGTTACCGATAATTACGTTATTTGCAGTGAGCGTCGTTGCTCCAGTACCACCGCTACCTACCACTAAAGTTGCTGAGAGCCCAGCAGCTGTACCACTTGTATTTTGAGTACCAGCAGAGTTAACACCTGGTAAGTTAATATTAGCAGAACCATTAAAACTAACACCACCAATAGTTCGAGCAGTAGTTAAGGTAGCAGCAGAAGTAGCAGTAGCTGCATTACCACTTGTATTTTGAGTACCAGCAGTGTTCACTCCAGGTAAACTGATGTCGGCAGAACCATTAAAACTAACACCACCAATCAATCGAGCATTAGTTAATGTGGCAGCAGAAGTAGCAGTTGTGGCTGTCGTAGCAGTTGTGGCTGTCGTAGCTGTAGTTGCAGTAGAAGCATTACCAGACAATGTAGCTGTAATAGTTCCAGCTGCGAAATTTCCTGAAGCATCTCTAGCAACGATAGTACTTACAGTATTTGCTGTGGCAGAAGTTAATCCGTCCAAGGTATCAGCGTCTAGTCCAGAGCCAGCACCATCAACAGTTAACAACTTAGATAGTACATCAGCAGCAGTATAGCTACTAGAAGTCAACTTAGTACCAACCTCAGTGTTAAGGGCAGTAAAGTTACCATCTACTTCGGCATTTGTAAGGGGACTACCCTTAGTTGTTCTTAGCGTTAGTGACGCCATTGTTCGTTTCCTTAATTATGAGAACTTTGATTTAATATCAATAGAAGCATCTGTTTGATCTCAGAAAGTTCTGTCTTTATATTATTTATGTCTTTTGAGTGTTCTTCTATCTGGTTTTGTTTATTTATAACTGAATTTCTTCGGTTTAAATAATTCTGGTAATCAGATCTATTAGTATTTATAATGGCGCTAGTGCTTATATCTCGCACTAGTCCATCTTTACCTTCAATTTTAACTAGTGTATTCATTATGCACAAGCGATAACACGAAGATCTTTAACTCTAGGGATTGCTGAGCTATTTGTAGACTTCATAACTAATTTGATCTGAACAGCATCGAATGCTGCTGCAGCTTCAACTGAGAACGCAGTATCTATAAAACGTTCACTACCATTTTGTACAGTAACAATCGGTTGATCGGCTGCCATTAATTCCCAGTTAGTGGTGTCAAACGAAGAAGTGCTACCAATAGCAGAAGTTTTATAATAAACATCTACATTAGCCTCAGCAGGAATGCTTGCTGCAAATCTTACACGAATAAAGGTAGAAGCATTCGCTAGACTAATAACCTTAGTTACATACTTACTGTAACTAGAAGATCCAATTGGAGAAATTTCATCTGTGAAGAATTCTTTCTGCGACAGAGTAACTGAAGCGCCAGCAGTCTGAGTAGTAAATGCTTTATTTAAAGTCACTGTAGCAGTTGATCCATTATCTGTAACTTTAGTAACTAAGAAAGTACCATCATTTAAATTACTAGTAGATCCAGCAATTGTCAAGAACTTACCAACTGTAATAGTTTGTAAAACTCCACGTGCAGTAGAATTGGTAGAAGTGATGGTGTTGCCGCTAAAGGCTATAGTAACATTAGAAGTTAAAAGAGCAACATCATCTAATCCACCAACATTTATATTGTCAGAAGAAGGATTGTTGATTTTGTTACTAATAGCAATTAAACTAATACGTTGAGTATCTAAGATTGGAGACAATGAATCATTATCAGTCTGCATAGTTACATTGAATGTAGCAGACTTATTACCACTTAAACTATTAGTTTCATTGATTTCAGAAGCAACCATCTTTGGAGCATAGAAGTAGTTATTTTCATTCGCCAGTAAATCACCAAAAGTAGAATCTAAACTATATGCGGTTTGAGTAGAACTATCTACAGATTTACCAGTAGTTGCTTTAATTCCAAATGTAGTCATAGTTTCAGAGAATGTCTGAATCTGAACGTTTGGTTGCAAAGCATCATACTGTAAGTTTCTAGTGGCACGAACAGTAGAACCTCCAACGTACCCAGTATTAGTAGGCGTAGTAGTTACACTAATGCAATACGAATCAATATCAACATCACTAATAATATGAGTGTTATAAATTTCAGCTGCTGGAATACCAAAGATTGGTGCAACGTATTTGAATGCAGATCCCGCAGTTAATGTAATAGTAGCATTAGCTGCGAATGTCGCAGAAGTGTTGCTTGCAATAGTAGCAATCTTACCAATAAAAGAACCAGCTGAATTGTAAATTGCACTTCCCACAGCCAGTTGTGTAGTAAATGCAGTTGATACACCAGTAAGTGTGGTATTGGCAGTGTTAGTTGCAATAGTTCCAGTACCTGTAGTTCCAGTTAAATTAGTTTGATCTGAGTTTGTAATAATTGTGCGAGAGCCAACAGGCATACCATGGTCACGTTGGTAAACACGCACTTTAGTTACACCAGTCTTAATTTCAAGTGGATCGATGTCTAATGACTGATATGGTAAAACATCATTAACAAATTCAACATTGCCTACTACATCAGTATCAAACTTGGCACGATAGATTGTGAACTTTAGATCTTGAGTTTGGTCAGGTGTCCAAGTAGATGCATTCTGTGATTTAAAGAATACACCCATATATGGTTGTTCAGAAATAGTTCTGTTAGACCCTGGAATCAAATCGCCAATCTGAGAAATCCAAACTTTATAGTTATTTGAGTCAGATGAAAGAACGATCGCATACTCTCCATTATTTTGTACGTATACAGGAGAAGGAAACTCAAACGTAGTTGCAGTATCGTAACTTGGAGTTGGTATACCACCAACTGAAACGATATTAGAAGAAATATTAACATTAACAGGTTTCTTAGAAACTTTAGAGAATGGAAGAACTAGCTTACCTGGATATCCGTTAACAACTTCACGGATTTCTATGTTGACTGGAACATTATCATCTTTAGATGCAAAGAATATATCAATTTTAGTTAGGAATGCACCACCCTTTTGTTCAACCAAGAATGTTTGTGCCAGTGGATCATACCATCCAGTATCAGCAACAACACGTTCAGTAGTCTGAACGACAACACGATTATCACGTAGTTGCTCTTCAGCTAGTTCAGCATTACGAACAGCATTAACAGTTTGCTGACGTGTTTCAAGTATACCCTCAGCACGGTATAGTTGACGACCACGAGAAGTAAAATCACCCTGCGCTGCTACATTGTCAACTAGTTTAAACTCACGGATACCAGTGCGGAAGCGCACAGCGTCAGTATTCGGAATATTAAAGATTAGGTTTAAGTCTCCACTAAAGTTAGAAACTAGTGAATCGCCTTTTGCTGGAATTGTAATAGAGCCAAAAGTTCCAGTTGCAGCAGAAACAGACCCCAAAAGTTGTTCTGAAGCAGAGAATGTACCTTTAATGTTTTGTACAAACAACGAATATACATTAGTTGCAGCGTTAAATTCTTTACCGACTACAACAGCAGTTGCACCAGAAGTAGCACCAGTAAGAACATCACCACGATTCAAACAAACTTGAGAATCCCCATTAATGCGACGTGCTGTCTGAGAAGAAAGACCACCAACGTTTGTTGAGTCATCAAACTGCCCAGAACCTGGAGTATATACTAAACGTGCTGAAGCAGTACAGAATGAAGAAATTGTAACATCATCGAAGAATGGATAGAAACGAGTATTTGGTTTCAATCCTTTAACTTGAACTAGAATGTTTCTGGAACGAATGTATGGGATAACTGCAGTAGAAAGTGTGCGATCTGCAATAACTTGTCTATCGATACGAGCAACTAATGTAGTCTTAACACCAACACGACTTTGACCGATATTAGTAGCAGTTGTTTCTACCGTAACTTCACGACGTGCACCACCACCAGCGTTAAAGCCAGCTATACGGTTAAGTTCTTGACCAGTTGTATTAGTTTGCCACCATGGTCCACCACCCCATGATGGGTTAATGGCAGATAAATTTTGACGAGTATTAACTGGAACACCAGTCCATTGATTTTGCCATGCATTCCAAATAGTGCCCAGCACACCAGCACGTTCAGCAATAGCTAGAGTTGCAGAAAAATTACCTTCTAATTCATTGACAATGTCTGGACGACGATCAACCTCAAACCAATCATCAGACGATGGAGTTAGTGTAACTTGACCCAAGAATGTAAAAATAGCGAATGGATTGATGTTTTCTAAACGAGAAGCATACTCTTGTTTAATCAGGGGAACATGCTCAACTACAGGCAGTGTGATAACATCACCATAAAGTTGATAGTTAGCACTTTGTCTAGCATTATTAGATGAATTTTTTTCAATCAGATTAATGTTTTGCATGCTATAGAATGGACGCAATTCACCTCTTTCCATATCAATGGAACACAAGTAATCTGGAGAAAGAACATCTCCTGTGTTATGACCAGTAAACGAATCAACAATAAAGCCATTCTTGAAACGATCTAAACCACCAGCATCTACAATATTCAAAGATTCAGTTTGTTGTTCAAGCAACGATAGTGAAGTATAGTATTCTAGATTATCGATACGCTTTTCTAGCTTACCAATATCACGCATAGTATAACGTTTATTGTCAACCGAGGTAATAGCTACGTTAGTACTAGCGGTGCCAAATGTATAAGGCTCTAGATTTAAATTATAAAGAACCATACCTAAAGAAGGAGATAGCGGTTCACCAGGATTTAATGAAGAAACTCCATCAATGGAAAAGAAGTTACCAGAAAAATCAACAGCGATTTTAGTCTTGCGTGCTAGGTAATAAGTAAAATCTGCACGAACATCAATACCACGTTTTGGTACCAATGATGGTGAAGAACCAGCACCAGTGAATGAACTACCATCATCTGAAATTCTAGGACGGAAGTCAATAGAATCTCTTAATGAAACTCCAGCAAATGCAGGAATGTTTTCATAAGCTACGTTTGCTGGGTAAGAATTTACAGTGAAGTAATCCCCTGTTGCATGTGTGAAGAACTCAAACTGAACACTAATTGGAGCAGTTGGTGATGCAAAAGAAGACTTTAGTAGTATACGTGCTACATCGTAATGTGTATTTCTTTGACCATTGTCGAATTCATAACGATCAGTAATATCAATCCCATAGTTTCCTGTTGCGGTTGCAAATGTACCTGTATCCATTTTAACACTAATTAAACGGAAACCATCTGCTTTACCTAGTAGTAATTCAGTTTTTGTTGCTGTAGCTAAGGTAGTGAATGTAACTGTAGAAGAACTTAAAGTTTTTGCTTTTTCAGTTAGCGTAGAACCTGATTTATTAACAGTTCCAATGACAATAAAATTCTGAGACGCAAAAGAAGAGTTTAGTGTAAATTGTACAGTAGAACTAGAAACTACAATTGCACTAGGTAGAACAATAGCACCACCAGTAGTAGCATCATTACTAGCTAAAATATAATTATCAGTTTCAGCAGCAGAAGCAAAAGTTCCGCTAGATGTTGTGATAGTAAGGGTACAGTTACCACCAGAAGCAGAAGAAGTTGTACCAGTAAAACGCTCCATCACAGTATAAGTGGTATCATTAGTACCATTTGAACTTCGTACAGATTTTATAGCGTAGTATGGAAAATTGTAGATTAATCCAACGTTTTCGGGTTCGATGACGTTTACTGAAATTTTATCAATAGTTACACCAAGAACATTAATAGCTGGTGCTACCTCAATTCTCGTTTGTGAAACAACTGATGTAACTCGAACACGATTTGTTCCAATATAAATCCAGTCATTAACAGCTAGATCAGTTTGGAATGAAGTTCCCTGCGCCTGAATGAAAGTTCCAGAACCAACAGTTGAATATGTGTTGGCTGTATATGATGTTGCTGCTCCAACTAATCGGTTAGATTGTCCAACAACGTCTGATGTAAAACTTAAATTGGTATCTCCAGAAACTGCAAAGAATAATGATTTTACATCTTCTTCGAAGACAATCTCACTATTCATTTTAACATCAAATAAGAATAGTTTATACTGTTCAGTTCCAGAAGCAATAGTACCATTATGCCATTCAATCCCACGGATACGTGCAGTGCCAATCGCAGTTCCACCAGAAGGTACTGCGCCAGCAGTAGTGATAAAACGATCGTATAGTGTTACATTTACAAAAGAGTTAACTGGTGGAAGATTATTTACATTTGTTACTAAGATATAGTTACCAACTGTTGCTGGAATAACAGCATTATCGACCTGAACAAATTCTCTTGCTTTATCTACTGTTACATACTCAGTAGCAACTTTTTCAATCTCATAACCTTGAACGTATGCTTTACCAGGTTCCATACCAATAGCAAGTTTACTTTCATCACCACCAGTGGCTGGTGTGAATACACCACGATTGTAGAAAGGTGTTGTGTTATATTCCCACTGAACGCCAGTAGATCCTGGACCATCATATGCTAAGCCAGTACTGTGAGATGGAGTAGTATTAATAGATGTGGCAGAAATTTTAGCAACGTATGTATTACCATTGCTAGTAACTACATCACCAATTAAGAATGCAGTATTTGACGTCCATGCGCCACGATTATTATTTCTATGTTCACGAACATCAATCTTGAATGGGCGAACGGTATAATCACCAGATTCATCAGAAGTTCTACGTGCCAGAGTTTTTTCAAGAATAGAATACTCAGTGGTAGTTGTATGTCGTTTGATTTCTCCATCTTCTACACGAAGCAGTTCTACGAAATCTGCATCATCTGTAGAATTTATTGTTTTTGTGCTAAGAGTTAAATCAATATAATATCTGTGCGCACCTGGAGCCGCAAAGTTAAAGCTATTCTGCGCATTATCAAGAAGCATTTCATAACCAGTATCTTCTGGAGTTATTAGCTTTTCTTCAATAGAAAGACCTACACGATAATTAGGTGTATTTGTATATTTGTCTAGTGTAATAAGCTGAGATTCAACTAAAACAAAGTGCCCGTTAACATAGTAAACACCACTTTGAATAGTAGCAGTTGATCCTACACCAGTAGAACTACTTGCTGCTGCTTGTAATTTATACGATGTAAGCAAAGTGTCATTTGGTGTTAAAATTTCACTATTAGCAAAAACTTTACTAGTATTATCGTTTCCAGAGTTTTTATAACGAACATAAATTGTTGTTGCATCTGTATTAGTAGCAGAAACAACTTTAATGATTTTAGCTTGTAAACCATTCGCACCAGTAATATCTTTTCCTTCTAAATTGGCAATATATGTTTCTACTGGAACTCCACCAAAAAGTGGTTGTACTTTAACGTATGATACATTGGTGTCAATAGAAATCTGTCCAGGAATAACCATTGCACCCTGTTTAAAGATGTGATCCCCATGACGCTTAATTTGATTGTGTAGGATTGATTGCAGCTGAGTTAGTTCTCTAGCCTGAACAGCAAAACTTGGACGAAACAAAATTCTATGGAATTTGTTGGTTTCATCAAAATCATCATTGTATGGTTCTGTATTGAAGTCGATCATTTGTTCTCTTCTTTTGCTTATCTGTCTTTATTTATTCTAGATTTAGAATCTAATAATAGTTCGTAGCGTTACTGATTGATCTGTTGTTGGAGTAAATCCAGACTTGTTATCAATAAACATTAGATCACCAGAATATTTATCAACTGATGGAGGAGTTACTGCACTGGCATTAAAGGTATATCCACCTGCATTAACAAAAGTTGTGCCGATACTTGGACTAAAGTTGTCTAAAGATTGCATCAACGCAGCAACACCTGTATTGGTTACAATTCTAAATCTTTTACTGGTTGTAGCCACGGTAACGATACTATCTGCTGGAAAGAAAGTAGTGCTAATGTTTCCAGCAACAACCCAACATGTAGATCCTATAATACCAGTTAACGCATACGTATTGTTATATTTTCTTGGATTTTTAATAATTCCAGTTTGACGATAGTCATTGTTTACTACAAACCCCTGATTTTTATCAGCAGATATGTTACTGTAAAACATCAAAGTTCTTGCATACAAATCATTCAAAGCATTTTTCCCATGTCCACCATATACAGTGATTATTGGGCGAATTTTAGCTCCATATCCATTTCCTGTAATTGTAGCAGTCGCCCAACGATATCCAGTTCCATAGTTAGTCATTACAATTTTAATTATCTTTCCATTCTGGATAACTGCAGTTGCAGCTGCTCCAGTTCCGTCACCAGTAATAACTACTGTTGCACTTGCATATCCATAACCCCCTGAAGTGGGTTTAATCGACATAATTCTACCATCAAGAGTCAATAATTCAATATTAGCCTGAAGAGTATTAATATCACCTGGAGATAAGTCGGCTGATATTTGAGCACCTGAGCCATCACCAGTAACAGTTAAAATTGCATATGAATAACCAATACCACCATCATCAATTTGAATTGATTTTAATTGACCATTTTCAAAATATGGAACAAGTTTAGCTTCTGATTTAATACCACTGAATAGGATTGATGCGTTAGATCCAGTTAAAGTTCCAATAGTTACCGCTGGAGATGCTACACTATACCCAGAACCAAACTTAAGAGTTGCAGTTGCAGTTATTGGAAATCCTACATATTCAAGAGTTGCAGTCCCATTAGTTGCAGAACCAGAAGTATGAGATGGCGTGGTAGAAGCGTGGGTAGTTCCAGCAGCAGTTACTGTGTATAAACGATTGGCAAAAAACAACTGCTGACCTATCGTTACTACAGTTGAAGCAGTCCACTGTGTTCCAATTACAGCTGTAGGTGCACTAAGATAACCAGAACCGCCATTAGTAATAACAATTTTAGCAAGACGTCCACCCTGCATAACTGCAACAGCAGTAGCTTGCCCTGAAGTATAAGTAAACGTCTGTGTACCAGTTCCAGCAGAAGTAAGATTAATTGCAGTTCCTGCAACAGCATTACTATAAGAAGTAGCTAATTTTATTTGAGTTTGCGAAGAACGAATAATATAATAAGTCTGTCCATTAGAAAGACCTCCAATAGTAGTTGCTCCAATAGTATAAACAACAGTGTCACCAGTTTGTAGCGGATGTACATCAGTTAGTGTAATAACTTCTGTAGAAGTATTAACAGAAGAAGCAGATGTGTAAAATGGTGCAGCTATTGTAATTGGCGGTACTGCAGTATATCCATTACCAAACGATGAAATCTCTAGATCTCTTAAGATACCATAAAATTTAACAGATGTTATTACACCAGATGGCGCAATAACATCACCAGTTGCAGTAGTTCCAAGGTATTTTAGGGCACATGCTCCATTTTCAGCAATACCTGTTCTGTGTACTGGTCCAGTGCTTGCTGTTGTTCCAGAAACTGCAACTTCATATATGTTATTATTATGTCGTATTCTTTGTCCCACCAGAAATAAGGTAGAAGCCGTCCATGGAGAAGAATTAGTAAATGGAGGACTCACGATAACAGTATCCGTACTTCCATAAGAACTTCCACCATTAGCTAATGTAAATGCATTAAGGTAAAATGGATCCGATTCCAAGTATCCATCACCTTGAACTGTGATTGCTCCTAATGTATAGTTAGCTCCTGCTTGATCTACTCTTACAGTTTGAATGTTTCCATTTGAATAAAATTGATTTCTCAATGCAGTTACGACTGGAATAAAATCATCAGTTAAAAATTTATTTCTTAATGCAACTGGTATATTGAACATAAATTTCCACATGTATCCATCTGAAAATGTAATCGGATCAACAGTTGTTCCTATCGGCTTAAATGTAGAAGCTGCATTGTTATTATTATCAAGACATTTATAAACATTAAACTCATCTGTTACCACGTAGAAATTACAGTCTTCCAATTTCTGCGCACCAGATGCTGACTTTGTAATAACTGATTCAGCATACGCATTACCACCAACATTACCAACAGACGCAATATTAACTGATGGCTTTGATGTATAATTAATACCACGTGCGGTCAATGATATATCAATGACTTGTCCATTTGATACACTAGCTTGTGCAGCAGCCCCAGTACCACCACCATCACTAACAACAACATGATTCAATATAGCTGTACCATTAGTTGCCGTGCCAGAAGTATGAGTAGGTGCTACAGTTCCTGTCGTTCCTGCAGTTGTTACAATATAATATCTACTAGATATTTTTAAGAATGCCCCAGCTAAGACAGCAGTATTTGAAGTCCATGTAACAGAACCAGCACTACCAATGTAAACAGTTGGGGCTGTCGTATAAGCCGCACCGCCATTAATTAGATCAATCCCCTGCACTTCTTTAGAGTATTGATCGTCATACATATCATATATTAAACCACTAGTCCAATTGTATCTTGTAACAACAAACGCAACATCTGTTGGTTTGATTTCTTTAAATGTAATAGATTCGTTACGACTTTTCAATTCATAATCAAAACTATCAATGGGTGCTGGTGGCGTGAACTCATCTTCCCAGCTAAGAGTTTTACCCAGGAAATAGTAATAACGTGCGCTTCTATTTACGATTTCGTCGTAAATACCTTCTGCAATAGAATTATGCAGAATAGTTTTAACCAAGGAAGATTGAGTCGCCATTTATATGCTTCTAATTAACTTACAGTAATAACCCAAGTGATAGCAATAGAATCACCTGCTTGTTTAGTAACAACAGGGAATGTTGTTCTGCATAACATAGTACCAGCAGAAGCTGCATTAAGAATAGCAGCTTCTGTGATAGCACCAGTACCAGTACCTGCTGGGAATGTAGCTGTTCCAGTAACCGTATTAGTTGACGCTGAAAACGATGATAAAGTTACTCTTCCAGCTTCAATACCAAGAACAGTATCGCCTGCAATTGGAGTTGACGAACCAGTACCAATAGCCATATGACTCATGACAGTGGCAGAGGCACTAGCCATTCGAGATGCAATGTAGTTTTTACCTACAGTAACAACTAAATTATTTACGTCAAACTGCTGCTTAACATTACCATAATAGTCTTTGACTGTTATTGTTAGTGCACCCTTTACATTAAGTGTTTCATTTAAGTCCATATATTTTCTCCTTGATTGACGTTGTCTAATTTATTATTTATCACAGTTTCGTTACTGTGATAGTAGGTGTTTGTTCAGCATAATTACTAGCAAAGTACTCTAGATCTTCATTACCTTCACCAAAGTACACGGTATATGTTGTAAAGTCAAGAACAGATTGGGATTCTGCGATAGGTTTCACTATCCCTATTGATAGTGACTCTCCTATAGAAACATTTTCTGTTAGATTCTTATTTATATTTAGGTTGTTGGAATCAGACAAAACCACAGAGTCTGTATATTTATCCCATGCAGTTACATCAATAATCGGTATTGTAAAGTTCTGGATAACACCACTAGAAATATCTGTGTGTGTCCAGAAAATATTTCCCGTATTGGATGCAATTAGAGTTTCTGGGAATGTACCCTTAGTTACCAATTTAACATCAAACTCTGAAACTACTACCTTAGTATCCTCAGCAACGCCAGAATAATCTAATTGACTACCTAAAGGTTTACCTACATGTTTAGTTGAAATACCAGCACCCAAGAAAACTTCATCTTGCTCAAAAACACTAATGATCTTCATTAAGAACTCTAAAGAAGATCCTAAATCGAATTCATTTTTAATATCATATTCACCAAACAATGCCACACCTGCTGGATGCACAAGGGTCTTAACTGCTGATTTATAAGATTCTAATTTTTCGTTAATTTTCAAAACATATGAATATGGTTGATAATATTTACTATCTTGAATAAAAATAGCATCATCTAAGAATCCATCATTATTTTGATAATATCCTGGATACTTGGTTAGTGCATTTAATTCAACTTTAATAATACACACGTTATCTGAATTAACTGTATCTTGAATAGTGCTAGCATAGAACTGTCGAGTAGCTACTCCAGTATATGTACCATCAAATGCTGGTCCGTATGTTCTAGTATAAGTTAATGAAGCAGTTCCGTTTGATACTGCTCCTGAAGTATGAGTAGGTGCTACAGTTCCTGTTGTTCCTGCAGTTGTTACAGTGTAAAGTCTATCTGCAAAATAAATTAATGAACCTAAAGTAACATTAGTAATAGAAGTCCAAAAATCACCACTATCTTGTGAATAATCTGATACGTTAATATAACCCTGCTCTTCGAAAATATTCAAACTCTCAGCAATAACATAGTTATATCGAGAGCCAATAATTGGTGTCACTGATGCTCCAGTTCCACCACCACCAGTTATTGAAACTGTAGGTAAACTACTATATCCAGAACCAGAATTTGCAATATTAATTTTTGTTATAGCCCCACCAGAAATTACAACAGAAGCAATAGTAGCTGCTGTTTGGAATCCACCACCAGAAAGTGTAACAGTTGGTGCAGTAGTAAATCCAGATCCACCACTATTAATTGTAAATCCTGTAATGCTATTAGTTGCTGTACTAATATTTAAAGATGATAGACTTGCTCCAGTGAGTTCTTGATCTTCTATAGATGATAGAGAAGATGTAAAATCAGTTTCATATCCTACACCATACTTAACAAACTCAGATGATAAAATACCACCATTAGAATCTACTGATTTTATCTTTAGTATAGATCCATTACCATCACCATTTCTAATATTGTATAGTTGTCCTACTCTAAAATTTTTACCAGGCTGAAGAATTTCAACTTTAGATGTGGTTGGTAATATAGTGGCTTCGAACTTTTCATCATATCTGATACGATCATTTATATTAATATTACCAAATATACGTCGATCAATATAAAACTCATATACGTCTGGAAGAATTTGAACGAATGTATTCACTTCAATCTCAACATCTTGTCGACGATCAACTAAAACACGAATTATTTTATTTTCATTTACTACATCAACTACACGACCAACGATATCTTCAGGGTTTCCATAATTAACTCTAGCGAATATTGAAACATCTTGATTCCACTTACCATCAGATGCTCTTAAGATCTGTTTACCTGGATAATCAACAGTTACATTTTTATTGAATAGTAATCTAAACAAAAACTTAAATGATAGTTCAGACCCTTTAGCTAAGTGTTGATCTTTTATTCTGGAAAGATTAAACCTTTCCATATTTTCACTAAATGGTAAATTTGGTGCATTAACTGAAATTTCTTTTTGAAAGAACTCAATAAAATTATCAAGAGTTTTATCCAAATCACGGATAGTGAATAAATCTGCTTGTGTAGTTTCTAGATACTCGTAATATGCTTGCAAAAATGCTACGAATGTAGGATAATCGTTCCTGATAAACTCAGGAAGCTGGCTTGCGACTATACTAGAAATTTTTGGTTTTGTGATGGACATTATGAACGACTTGTTGTAAATACATAATTCTTACCAGCACGATTATCGCCATTGGAAGTTTCATCGGCAATTACTGTCACCTTTAAATGATCTCTTGCGATT
>Ga0114978_10002601_pt1 | contig 14869 bp, 20 predicted proteins | sample S_140212_EF_Meta_FD_87027 | JGI IMG/M metagenome (GOLD analysis project Ga0114978, IMG submission 87027) | Freshwater microbial communities from Lake Simoncouche, Canada to study carbon cycling - S_140212_EF_MetaG | ecosystem: Environmental > Aquatic > Freshwater > Lake | place: Lake... | reverse complement strand
TAGGTACAAAGCAGTCGGGTGTCCAATATGTAGTAGTATTCGGCTTCTTAGGACGAAGAGGAATAGGGGCAGGAGGAGGAGCCCGACTCTTCTTGTGACGAGGCTTCCTCTTAGGCAGAGGCGTCTCCGGAATTCTCTCCATAGTTCTGGTCATTTCGCGCTGTAGCATTGTGATCGTTGTCTTCGTTTTCGTTATAGTTGTTTGTTTAAAAATTCAGTTGAAAAATAACTCAATTTTTTTAGTTTGTACAGTTATTTGTTTTTTTCAACATAAAAACTTATCTGTATAACTAACAATGTCAGAAACGCAATCCGCTGCTCGTCGTCGCCGAAGAATCAGCCAACCACCGAATCAGCATGAGAACAATGATTATAAGCTTGATGATACAATGGTACTGCTAATCGGTCTGAAACCACATCAATGCGACACGAAAAGTTTATTGAAGTTCTGTGACAGAGAAATAGGAAGTGTTCAACTAGTTACAATACATTCGGTAGATAGTCTCGACCTGTCAAAAGAATATATCCAACAATACAAGGATAATGGTCACAACTCTTGTGCAGTAGTGTTGTTTAGGAGATATAGGATAAATCAAAAAAATCATGATCTGCAGAAGGATCTATTGCAGAATGGAATAACCCATATTACGATGGATGATGAGAATCTATTGGTTACTCACAAGAAAGGGTTTGCTTGGTGAAGAGAGAAATAATCTGCGTTTGTTTTTTTGACAACGGAATATAAAATGAATCTGTACAATTATTATCTTTTAGCATTTCAGAATTGGTGTACAACCGACTACCAAATACACGGATTATGGTCAGACATAACTTCAACGACATATCCGTCATACTGCCAAAGTGTTCCGTTCAATTTGACACAACTTCAGCAATCTGACAAATACGATCAAATATCGAGTGTTTGGACCGACTGTGATTACCAGAACACTGTTTCCCTGTATGATCACGAATGGTCAAAACATGGGACTTGTGTCGCTGCTCAGACAGGTTTCTCTCAGAATGAGTATTTCGAGAAGGCGTTGGAATTGTATTTGGACAATAATTCGGACAATGGCAAGGCAGTTTGTTTCGATTTAAACTTCAACAAAATTGTATGTCCGAAGTAAAACTAGCATAATTTTATAAAAGCTTCTTGGCTTTTGTCGATGGATTTTTAAAAAATCGTTTGCAAGCGAAGTCTGTGAATAAATACAAATAGCTTCCATACATTAGGCCGCCAGCAATCACATTTTCTCTCTTCACTGAGCAGTTTGTCGTTCCCAAAAGCCAATATGTCATTGCACACAAAGTTGTCCCAATCAACATTTGGGCAATTTGGCACATTGTTATGAAACCCGGATTCAACCACGAAGGTTTAGCATTTACCGCCATCAAATAATAGTAACCATACATGATCGCATGAACCGAGTAATTCATAGAGACGAAGAACAGACCAGTTGATGCTTCTGTCGCATACGAGTGCCAACAAAACAACAAGACTGTCACATGGTGATACCAGTGCAGGAACAACAACGGTTTCTTGCGCGCAATAATGAAAAATGTATCCACCAATTCAGGAACCTTGGAGTAAATGAATAACTGGACCCAGAGACCGCATGCTCCATTCGCAAATGAATCTTTAGGATCAGTGCATAAATTTTCCTGCAATGTCATTGTATTCAAGTTGTATATAAGCTGTGGGACGGTTCTAAACATACCAACAAATGAGAAGACAGAGAGAAACAGATTCCAATAGGCGAGAGACATTTGCAGATCGTAAGCTTGGCGGTTGGCCATGTAGAGGCGCCCGAAATAGCAGGCTGCCAGATAATACATTGTGATCCCGACTGGAATATAAGGATGTTCTTTTGCAAATAAAAGACCTGGTGTAGAATCATAATTCTGTTCAAATAATGTTGTCATTTATTCTAATACTAATATAATATTTATATTCTTTGTGTTGATCAATAAAAAATATACAAATGTACAAATATACATATAAACAATCCACACACTCGCTGCAAATTTACAAAACGCATATGAATACAATTACAGCAACGACTATCACAACACCAACAATAATCTTGAAGATCTTCTGGTTTCTCTTGTACCTCGCCAAATCAAACCCAGAGTCGCGATCAATATTCCTCGACATTCCGTCGTCAAACGAGTGCTTGTTCTCATCGTAAAAGGTCTTGTACCTCAGCATCTGCTGGGAGGTCGGTGCAGCAACAGGGAAAGGGTCTCCAGAAAAGAATCGGTCTACTAAGGGCGCAGTTTCGTCGATTGAAGGCATCTTGTTTTTCAACATTTGTCTTATTTAGTTGGTTATTTGTTTTTTTTTTATTTTTATTTATTACTTATTTTTCAAATTTGTTCTCAATTTTTTAATTTCTTCGGAAACTCGATCTATTCTGTCTGACATTTGAGTAGCCAGAATTATGTGTTCAATATCCATTTGTGATGAATATTGAATTACGCAACTAGTGTATTTCGCAACATATGCACTCAAAATTGAAGCTGTGTCCAATAAACGAAAGAACGGATTAATTGCGTCGGCCAGGAAAACCCCTTGATACTCATGCGACAGCATACCAATCTCTTCGCTCATACGCCGATTCATATCCTGGAGATCCAGTTGTTCACAACTTCTCACTTCAGCCCCTCGCTGGAACATGTTCAAAATGTCGTCAATGTTTGTTTGAATAATGTCAGTCATCTTTGTATAATAACATGATATCTTTTATGTAGAAAGCAATCAATTTTTTTCATATTTTATAGTATACAAACAAATGACGCTACAAGATTCCATGCTAAGAGTTTATGATCTGGACACACCCCAACACTACTTCTACAAAGCACAGCATGAAACCCAGTGTTACGATTATGTCACAAAAAAGTTGGAACAATATGCAGTCCTGAACAATGAGACAATGAAGATGAGCAGAGCACTTGAGTTAATGGACACCTTTATAGATCCGAGCGATCCAGATGCGACGAACGAGAATTCCATTCACGCCTATCAGACTGCAGAGAGAATAAGGGCTAAAAACCCAGAGGATCGAGAATTACAAGTGACTGGTTTGATCCACGATTTAGGTAAAGTTCTCTTCAGTTTGGGGGAGCCTTCTCTCGCCGTTGTTGGAGACACATATGCAGTTGGTTGTGAATTTCCCAAGTCGATTGTGTATTATGATTCAACCATGTCAGCTAATCCAGATTACAACCATCCTGTGTACTCGACGAAAACCGGCATTTACAAACCGGGATGCGGGATCGAGAACTTAACTCTGACATTTGGACATGACGAGTATTTGTTCCGCGTGCTTCAGCAGAATAAAAATCATAGCTTGACAAAGAAGTATCAGAATATGATTCGGTTTCATTCGTTTTATCCCTGGCATACTGGTGGTGCGTATATGCACTTTATGCAGTCGGGTGATGAGCAATTGATGCAGGATATTTTAGAGTTCAATAAATACGACCTGTATTCCAAGGAAGACACAGACTTTGTGCTAACAGATGAAATCCGAACTTACTATGCGGGACTGTTGGACGAATATTTCCCAGAGCCATTGACTTGGTAGAGAGAAACCGTATGATGCAATGTTTTCCACTCGGAGATACTCTCGACGCGAACCGAAGGATGTTTACTATTCACAAGCGCAATCTTCCCTCTCCATTTACCATACAGGAACCACGAATTTGGGTATTGTTGGAATCTCTGATTTCCATCATCGAATGTGTTTATCGAGTAGATAGTTGTCTGATCTGGTTCAAAGTAAATCCATTCGTCCATTTGGAATGGTATCTGAAATATCCTTAAATCGAAATAAAATTGATTTGTTTTGATATATAATAAATTATATCAAAACAATATAACAATCATGGCGAACAAAGAATGTGCAATCTGTGCGTCCAATTACACTTCGTATATGCGAAAGGCAATCAAGTGTGAGTATTGTGACTTCGAAGCGTGCAAAGAATGCTGCTCAACATACCTACTCAATGTGAACACACCTGGATGTATGAGCCCTGCCTGTACAGGGATATGGTCTCGCGAGTTCATCAGCGACAATTTAACAAAAGTGTTCGCTTCCACCAAGTTGAAGCAACACAAAGCCAATATGCTGTACCAAGAACAGCTTACTTGGATGCCGGAATCACAAGCGGAAGTGGAAGAGGAACGGCGACAGCAACAAATCCGAAATAAAATTTACCAACTGGAGTCTAATAAAAGTGTTCTAAATGTACAAGTAGGAGACCAAATTAGGATTCTCGCTATTGAAAAAAATGCGAAAGAACGAGAGGTGATAAAAACTGTATCTCAACGATATGATACAAAGATTCTATTGAACCAAGAGAAACGAAAGCCGAAGAAAGATAAAAATGATGACTTGATAAAAACTCTAGAACAAAGGATCCTTGATTACGATGTGAAAATTGAAACTTTGAATAAAGAATTTTATATGTTGCGCGATAAATTCATGCATGAGAAAGAAGTGCTCGAAGAAACCGGTCCACTTGTACCAAAAATAGTTGAAATTGTTGCAAAAATTAATACACTACGAATAGAGTTAAATGAAAAAGCACCAGCCCCAGCGAAGAGCCAATTTGTTCGCAAATGTGCTGACCCCGAATGTCACGGATTCTTGAGTTCGCGTTGGAAGTGTGGACTCTGCGACAAATGGACTTGTACCGATTGCCATGAAATCAAAGCCAAAGGCAACGAGGAAGAGGATGACGAACATAAGTGTGATCCGAACAATGTTGCCACTGCGCAACTTCTCTCCAAGGATACCAAGGGATGTCCCAAGTGTCAAACAATGATTAATCATGCCGGAGGTTGTGACCAAATGTGGTGCACTCAATGTCATACCGCATTCAGCTGGAAAACCGGACAAATTGAGACAAAAATTCACAATCCACACTACTATGAATGGCGACGCAAAAACGGTGGTCTTGCTAGGGAGCCAGGCGACATTGTTTGTGGCAATGAGCTCAACCACGAATTGCCAACTGTCATACGCAAAGTCCTGCTAGAGAAACACTATCAATCAGTCTCCGAGTTCAACCATTTATGCTTATACATTTCCGATGTGGTGCGCAATTGCTTACACTTGCATTATGTGATAATCCCGTCATTTCGGCAAGGAAATAACCATACATTTGCTCAGAGGACAAATTATCATCGCAAAGCATATTTGATAAAGGAATATACATTGGAAAAGTTCAAACAGCAAGTGGAGCGATTGGATCGCAAAGTGTCTCTAGATACAGAGAATGAGCAAGTCACGACATTGTTGCTGGATGCTGCAAAGGAAATCTTGTTTCGTTTCAAAGCGAGTGCCGAATCGGAAAACTGTGACTTAAAAATACTAGATGAAATCAAAGAGTTGGTCAAGTATGCGAACCGTTGTTTGATGCGGATTGGAGTCACATATACAACTTCATCAGTCTATAAATTCTCAGATACCATAGGTTATGGTATGGTTAAAACCGACAGAAAAGCGCTGTTGTAAAAATATTGTGTGTTGTGCAATAAATCATATTTTTTATTGTTCCTCTTCGTCCGTGCTATCAGTAGTTACTGTCGTATTGGCGGAAACATCCAAAATATGCTGAGACCCACGATAATTGCGAATATCATATCTACAAACAGGACATCGACAATTTGCGCGAAACCATGAACCGATCTGTTCCGTATTGAATATATGACCGCAATGACGAATCACCGTCACAAGTTGACTATCCTCAAATGAATCCAAGGAAATTGGACAACTCGTATTGGGAGGGCGAGTAATGTCGCCGTACCTAGCAACCCTTGTTGCTGTCTCTATTTGCGCCTGTGTCGGATAAATATCAATCGGTGACAAGAATGACTCCAAAATGCGATTGATTGTTGACTGATTGGTTATAGGAACGGTATATTCCTGACTAGTAACATATGGAGTATTCGTAGGAGCAGTGCGACCATTCATCAAGCCTGATAGGCTACCGGCCGTTGATGTTACTATACGATTTGGTAACGGTTGGACTGTATTTTCATCTATCAAAGCGAGCAACGCATCGCGAACATCATTCTCGTATGTTGAGGGTTGGCGTTGGCGAACTACATTCGAAAATGTTCTTTGGTCTTGGTGTTCGTAATTCGCGCGTTGGCGCGGTTGTTCTCTACTCACATGTTGCTCCCGATTAATGATGTTGACAATGGCTCGACTAATTTCAGCGTTTGCGCGTACTAGCTGGTCTATTTGACGAGCATTACTATGATACAAATTATTCAACAGATCTAAACGAGAATGCATATATTAAATATAACGGAAATCTGTTTAAATATATTATTAGAAGTATTGTATTATCGGCAATGGATCAAACCAAGGGTCTTAGTGGCCTTGCAAATTTAGGCAATACTTGTTTTATCAACTCTTGTATGCAGGTTCTCTCGCATACCCATATATTAAACAATTTTTTGAACAATGACGCATTCAAACGCAGGTTGCAGAAGAAGCCAGATTCCGCTTTACTTTTGGAGTGGAACGATCTGCGAAAGATACTTTGGTCGGAGAATTGTGTTGTTGCGCCGAACAAATTTTTAAAGACGGTTCAAAAGATTGCACAAATTAAAGGACGCGATATATTTACTGGTTTCTCACAAAACGATCTTCCAGAGTTCCTGTTGTTCATCATCGACTGTTTCCATACTGCTCTGGCGAGAGAAATCAAGATGAATATATCTGGACAAGCAGAGAATGACACCGACAAGACAGCCGTAAAATGCTTTGAGATGATCAAGAATATGTACACGAAGGAATACTCGGAAATATGGAATATGTTTTACGCGATTCATGTATCGGAAATCAGTTCGCTGACTTCAGGTGAGGTTTTGCAACAGACGCCGGAACCTTTTTTTATGATCGACCTCCCCATCCCATCCAACAACAAGAGCCCAACCCTGATTGACTGTTTGAATTTGTATGTGGAGGGAGAAACTTTAGAAGGAGAGAATGCTTGGTACAATGAGGCGACGAAGCAAAAGGAGAATATTCGAAAATCAATCAAATTCTGGAGTTTCCCAAATATTTTAGTGATTGATTTGAAGCGATTCAACGCTAGAAATCAGAAGAATCAGATATTGGTGACATTTCCTATCGAAGATGATCTCGATTTGTCCGAGTATGTCATTGGATACAAGAAGAAGAGCTTTGTCTACGAACTGTATGGGGTTTGCAATCACAGCGGCGGAGTTTTAGGCGGCCATTACACATCATATGTGAAAAATGCAAATGGAAAATGGTATCATTTTAACGACACTTCTGTTACAGAGGTACCCATTATCAATTCGATCGTTTCTCCGAAGGCATATTGCCTCTTTTACAGAAAAAAAACAAATAACTAATATATAGATGGAACAAACTGGGTCGGAAAAATCGTTTGATAAAATCCCCTTACTATTAGTATTTATATTCCTTATCATTGTAGCCTATTTTGTGGTGGTGACTTTAGGAAAGCGCGAACAAGGTTTTAGTGTAAATGGAGATGATTCTAGTGGTAATAACATTATCATTGGACTCGTAAGTTCAATCTTATTCCTAACACTTGTAATCGTTGTTCTGCAGCATGTCTTCAAGTTCAATGTGATTGAAGAAGTGAAAAAGTTTTTCATTGAGACAAAGGAAGTTGTAGAAGAAACGATTCAAGAACAGCCCACATTGGATGAGATTCTTCCCATGCCTGATGCTGGAGGTGTTCGTGGTAAGAAACAAGTGTTTAATGTTCCTGGTAATTTTTATGGGTATGAGGATGCCAAGGCGGTATGCAATGCTTATGGAGCTCGTTTAGCCAATTACGGTGATGTTGAAAAGGCTTACAAAAAGGGTGGTGAGTGGTGCAATTATGGTTGGTCGGATGGTCAGATGGCTCTGTTCCCGACACAACAAAAGACATATGATGTGCTGCAGACCAAGAAGGGTCATGAGAACGACTGTGGAAGACCAGGTGTAAACGGTGGGTACATGGTGAACCCCAATTTAAAGTTTGGAGTCAATTGTTACGGCAAAAAACCGGCGATAAGACCAACAGAAGCTGATCTGATGAAGGACACAACGCCGTACCCGATAACGATGGAGGACATAGAATTCCAGAACAAGGTCAATTACTGGAAGGAGAAGGTGAAGGATATACTTGTTGCACCATTCAATTATAAGAATTGGAGTGCATAAAAATGTAATTTAAGTAAAATTATATATCGACTAATTGATATATAATTTGGTTGTTAGGTTCGGCGTTTTTTGCTCGTCTTAGTCTGCTTCTTTCGTTTCGTTCTTCTGCGTTTTTTCGTACCCCCGCGGTTTGGTGTCTTACTACCGCTGTCTGCGCTATAAAAAATGTCAACATTAGATGATGCGCTATTATGAGACGACCTTCTTTTAGGTCCCATTGTTCTTCGACTAGATGTTCTTCGCGACATAGGAGGAGGTTGTTCAAATAACCGGCTTAAATCATATGTATCATCATTAAATTCAACAACACATTCTATAGCATTGTGGTCAGAACCAATCTCCTTCAAATAAACCGCAGTATGTCTGATTACTTTATAATCAACCGTATTATCAATCGGCATCAACAAAAAACGATCACAACGGCTTGGTGTTCGGTTGCCAACACCACAATCCCGTTGAACCTTTTGAATATAACCTTTGTCCGATTTGAACGGTCTATTTCTACAAGCTTCAAGTTCAATGTTTTTTTTATAGTTTTTATCAAGCATCTTATATTCATATTCTTGTTTAACAGGGGTTTTAAACTTACATGTGAATTTAATATCTTCTGAGTCCAAAAAATCGAGCTCTTTTATCTGAGTAGAATCCCTGGACAATATTTTGTTAAGTTGGTCTACCATCTTGTAATTTTCTTCAACAATCCGAAAATTCAAATCACCGCCAATGAAAACAGTTGTTTTGTCGTCTATCTTTTCTTCCAGTTTATCAATTATCTCAACTAGACTATGTATTCTATAGTCATTGCCAAGTGTTTGTTCGTCTCCAGTATCAATTGGTAGATGCATATTTATGAAGAGAAAGCTATGCTCTCCTTTCTTGATTTTTATATACACCGCGCCTTTTGTAAAATTAGCCAGTCCAAATTCTTGAGCAGTTGATTTTAAAAATCCTATCTTTGTTCTTTTATCACCCGCTCCAATATCTACATGTCCACTATGTGTTACTTCGATAGAAGGGTCTTTAATAAACAATTTTGTAACAATATTTTTGCTTGATTTCGCTTTAGTCAATGATTGAATAACTGGTTTGTAATCTATTAGCGAAACTGGGTTTATAATAGTTTTTTCATCTAGTTCGCGTGAATCTTCTTGCGTCATTTCCACATATACATCCACATCAGATTCTAACAAATCTAGAGCAAGACCAGGCGATGATTTTACCGCATTTTGGCTTAATACCGCAACTTTTAGTATTTTACTCATCTCTATATATACATATATAGAGATATTAGAAAATCAAGAATTATAAAAAAGCGTAACAGCTATTGTGACCAAACAAGTAAAACAACACGCAAAAGTATAACATGCTTCAATATCATCGGAATCATAATTATCTCTTTTAGGTCTCACTCTGATGCGGCAAATTGGGCAGCTGTCATTTGCGTCATACCAACTTTCAAGACATGAATAGTGGATCCAACCGTCACAACTGCACGATTTTATGTACAATGGCTGATGTACGAGACGAATAGGTATTGATTTATTGTCGATATAAGTTTCCTGTAAACAAATAAAACATTCACAATTGGTAGGGTTGAAATCAATAGTACGAAGTAACATTTCTTATAATAAAAATCACATATTAATATTACTATCTTTTACGAAAGAGTTTGTCAATACGGCATTCCAAACGATTCTTTCTTGCTCTCTGCCTTTGCCGGCTTATTTCTAACCCCCAAAAAGTTGTTGAAGAAATATTGAATGAACAAGAATGAAATCACCGTAACAAAAATCAAAGAAACGAATTTCTGAATGAATTTAATAACATCTAACTTTGTTTTATGAGGCAAAAATCTCGTAGCATTTGCATTTACACGAATTAATAGTAAATACACCAACGGAATCAATATATCTCCAACAAGTGAAGTAATCATATCATTTGAAGCAATTGCAATACTGACACCTGCTGCAGCGCCAACAACACCATTTTCAACGACGAATTTTGTAAAATTATCTCTAAACGACATTGGATTGACGAGGTCCATTATAATGTATAGAGACATAAAAAATTTCAAGGTCATTTGGTGTTCTTTGCACTTTTGCGTCGATTAAGTTTGGTCCGATGTTTTTTTGTACCATGTTTCTTCACTGGTTTTGCTAAACCTAAGAGCTCGTCGTGCAATTTATCTCCAATGATATCATCTTCGTCACTATCATCATTCGCATATTGGTTCTCTTTTCCCATCCCTCCTCCACCATACAGCAAGCCGCAGGGTATCACCAATCCTTGAAACAAGTCGGCAACGCCTCCTCCTTTCTGACCACCAACAGAATTAAAAGTGAACACTCCGCCGGTTCTATTTAACATATTTCCAACACTAAATCCCCCTGCAGTAATTGTACCATCACCTGCTCTATCAAAAATCATTTCTTCGCCTCCAATGTAGTTCATATAAAATATGCGTATAATAATTAATCAAGAGAAACCCGCTTTCTTCATTAGGAACGCTTAATTTCCGGTACAACGGTGATTTCGCGGTTTGCCTTTATATGATCTAAGATCTGTTTTACATGTTGTTCATTTTTGATAATCCCAGCTAAAGACCTTTCCAAATATTTGAATGTCAGTGGTTCGGGGACTCGTGTGTTTACAAATTTAAGAGTTCCGTCGCTTATTTTCACTGTAGGGGTAGTTGCCTGTTTTATAATCGTAGTTGACAGTGCGTTTCGTTTCTCTCGAAGTTGTTTGGTTTGTTCATTCAATCGTTTTAGTTGATTGTCAATTGCAGTCCATTGTTGAACTTGTTGTTCAAAATTCATATAGTAATTTTATATTTTATTATACAGTCTTGAACATTTTGATATATCTTTTATCGATGAGCATTTGAAATGCTCATCGGTTCATAATACTATCACCATTTAACGAAACAACTTTTGGGCACCGAATAATGTGAAAGGCACTAAAGCCTGGTTAATAATTGGTCCGAACCCAAGGAGCCCTCCAGCCTTGCTCCTTCCGCGCGCAGCGCTTCTTCCGCGCGCAGCGCTTCTTCCGCGCGATGCGCTTCTTCCACGCGCAGCGCTTCTTCCGCGTTTTGCGCTCATTGCGCGCGATGCGCTTCTTCCACGCGCGGCGGTTCTCCCCCTCTTTCCACCAGTCATAGTAAGAGGTTTAATCGCATTGTCTGCGTTGGAAACATCCATGGGAGACGATTTGAACACATTGTCATATTGTTGACCGCCAGTACCAACAGTCTTCAACATCCACGCCCCACCTCCATCACCACCCTTCATCGTCCTTCCACGCTGCATAGATCTTCCGCGCTGCCTAGATCTTCCGCGTTGTCTAGACATACCACGACTTCTACTGTAATTGGCCATTATATATACATTATTGAGAATAAAAACTAAACTAAACAAGTTTCGATAATATTTGTTTATTACGCAACAGCAAAATTAAAATAACTAAGATTGCTAAAATCATTACAAATATCAAAAACACCAAAATCACTGTTATGTAAATATACGGATTAATTTGAAGTAATATAAAGTCTGTTAACGGACGAAGAACAACCTTAATTTCATTTTTCACATCATCGCGCTTTAATATATCCAAGCACTGCTGAACAAAAGTTTCCTTCATGTATTTATCTATCTAGTAGAAAAAATAAACTCGTTTTGTGCGTGTGAACAGATTTAAATTTATCTATGGAACTAAATAATGGATAGTATCATTGAACCAACTGAATCGTTTGATTTCACAAAGTTATCTTTAGCACACCCATCCGGCATTCAAGGCGGCGCGTATTTTACTAAATTTCTATACAATAACAAGCCGTTATACATACAAACCGCAAAAGGACAAACCAAGCAGGGGTTTGTAAAATCCGGGAAAAAGTACTATTGTGATCTCATGTATGACAACAATGCATCTTCCTTAATCAATTGGTTTGAACAACTGGAGGAAGTTTGTCAGAACCTTTTGTACGAGAAGAATGTTGCATGGTTTCAAGGATCGCTCGAGAAGACTGACATTGATAATGCTTTCAATCCAACAATTCGGGTGTATAAATCGGGCAAGTTTTATTTGCTGAGAACAAATGTCCTGTCTAACGCATCCACAAATGAACCATCGGTGAAAGTATATTCGGAATCCGAAACTCCTTTAGCAGTATCCGATGTTAAGGTTGAATCGCACATTATATCTATTTTAGAAATACAGGGTATCAAGTTTACTTCTCGCAATTTCCAGATCGAAATCGAATTGAAACAGATCATGGTTTTAGACGATGAGCCGACATTCGATAACTTCTTGTTTAAGAACTCAAAGAAGCAACAACCAGAACCTTTAGTGAAAGAAGAGTTTTCCATCGATAACGATGATAAAGTAGATGTTGTGACGACAGTAGACGAGTCGAACATAGAAGAAGATCAAACACCCATAGAAGAGCCAACAGTCAATGACGAAACTATTGAGGTATCTCTCGATATTGAGGAACTGGATGTTGATACAGAAATCAAAGAGATTGATGAAATCAAAGTAGAGAATGATTTAGAAACAATGACTTTGAAAAAGCCGAACGAGGTTTATTTTGAATTATATAGAGAGGCGAGAAATAAGGCGAAACAAGCCAAAAGGGCGGCCATAGTTGCTTATTTAGAAGCCAAGAATATTAAGAAAACATATATGTTGGACGAATTGAATGATAGCGATAGTGACTTTGACGCGGAAATTGAGGATGTTTCGGAAAGTGAATTGGAAGGATTGTAAAAGAAAGGATTGACAAATAGAGGATTGACAAAGAGAGGATTATAGAGAGAAGATTGTAATGGAATAAATGCAATGAAAGTAATTAATTATTGATTCTAAAAATTATTTTATCATCAATTTTATATAATGAGTCTCACATTTAAAAAGATCTGGTCCGACTATGGTATTGGAGCAATTGTCGTTTTACTAATTGTTGCATATGGCGTCAATGTACTCGTTAACTATCTTTCTTCCAAGGGCTCTAGTGGGTATGAGTCGAATGCTCAGATGCAGAAACAATACACAAATGCCCAAATGTCGGCGGGGGTGACACCGGCTGCTCCTTTAGGACAAAATGAGGTCTTTAGTTCCGTCAATGGAATCCAGACCAGCATGCCAACAAATGCCCAGACCTGCGCGCAAACCGCGATCCAAAACCCTTCCGAACTCCTTCCCCTTGATACCAATAGCCAGTGGGCGCAGCTGAACCCCTCTGGAAAGGGCGAGCTCGCGAATGTCAACCTGCTCAAGGCCGGATACCACATTGGTATTGACACTGTTGGTCAGACGCTGAGGAACGCGAATCTCCAGATTCGCTCGGAACCCGCTAACCCTCAACTGGCCGTTGGACCCTGGAACCAGAGCACGATTGAGCCGGACTTCATGCGCGTGCCGCTTGAGATCGGTGTTGGACCTCAGTAAATCCACTTTTCATAAGCTTCGCTGGATAAAAGTGGAGCAAAATACAGAGTCAAAAATCACTTTTAAGAAAAGTGGAATAAAAGACGAACTCAAGGATCGTGTATAATTATTGTTTATCCAAATAAACAATAATACAAAAAATAAAACACTTACTTACGAGATGGATTATAAACGGAGTCTTTCTCACAATACGATATTGCGCCCTTTGACTTTAGCTTTCTGGTTATTTTAGCCCCGGCATTTCTCAAGAAACTATTCGTTGAACGGTATTCAAACTTGTATCCTTTGCAGCCGTGATTACAATACCTTTTTTTGCATCCGGCAACTCTCAAGCGTCTGTCTTCGTTCGTTGGATTATAAGGAAGTTTAAAATCATTTGCAATTCTTTTAAACCGTTTTTCCATTACGGGACTATAAACGGATCTACAGAATTTGTTGCAATCAGTTTGTACTCGTCTTTTAAGCGTCTTATTGTTTTTCTTAGGAAAATGGTTTTTTCTACTTTTCATATAATATATGCAGACATTTTAATTTATTTCAATCGTGCTCCACTTTTTATAAGGGTAGAATATATGGAGAAACACGGAATATTTTTCTATATATTTGTAGCATTTGTATTGTTATTATGTTTAAAGATATATTCTGAATCTGACGCGTACAATTTGAAATGCATTATATCGTCAAAGGATGGTAACAAATATTGTGTTCGAGATCGTGAAAAATTGGAACTCGCTGCCGACTTATTAGCAACAGTTACAGCAAAGTGCAAGGAGATGGTGAAATACTTGAATGAAAAGCACCCCAATGATGAACGCGTTAAGCGTCTTGTTGAGGGTTTCAATCCCAAGAAGATTTGCGAGACTCTGCCGACGAGCACTTTGACTGCCTATAGTGAAAACAAGGGAGAAAAGATCGCCTTCTGCTTGAACACGACGAAAGAAGGCAACAAACTGATTGACATTGAGACACTGACATTTGTCGCACTTCATGAGCTCTCGCATGTAATGACTGTATCAATTGGTCACAAACAAGAGTTCTGGCAAAACTTCAAATTCGTATTAGAGAATGCCAAAGCAGCGGGCATTTATCATCCTATTGACTACAAGAAAACCCCCAAAGAATACTGTGGTATGGAAATCAACGACAATCCATATTATGACTTGGTTTAAGAAATATATAAAAAAATATAACAATTT
>Ga0114978_10002599_pt1 | contig 14877 bp, 12 predicted proteins | sample S_140212_EF_Meta_FD_87027 | JGI IMG/M metagenome (GOLD analysis project Ga0114978, IMG submission 87027) | Freshwater microbial communities from Lake Simoncouche, Canada to study carbon cycling - S_140212_EF_MetaG | ecosystem: Environmental > Aquatic > Freshwater > Lake | place: Lake... | reverse complement strand
GGTGAAACTCACGGACTGCATCATCAACTTCCAAGTTAAATACAACTTGGGAGACCATGATGAAAGAATTGCCAAACCCCACTTTCCCGATTTCGCAAATTGCTTTGCCACGGGGGTCACTTCATCAAAGCACTCCAAATCAAAATTCAGCCTGCTACACAAAAAATTCGAAATCTGCCATCGAAGTTAGCTGGGCTAAGCACCAAGACGAGGTAAGAGAAGCCCAAAGGCTTCGTTACGACGTTTTTGGCAAAGAAATGGGCGCTAGGTTGCCAGTAACCATGATTGGCCACGACATCGATCTTTTCGATGATTATTGTGAGCACCTTTTGGTTCGTGATGGTGTATCGGGTGCAGTGATTGGCACTTACCGTGTCTTAACACCAGCTCAAGCCAAACGGGTGGGTGGCACCTATACAGATACGGAATTTGATTTGACACGTTTGCGATTCATGCGTGAACGCATGGTGGAGCTGGGCAGAAGTTGTGTTCACGCCGAGCACCGGCACGGCGGTGTCATCTTGGCGCTTTGGGGAGCCTTGTTTGAATTCATGGCACGCAATCAATTGGACACCATGATTGGTTGTGCCAGCATCCCCATGCTGCACAACGGCATTGTGAGTGGCGATGCTGCTGCCAGCATGTGGAAGCAGCTTTCGAAAACGAACTTGGCATCCATTGAGTTTCATGCGTTGCCCCGCTTGCCACTTCCGATCGAAGAACTCGACTCAGACTTGCCGGTAGAGCCGCCAGCCTTAATTAGGGGCTACCTAAGACTGGGTGCCAAAATATTGGGTGCACCCGCATGGGACCCCGACTTCAACACTGCGGATTTGCCCATGTTGATGCAAGTGAAGGACCTGCCAAGCCGCTATCGCAAGCTTTTTGCGGTGACATGATGATGTTCAAAGATGTTCAGGAATTTATGCCCGGGGAGAGCGCTACGACGCGACATTACCGTGCCATCTTTATTTCTGATCTGCATCTTGGAACACCAGGCTGTCAAGCTGAAGCGCTGTTGGAGTTTCTAAAAACCCATACCTGTGACACTCTTTACTTGGTGGGCGACATCATTGATGGCTGGCAACTTAGGCGCAAATGGTATTGGCCACAAGCACACAATGATGTGGTGCAAAAACTTTTGAGAAAAGCGCGCAAAGGTTGCCGAGTGGTGTACGTGCCAGGCAACCACGATGAATTTGCGCGAGATTTTTTAGACCATTCCTTTGGGGGTGTTGAAGTGGTGGAACACGCCGTGCACATCACTGCAGATGGTAAAAAACTTTGGGTCATCCATGGGGACTATTTTGATGGCGTTATTCAATTCGCCAAATGGCTTGCCTACGTGGGCGATACCTTGTATGACTGGGCACTCAAGGCCAACCGGCACTTGAATTACATGCGCGGACGTTTGGGAATGCCCTATTGGTCTTTATCGGCCTACCTGAAATTGAAGGTCAAAAAAGCCGTGAATTTCATTTCTGATTTTGAAGTGGCGGTGGCACACGAAGCGAAAAAGTTGGGTTATGACGGTGTCGTTTGTGGCCATATTCACCATGCAGAAATTCGCAACATTGATGGCGTGCTCTATTGCAACGATGGCGATTGGGTGGAAAGTCTAAGCACCTTGGTAGAACACCATGACGGAAGATTGGAAATCTTGACTTTTGATCCTTATTCCGAAGAAAAAATTGCCATCAAACCCACTGCGCTGGTCAATGCTTGAATTTATATAGAGCATTCAGGCGCATGCAAGGATAGGCCTGCTTGTCAGGCTGATTCAAGTTGTCATGTTCAGCCATTGTGGCAATGCCATCACAAAAAATGGAAACCAAGAAAGAATGACTGTGCCAATGAAAATGGCCAGAAGAGCCGACAATACTGATCGGATGATCTCTTTCAATGGCTTTTTGAACACCGCGCTTGCAAAATAGATGTTCATGCCCGCCGGTGGGCATAAAAATCCCATTTCTAAATTGGCTAAGAAAATGATGCCGAAGTGAATCGGGTCAATGCCATAACTCATGGCAAGAGGCAGTAGCAAAGGTACAAGCACAATGATGGCGGCATATATTTCCATCAGCGCGCCTGCAAAGAACAAAAATATATTCAGTGCCAGCAAGAAAACATAGGGGTTGGTCGTAATTCCTTGAACCCAATCTGATGCCATGTCTGGAATGCCAACGTCTATCAGATAGTTGGTAAGGCCTAGAGCCATGCCCATGATGAGCAAAATACCACCAATAATTTGCGCTGATTGATAAAGGCAATGTAAGAGTGTTGCGTATTTCAGTTCACGGTGAATGAATCCTTGCGTGATCACTGCATACGCTACGGTCATTGCGGCGCCCTCTGTTGGTGTAGCTATACCTGAAATCAAGGTGCCTATGGCAATCAAAGGCGCGATCAGTTCCCATTTGGCAGCCCACATGGCATTTTTCAATGAAACAGCATTTTCAGGGGGCGTTGATTCAAAGCGTTTGAAGTTGGCAACTTGATTGGAAGTTTGAGTTGTTCTTAAAAAACCTCCAAAAATCAAAAGCGATAAAACCATAAGAGCGGCAGGTATCAGTCCAGCCACAAACATGGTGTTGATGGGCACGCGCGCCATGATGGCATACATGATCAGGGGCACTGAGGGTGCTAACAAAACGCCTAAAGAACTTGCGCTGGTGATCAAGCCAATGCCTTTTGTTTCTGGGTAGCCCACTTTCAGCAGGAGTGGCAACATCAATCCGCCCAATGCCAGTATCGTGACGCCGCTACCACCCGTCAAAGCCGTGAAGCAACTGCAAAGACAGGCAACCGCGAGGACGCTTCCCATTTGTCCTGAGCCAAAGACGCTGCTGAACAATTGACTGAGTCGCTGTGCTGCTTGGGTATTGGCAAAGACCAGACCCGCTAGGGTAAATAAGGGCAGTGCTGGCAATGATGGGTTGACTGTAATTTGGTAATGCGATAAAGCCAACGACGCCATGGGAATATTTTCTGATGAAAACAAAATCCACGACAAACCACCCAACACCAAAAACACAGGACCGCCTAAGGCGAGAAAAAAGAACAGCAAGAAACAAAGCCATGAGATAGGCAGGGAGGCAGAAGCCAGCCATGGACTGGCTTGCCAAGATGCGCCAAGGACAAGAAGTGTTCCCGCCCATTGAAAAACATAATGATCGCTCCACTTTTGGCCAAATTTAAGACCCAAAATGCCAAATCCTAAGGGCAAGGCGCATAAGAAGAGCCACGTCGGCAATCCGTAGGCGATGGAATGCTGAGCCTCGACTTCAGTCATGATCAACTCATAACTGGCTTTTGCCAAAACCCCGCAGATCAGTGTGGAACCTAAAAAAACCCAGGCACGCGCAAGTTTTCTCGCAAGAGGGTTTTCAAGTTCACGCCATAAAGAACCAAGACTGGTGAGGTGTCCTGTTCTTTCGGCATAAATGGCGCCTGCCAGTGAAAATAGCAAGCCCAAGTGCTGAACCAAAATTGGCGCATTCTCGATGCCGCTGCCTTGCATGGGTCGCAATAAAACTTCAATGACGGGTATCAAAACCATGCCGCACAGGGCAAGTGCCGCAACACCTGCATCCCAATTTTGAAAGAGATGGCGCGCGCGCAAAGCTGGCATCATGGCGTTTTGGAGGCGCGAAAAGCCTTGAGGTGAGAAAATACTTCGTCAAATGTTTCAGCTGGTACCATCTTGCCCCTGATTCGAGGGTAAAGGGTTTCACTCAAGGCCTGCCACTCTTTCATTTGTTCAGCATTGGGCTTGTTCACTTGAAGTCCTCGCTTCTTCATGGCATCTACAGCTTCTTCGACTTCTTTGCGAGCTTGCATGCGAATGACACTGCCCGCTTTGTCGGACGAAGCTCTCAAGACGGCTTGCGTTTCTGGCGACATGGCATCCCATGATTTTTTGGAAATCACAAAGGCACCGACAATGGGAGCCCAGTTGATTTCCAACATATTGGGAGCTGTGTTGTAAATTTGGGTTGCCAAGGCGAAGTAGGGCGTTGAGGGCACCACATTGATCATGCCGGTTTGAATCGACGGCAGAATATCGGTCGGTTCTAGAGGTACAGGTGTATAGCCCAAACTCTTCATGATTTCTTGTTGCTCTGCCTCTGCGCCCCAAGCAAAAAATTTCATTTTTTTATAATCATCAGGGCTGAAGGCTGCTTGTTTTGAAAAGAAACGCACCCAGCCTGCATCGCCCCAGGCTAGAACTACGTAGCCCTTATCCAGAAACTTCTTCTCCATGCCAGGCCGCATTTTCTCGCGCACATAATCCAATTCTTCCCATGAGCGAAAGGCCAATGGCAAATTTTGAAGTGCCGCAATGGAAGGCTCAATTTCTCTCAAACCTACAACAGACAGCAAAGCTGCTTGCAGTTGACCAATGCGCATTCGGCGAACCATTTCTGCTTCGCCGCCCTGACTGCCATCGGTGAAAACATTGAAGCGAGGTGATCCTGATTGGCTCTTTTTCCAAGCTTCACCTACTTCCATGAGTTGCCGGTGGTAAAGCGAATTTTTGGGAACCAATGAGCCGATTTTCAATTGAGGATCGGCGGCATAGGAGGTGGCGGTAAATACAGAAGCCAGAGCAACTACAGCAAAGAGATGGGCAACTAAGCTTGTGAGGCGGATGGTAAACATAGGCTTGAATTGAAATTAAAAAAGGTTGTCTGTACTGTCCAGCAACCATTGAGCTCTTCGGCGCATGACAGTATTGGTTAAATCATTTTGTGATTTTGAAAGCTCAATGGCTTGATTGAGCAATTGCGTAAAGGCTTCTTTATTTTGTGTTGCAACTGCCCAATTTTCAGCTTTGGAAATCAGGGGTGCAACTTGGGTACCTCGCCACTCAATGGCAAGATTGAAATACTTTTCGGCGGCTTCGGGTTTGCCACCCGGCTTTGCCAGTTCCAAGGTTCCCATCATGCTGGCCAATGCGCCATGATCGAATTGAGGATGGGCTTGCCATGCCAGCTCGGCCAAGCGCAATACCTCTGGCAAATCTGCAACCACATCGGGGGAGTCTTTGGACAATGAAATGGCGCCCGCCCATGCCGTCATAGTCCAATAAGCCAATCCAGCATCTTGCTTGGAAATCTGAACAGGCCTCTTAAGCCCTTTTTTCTGCAGGTAATGGATCAAATCTGGGTACTGCCTAGACAAGCTTTTGAGACCCAATGATTTGCCACGAGTCAGCATCTTGGCTGCGCGCGCCCTGAGAGCACTTGCTCTTTGAATACTGTCCGATTCCATTCGGTCGGCTTCGTCCATCAAGTAAACAAATGCATACTGCGTATAACCTCGCGTCACAGCTTCCGCGAGTTTCAAGTGATCTGGTATTTCCTGCAACAAAGACTCTGAAAGTTTCAGTTGGTAAGCACTGGCGTGCATCACCAGTTCTAAGTCATCGTCTGTAGAGTTGTTTTCAGCAGACAACAAATCGCCAGCGCGATTGAGAAGTTGATGTTGAACAGAACACCCAGTCAGAAGCCCAATAAGTAAGCTGGCAGTGATTGGAAATCTTAAAAAATTGAGAATTTGAATCCAATAGGTCGCAAATTGATTAGACATTAAGCCGCACATTTTCATGCTAATTTTTCCAACAAGGCCTGCCCCATTTTAATGCGTTGACCTGTTGAAATGCCCTCTGCCAATTTAAAACCTTTGGGAACAAATACCAAAATGGTAGAGCCGTGTTGAAACCAACCAAGTTCTTGGCCCTTGTAAGATTGGATGGCGCAAGGAATTTCATTGGGCCCCGTGTAATCCACATGGAACAACAAATTGACAGCGTGTAGACGCAAACTGGCGACCAAGATGGCCGCTACGGGCACCATGATCATGGGCGTACCATCGTTCAGCTTGAAATTAAGAACGGCCCGTTCATTTTTGCAAAAAAGTTGCTCAACACGTTTGAGGGCAATGGGGTTGACGTTCCAAGTGTCCCCAGAGATGTGCGTCACGTGTGTGAGCGTTGCATCTGCTGGCGCATGAAATCGGTGGTACATGCTGGATGTCAAGCGCAATGTCACGTAGGTGCCATTTTTCAGTGACTCAACCAACTCGCCTGTTCTGGGCGTGAAGCCCATCAAGCTGGAAAGGCTGTAAGGGAAGCCTTTGGCTTGAAAAACTTGGGTGTGATCAATGGCGCCGCATTCGCCCACAATGGCATCGCAAGGGCTGCTCAGTATTTCATGGCGCATGTCAATGGTTCTTGCACCTGGCTTAAGTTCCCGAACAAAACAGTCATGCATACTGTCAAATTTACTTTTTTTAGCCTCGCTCAAATCAAGATCGGAAAATAACTTCCAAATACCGATCGATAAGTCTCTGATCACAGGATTTCTGATTTGACTCCACCACCCAATGAAGCGTGTGAGCGTGATGCGAGGAATTCGATTCGTTAAAAGGAAATTCAGATCCTCTTGTGTGCTGATTCTTTGAATTAATTGCTTCATTTTCATTTTCCTGTCACGAAAGTTAAATAAAAAGAGGACTTCAACCACTCATCTTCGGATTCAACGTGTCTGTTCAACTTATTTTGACCCTTGGTGCAATTGCACTTACTCTGCCTTTTTTGAAAAGACGTTTGGAACTTTCGTTCGCCAAACACCCGTCCTTAACTGGTCACTCAAGAATGGCAAAAAGAGTGGTTTCATTTTTGCCAGGCTATGAGTTCAAGGAAGATCAATTCTTTTCATGTGACGGCGCACCAGAGTCTGTGGTTGCAAATCGACGTGTCGCTTTTTACCAGTTGGCAAATTTGTTACAGACGCGTCATGCTAAAAGCATTGAAATGACAGCTGAAGCGCGTGAAATCATTTCTGATTTGCAATTCACAGGTGCTTACCGCGTTCCATTTCAATTCAGCCCACTCGTGAGACAACACTTGAAAGTTGGTGCATTTATACAGTCAGCAGATGGCGTATTTGTGACAGATCAAGATGGGCAACGGTTTTACGACCTCACTGGCTCTTATGGAGTCAACGTTTTTGGTGCTGACTTTTACAAAGAATGCATGAAGCTAGGCTCTGAGAAGGTTGAGGCTGTAGGGGCAACTTTAGGTGCCTACCATCCATGTGTTGCTTTTAACGTGAAGCGTCTCAAAGAAATTTCAGGCCTTGACCAGGTGTCATTTCACATGTCGGGCACGGAGGCTGTCATGCAAGCTGTCAGGCTGGCGCGCTACCACACCGGCCGTAAAAACCTGGTTCGTTTCTGCGGTGCCTACCATGGCTGGTGGGAAGATGTCCAACCAGGACCTGGCAATCCCATGCCGCCTCGCGAAACTTACACCCTCAGGGACATGCATGAAAACTCTCTCAAAGTGTTGCGCACCAGATCGGACATTGCGTGTGTTCTCATTAACCCCCTGCAAGCCCTTCATTTGAACCAAGGCGCTCCTGGCGATTCATCACTGGTCGACAGCAGTCGCAGGGCAACTTACGATCGAGAATCTTATACAGCTTGGCTGAAAAAGCTGCGCGAAGTTTGTACGGAACGCAAGATTGTGCTCATATTTGATGAAGTTTTCCTAGGATTCCGTTTGGCCAAAGGTGGTGCGCAAGCGTATTTTGGCGTGAAAGCCGACATGGTCACCTATGGCAAAACCTTGGGTGGGGGCTACCCCGTTGGCGTGGTGTGCGGCCGCGCTGATTTGATGAAACGTTACCGCTCAGAGAGGCCTGCTGACATTTGTTTTGCACGCGGCACCTTCAACGCCCATCCACATGTCATGGGTGCGATGTCTGTATTTTTAGAAAAAATTGAAACCCCCGAAATATCCTCTGTTTATGACAATTTAGAGAGCACGTGGAATCAAAGGCGTGAAAGATTTAATCAGGTAATGGCTGACAAAGGGCTTCCCTTAAGGGCCGCCAACATGTCCAGTGTCTGGAGCCTCTATTACACCGATACAAGCCGTTATAACTGGATGCTTCAGTACTATCTGCGCTCAGAGGGTTTGGCGCTCAGCTGGGTTGGCACGGGTCGATTGATTTTCAGCTTGAACTACTCTGATGCAGATTTCGAAGAAGTGTTGCGACGCTTTGTTTCAGCTTGTGAATCAATGAAATCTGCCCAATGGTTTTGGGCTCCTATGCAATTGTCCAACAAAATGATTCGCCGATCGATTTTGAAAGAAATGTTTCAAAATCGAGAAACAGCCAAGGCTTAAAAACGAAGGCCGAAGGTGAGGCTGGCTTCTTGGTAGTTGAATTTCTGAGAAGCCTTGTCTTGCCTTGCGCTGGTGACTACATCGGAAAGATGGACGCGTCCAACTTTATAGCTTGTGCGTGCAAAATATTCTTTTGAAAAGTCAAATTCCAAACCGCCAGCCACATCCAAGTTGGTACCCGCCAGATGAAATTTATCATTTCTCACCTGACCTAGCATGGTCATGGTCACATTGCTTTTGGGGATCACAATGCCAGCACCCAACAAAGCGAAAAATTGCATTTTTAGATTGCCTGGCAAGTGGTTAATGGGGTATTTTTTTTCATATTCAAGTGAGACAACGTTCAAACCATCGGTATGTTCGTAGTGCATGAATGCGGGTGAAAGGTACTGCTTGTCTGAATTTTGGTAATTCTTTTGAAGATACTGGCCTGACGCGCTGACAGTTTGAGAATCAGAAACGACATACTTCATGTGATCTAAATTCAGTGCAAATGCTGTATCCGAATTGATTTGATAAGCAATACGTGCGTTTGTCTGAGGAATTGTGATTTTTCCAGGATTCAAATATGTGTTGAGTAGCGATAGAGGTGTGAGGGTCTTTTGCGTATCTGTGGCGCGAACGCCATGCAGCGTAAATTGATGGTCAATGCCTTTAAAGTGAATATCACTCTTTGAATACGACTCATTGTTCCACCCCCACTCAAAGGACCATTTGTGAGGTGACTCTAAGTTGAAATTAAGTTCTTCAGCATGGCCACCCACCATGCAGCAAAAAGTGCAAAGTAAAATTAGTGTTTGATTGGTAGAACTCATTTTTTGTTGACAGTCAGTCTTAATTAACGATGGCTATTTTGATGACGGAGTTTGGATTCAGGGTGTAGCCTGGACATTCATACCTTTTAATGTCTTCGTCCGAAATGGGAAATGCCCCGCAATTCGATAATTTTCGGAAAGGTGAGTTGTAAATTCCACATTGAAATTTGTCTTCTTCTATGGGCTCTAGAAAAAAACATTGTTGATTCAAGCAGCAGTTTCCACATTGGGTGCATGCGCCTGATATTTGACTTGATTGATTTAAACGAATGGCGAAAAAAGATTCAAAATATCGATGCACAGGCCCTTGTGAAAGAGCCTTGTGATGAATTCTTAATTTAAGAATTGTTTCGCGGTAGTTGATGACATACTTCGCTTTTAAAAATAAAAAAGCGAAAAAAAATGGCAAAGCAGGCAATGTGTATTTAACAATTAGCAACAAAGCACTGGCTGGAAATTGAATGAATTTATTTTTCAAAACTAAGCTTATTGAATGACGATTGGAAAAAAACTTGTGAAAATTCTATGCCTGTCGTATTTCAATGTGATGACTAAGTTTTGTATTCAACCGCACCAAAATCCAAAAACAATGATTAGCGTTGGAAATACAAAATACCAATCTGCCCAGATGAAATTTCTCTAGCTTGTACTTTTCTGAGTTCCGCAATAGGCTGGGAAATTGCGAATGAAGAATACCAGGCCCAATGTTTGGATATAGATTGCTTGAATGTCAGTCCTGCACTGACTTTCTGAAAGCCAGTGGAAACAGGGTCAAGATGTAATTGCTGAACTTGCAAGCCAGAATTCCGCCAATGTTCTGCTGTTGCCCAGGTGCTGTCTGCATGCAGAATGAGTTCACTTTGTTCAAATACTGGCCAAGCATAAGACAAGCCTAAATTAAGTGTCGTACTATCGCCTTTGTTCAAAATATCTTGAGTCCAATCGACATTCAATCGCCAGCGCTTATTGATTTTCTTGTGCATCATGACGCGAGTTCTCAGTGTATTTTTACCTCCCTCGAACACATCAAATGACTCTCCGGTGCTTACGTTGTGCACCCGCATAGAAAGACCGATGTTTAAATCTGGTTCATCCATGACTTGGTAACTGAGAGTTGGTTCACTTCCAAATTGACCTAAATTTCGCCATGCTCGACCATCGCCTATGCCCAGTTGCCACTTGCCATAGCGCAGTCCAATGACGGGCCTGACGCGAGCTGAATTTTGCAAATCGCCCATATCATTGGACTTCAGTCTTGTTCCGAGGGTGTAATAAAGTTGATCTGCTTCTTGAATAGTGGAAGCTAAAGTAGCCGGACTGCTCTGGGCATATGACATGCTGGGTAAATGAGTCACAAACAAAATGATGACACCCGAGCAAATAGAAGCGAAGCTCATTTGCTTGTTTGCATACATTTGATGAGTCATGAAATCCATTTGTACGCCTGCAACATGAAAACCATGTGACAAAATAGTTTTTTAAGTTCAAATAAAACTTTCAATTTGTCACATGTTTAGTAAAAGCCTGATGGCGTAAAAAAACCGCTCTAAAGAGCGGTTTTGGTATTTCAAAATATCAGTGGTACATCTGCTTGGGGTTGTTGTCCATCAACTCGCCTTTGAGCAAGTACAAAGGCGCTTTGTGATAAAGGACAATATCGTGAAAGGGGTCGGTGATGATTTTTGTCATCCAAACCAAGCCCGTTTGTACATCTTTCAAAAAGAACAAATGGATGGTTCTGAAGAGCAAGCCTGCAACACCCAAAATAAGCCACGAGGCGCCTACTTGTCGAACCCACTCTGTCAAGGTCTCCCAAGGCTCAATCATGCCGAACAGGCCAGGCTCGACGTAGAGAATCATGGGCAAAAGAGCCCAGATGCTTAGCAACACCACTTTGCGATTTAAGTTGTAGCCAACCTTGATCTCTTCTTTGTATTCATGGGTGGCTTGGTTGATTTCGTCGTAACCCAATGGTTCAAAGAAAAAATGGCCAGATTGACGCGTGGTCATAGAAACTAACCAGGCAATCAGTGCTGAAATAACAGGGTCAATCAGCAGAAATGCATAGGCAATCACAAAACTGATGGCGCTGATAAAGTGCAATGTTTGATTGATTCGGCTGTGATGGTAGTAACGGTGGTCGTCAAAACGCTGAATTCTCAAGGCTTCGAAAAATGTAGTCACATCGTCTCCTGAAGGGAAATTTGGGCAGCACGAATTGTGCATGAATGAATCATTGTCGTAAATCATGAAAATTCAATGACAAGTTGCATTTGTCACTGAAATTTCATCATAAATATTTCCCTTAACCTGATTGTCATCAAGTTGTTAAATCTAGGCCTGATGATTTAGACATGGAAAATTCAGTTGATTCGCCCATTGTCCTCGAAGATTACCCTGCCTCACGGCCTTCATTGCGCATTGCCGTTGTCACAGAAACATGGCCGCCTGAGGTCAATGGCGTAGCCATGACTTTGGCCAAATTGGTCCAAAGTTTGAGCCATCGAAATCATGATGTTCAGTTGATCCGCCCTCGACAAACAAAAAGTGAATCACCTTTGAATGATTCCTCACTCGAAGAGGTGTTGATGCGTGGCATGCCAATACCTCGTTACCCAGAATTGAAATTGGGCTTACCTAGCAAAAAAACGCTGGTCAAAACTTGGACATTGCGCCGTCCGGATGTGGTGCACATTGCAACCGAAGGCCCTCTGGGTTGGTCTGCATTGCAAGCTGCCAAAGTCTTAAAACTACCAGTGACCTCTGACTTCAGAACCAATTTCCAAAGCTATTCAAAACATTATGGTGTGGGATGGTTGCGAAAACCGATCGTTGCGTATTTGCGGAAATTTCACAACGCAACAGCTTGTACCATGGTGCCCACCAAAGAGCTCATGCGCACCTTGAGTGAGAATGGATTTGCCAATCTCAAAGTCGTGTCTAGAGGGGTTGATACAAAATTGTTCAATATATCTAAGCGCGATAAAAGCTTGCGAAGCTCTTGGGGTGCCTTAGAAAACACCAAGGTTCTGATTTCTGTGGGCAGAATGGCTCCTGAAAAAAATTTAGAGCAAGTTCTGAAGACATATGAAGCGCTGAAGCACACAGACCAAGAGTTCAAACTGGTCATGGTGGGTGATGGTCCTTTGAAAGACCAATTTCAGCAGCGCTATCCAGACATCATTTTCCCTGGCATGTTGTCTCAGTCAAATCTAGCCGTCTACTATGCAAGCTCTGACTTATTTGTATTTCCAAGCCAAACTGAAACTTTTGGCAATGTAACCTTAGAAGCACTTGCCAGTGGCATCCCAGTATTGGCATTCGATTGCGCTGCCGCCAGAGATTGGGTTCAAACGGGCATCAACGGCTGGTTGGTTGCAGAAAGCAATTCAGAAGGTTTTGCTGCCCAAGCGGTTGCCGTCTTTAACAGCAAAGACGCGCTAGACAAAATCACACAAAGCACCAGACAACAAGTGGTGCACTTAGACTGGGATCAAATTGCAGAGCAAGTTGAATCTGTCTTCTGGGATGCCATTCGCATGAGGTAAATCATGCCTAAGGTCATGACAGATCCCATGATGACCATGACCCAGTGGAGGGGCAATTCCAAAGCCAATAAGCTGCTGTAAACACCCAGCATGACCATGACGCTGGCATTTTCATTAAAGCCTTGAACTGCAATTGACCTACCTGCTGTTAACAATGTGTAGCCACGGTTTTGCAGCATTGCATTCATGGGCACCATCAGCATGCCCCCTGCAAAGCCAGTGATCAGCATCAGTGGAATAGCCACCCAAAGCGATGTTGAAAAAGCCAAGGCCGGCAATGACAATCCCAGCCAAAGTCCTAAGGGAAGCACCTTGTGAGCATTTTGGAGTGCGACATAGTGTCCTGCGACGCCCGCTCCAAATATGACGCCAAATGCAACAACAGCTTGCAGCAGACTTGCTTGCTCTAAGGGCATGTCTAGCGCCTCCTTGGCCCAAAGCAATACCGCAAACTGAACAACCGCACCAATACCCCAAAAAAGTGTGGTGACTGCCAGTGAAAGCTTGCCAACAGGATCTTGCCAAAGAATTCGATTGCTTTGGATGAAATTTTTGAACAAAGCAATCGGCTTCATACTTTCTTGAACGTACCGGATATTTAGATTTGGAATACCGAAGTTCAAAAGCCCAGCGATGCTGTAAATCACAATCAATGAAAGCAGGGGCCCTGCATAGTGAGTTTCAAGACTGAGTCCAAGCAATTCAATGAATGACTGATTCAACATCGACATCCAAACAAAGCTTTTGGAGGCTACAAGCAGACCGCCACAAGCAGTTCCCAATATCACAGCCATCACCACAGTCACTTCGAGCCAGCCATTGGCTTTGACCAGCTTCTCGGCTGGCACAGTTTCTGTCACTAAACCATATTTAGCAGGCGCGTATGCAGACGCCGCCATGCCTGCTATGGCAAATGCAAGCATGGGATGAAAGCTGGTGAATATAAATGCCACTCCAACAACTTTGAGAGCATTCATGCAGGCCATGAGTTTGGCTTTTGAAAAGGCGTCAGCCAATGGCCCCATTAAAGGCGCCAAAAAAACATAAGACAAAGTGAATGAAAATTTGAGCAAGGGAGCCCACCAACCTGGGTAACCTTGCTCAACAAGAAAGGCGATGCCTAAAATGAGCAGTGCATTGTCTGCCAGACCTGAAGCAAATTGAGCGCTGATCAGGTAGAAAAAACCTTTAGGCATTCCTTATGCCGAGGCTACTGCTTGTTGGATGTGAGCACCTGCTTTGAAATTAAGCGCCAATTGATTGCGACGTCCAATGCCTTGGTATGCAATGCCTAAATCTTGGAGCAATTTGGGATCGTACAAATTGCGACCATCTAAAATCAAGGGCTGGTTCATGCACTCTTTGAGCATTTCGAAATCAGGGTGATGAAATGTTTTCCATTCGGTCACGACCAAAAGAGCGTCGGCATTGGTGGCGGCTTCGTAGGCTGTATCGGCCAAACTAAAGCGACTCAAGGCTTCTGCATCTTGAATATCGTGTGACACGGCTTCGTGTCCCTCTTTGGAAGCCAGAGGATCAAAAGCGCTGACTGTAGCGCCCCGTTTTAACAATTCCTGAATGATGATGCGGCTGGGTGCTTCACGCATATCGTCGGTATTGGGCTTGAATGACAAGCCCCAAATGGCAAACTTGAGGCCTTTCAGGTCTTGACCAAAATGGTAAGTTAATCGAGAAACCAGCAAGGTTTTTTGATGGTCATTGACATTTTCCACGGCGCTGACCACCTTCATTTGACTACCGCAATCTAATGCAGTTTGAATCAGTGCCCGCGTGTCTTTAGGGAAGCAGCTTCCGCCATAGCCTGTGCCAGCGTACAAGAAATCGTGGCCAATGCGCTGATCAGCACCAATTCCGCGGCGAATGCTGTCAATGTCTGCGCCTAGCAAATCAGACAGATTGGCAATCTCGTTCATGAATGAGATTCGAGTGGCCAACATGGCGTTGGCGGCGTATTTGGTCAGTTCTGCGCTTCTCACATCCATCCAAATGGTGCGTGCATGGTGTCTGTTAAAGCTGGAGTACAACAACTCCATTTTTTGGTGAACAGTTTTGTAGTTGGGGGTGTCGTCTAGGCCAATCACAATGCGATCTGGATGCATAAAATCTTTGATCGCAGCGCCTTCTTTGAGGAATTCAGGATTTGAAATCACCTCAAAAAGTGACTCTTGAATGCCACGCTTGTTCAATTCGTCTTGTAAGCACTTTTGAACACGGTAAGCAGTACCCACAGGCACTGTCGATTTGTTCACAATCACTTTGAACTTTTTCAAATGTCGGCCAATTTGAGTGGCAACTG
>Ga0114978_10002596_pt1 | contig 14883 bp, 13 predicted proteins | sample S_140212_EF_Meta_FD_87027 | JGI IMG/M metagenome (GOLD analysis project Ga0114978, IMG submission 87027) | Freshwater microbial communities from Lake Simoncouche, Canada to study carbon cycling - S_140212_EF_MetaG | ecosystem: Environmental > Aquatic > Freshwater > Lake | place: Lake... | reverse complement strand
GGGCTCTTGGGCCCCACGAGGCAAATCTGTTTGATATGAAACAGAAATATGCCGATGTGATGCCAAAAGCAGAGTTAATTGGGGTGTTATCAGAGAGCGGAAGCTTAGCCTAGGTTTGTTGGAGATTATAAGGAGAGTCTGGTCGTCTTTTCGCGTCCTTAACTAAGCTTGCGTTTCGGCATTCCTGTATATGTTATTTTCCTCAGGCTTCATTACCGACCCATGTATATGCACCGCTTCCAAGCGAGCCGCATTCAGGAATCCTTGTGGAAAGATTTAATGCGCTTAGCATGCGCCAAGCTGTGCATACCGATGTGGATGTGACTGGCTTTCCCAGTAGTTGTTCTGCGCGTTCGATGGCTGGCAACGATCTCATTTGGACGCAGGCGGACAGTACTACTACATCTACATTCGATGTGTCTAGGCGCTTGGCATCGTCAAGTAAGAGCATTGGATCACGGTCTGCGACCATGAGGTTATCGGCGATTTCAAAGCATCTGTGGTCGGTTACCGTTATGCCTTCGGCTTCAATGTAAGCGACGACCAATTGTGTCAAAGGTTTTGTGTAAGGCGCAAGCAGGGCAATGCGTTTCGCCCCCATTGCCTTGAGTCCTTCAATCAGCGCACCGGCTGAGGTTGCGATTTTCGCAGTGGACCCGTTTTGTTCCACGGCTGTACGCAGTTCACGCTCTACTGTGCGGTGATAGCCATGCCCCATGGCCATGATGGCAACCAGGCAGGCTGTGCTAAGCACGTCGACTCTGGCATCCGAAAGCTCCGCCGCGCAGCGCACCCCTTCCTTGTTCATCTTGACAAGCTCTTCAGGAGTGACCTTGTGCATGCGCATCCGGCTTGAGTGAAAGGTGAACTGCTCCGGTGCGATTGCTTCACGGGAACGAAACATCGCCGGGATCTCGGTTTCCATTGTTGTGTTGGAACTCGGCACGATCTGACCGATTCTGTATGCACGTTGCATTGAATGAGCTCTTAGTTAAAATTAGGAGGTGGTGAAGGCGGGCCGCCCTATATTTACCGCGCTCGTGGTCTGGTAAAGGTGGGCAGCACGGATTACATCGGCGTCGGCGAAACGCGGACCAATGATTTGGAGTCCGACCGGCAACCCTTCCCTAGTTAATCCGCAGGGTACCGTTATGGCTGGTTGTTGGGTCATGTTGAATACATAGCCGAATGGCGTCCATGCGCGGGTATCGGAGAATTCAGCGAAATCCTCCGGGGTCCAGCGGTCGGCGGTGAACGCAGGTACTGCTACGGTTGGCGTGATAAGCAGTGAATACTCGGATAGGAAATGTTGCAGCTTGCTCGCCAGTGCACGGCGCGCGTCCTGTGCCGCCAGATACTGAGGTACTGTGACGAGTCTGCCTTGCTCCACGACGTCGCGCAGGGCTGGTCCGATGAGTTTCAATTGCTCTTCGGAAAACTTGCCCATCGTATATGAGAAGCCGGAGCGGAATAGGGTTAGGAAATCAGCCACAGGATTTTTTATTCCAGGATCGGCTTCTTCCACGGCAAACCCCAGATTTTCAAAGTGACGCGCGGCGGTCGTGACCAAGGCGGCGACTTCGGAATCCACTTTTGGTGCGTAGCCAAGGGTGGTGCTGAAGGCTATTCTTAATTTCTTTGACTTCCCGTTGGCGGATATTTTGTTGTTTGCGAGGTGCGCTGTTGCGAGGTACGCTTCGTAACAAAAACCATCTGGCTGCAGCATTTCTGCGTCGCGAAGATCGGGCTTGGCAACCGAGTCAAGAATTATCGCGATGTCTCTTACAGTGCGTGCGATGATGCCCGGCGAGGACAGTGCGCCGGCTACGTTTGGGGGGTAGGTCGGAAGGCGGCCGCCAGTGGGTTTGAATCCGACCACTCCGCATAGCGCTGCAGGAATTCGGGTCGAGCCACCAGCATCGGTGGCTAGCGCAGCTTGGCCCATGCCTGAGGCTACAGCCGCTGCCGCTCCCCCGCTTGAGCCGCCCGCGGTTTTGCTAGGGTTCCAGGGATTGCGCGTGATTCCGGTGAGGGGACTAATTGTGACTGGCCCTGCACCGAATTCGGGGGTCGTGGTGATTCCCAAAAGTGTGGCGCCGCTATTTAATATGTGATCGACTACCGGTGCGCTTTGCGTAACCGGTGTATCGCTTGTGGCACGAGATCCACGGCGAAACGGGAAGCCCTTGACCATCAATGTATCTTTAACAGAGATCGGAACCCCATCAAGAGCACCCATTGGAGCACCTACCGCCCATCTAAGCTCGGACGCTTTGGCGGCGTTCCGGGCGCTGTCCTCCGCGACTATCGTGAAGGCATTGATTTTTCCGTTGTGTTGGGCGATGCGCTCTAGCGTGGCGTCCAGCACCTCTACGGGCGAAAGTGTTCTTTTGCGAAAGTGCTCAAGTACCTCGGAGAGGGAGAGGAAAGCGAGATTTTCGCTCATTTTGGATGTGCTCCCTGGAAGTAGGATTGGTTGTCGAATGGGATTGGGCGGCGCCAGACTAAGTCTTTGTTGGGTGCACGTGTGTCATGTTGGGGAGATAAATAATTTCCCAATAAGAAATGCATTCCTCGAAAATTGTAGCATATGCTCTGGTTTTACGATGTTACGACCGCTTTGCGAAAGCGCGCCTTTAGCCTTTCTTTTGTCGCAAGAGTCTTTTGTAGCTTGGGCAATTGAGTCCTTTAGTTCGGGGCTTGGCGGTCTGTTTGGCTGTCGGCTGTGTTTAAGATAAAAAAGGAGATTTATGGTCAAAGCGCCGAAAAAGATTGGTGTGAAAGCCGCAAGTCGTCGTGGGGTACATTCCATCGAGGTTGGTTCGCGGTTGCTTGACGCTCTGGCGGCTCATAGCGGACCCATGCATTTGCGTGACCTTGCTGCATTCACCGAAATGCCGGCAAGTAAGGCCCACCGGTACTTGACCAGCCTAATCGGTGCGGGGCTGGCCGAACAGGATCCAGTGAGTGGCCGCTACGACCTCGGAGCCATGAGTCTGCGTATTGGCCTTGCCGCGCTTAGTCGCCGTGATGCGGTCCGGCAAGCGACCCAGGCGCTAATCGGATTCAGCGTTGCAGAAGATGCGACTGCTGCCTTGGCTGTATGGGGTGAGCGTGGTCCGACGATTGTGGCTTGGCATGATGGGAGTCAACCAGTGCTTTGCAACCTTGGAATCGGATCGGTTTTGCAGTTGTTGCGATCGGCGACGGGGAGGGTTTTTCTTGCATATCAGCCTCGTGTGATCACTCGCAGCATGGTCGAACGGGAGTTGAATGTAATCGCGAAATACTTGCCGACTGAATCGGTTCGGACGCTAGACGATGTCGCTGAATTGATTCGGTACGTGCGCAGTGTGCGTTTTGGCTCGACGCAGGAGGAGTTGGTCAACGGTCTCAGCGCGGTGGCGGCGCCTGTATTTGATCATCAGGGCCGTATCGTGGCGGTGTTGCTTCAAGTCGGATATTCGGGGCTTATCCATTCACCAGCGCGTCCGGCAAGCCGAAAATTACTCGAAACCGCGGATGCAGTCTCTATAAAGCTGGGGTTCGATCCGACCAGGCTGGGATCGTCGTTCGTGGAGAAATTGGACCGGGATGAATGGTAGGTTCTCGCAGTTTTGTTAGCGGGGGTAATGGAGATCGTAATTTGGGCCAACCCCGGTCGATATGGGGGCAACGACATTTGTGGTCATATATAAAATGTCTCAATAGGAAACGACTTGCCTATAAAGGAAATCTAAACTAAAGTGAAACGAGATGTATTAACACTTGGAATCCAAAAAATACAACGCTACGGGTGCGCGAGGCCTCCACGGGCGCAGACGAGTGACGTGCTAACTATTGCGCCACTAGCTATAAAGGAAGCAGCTTGACCCTTGCGTTGCAAATTTTGTTTGATGCGCTTTTGCTTGGGAGCCTTCTCGCGGTCGGCTCGCTTGGTTTTTCGCTAGTTTGGGGGGTGCTCAACGTCCTGAATCTTGCATTCGCCGCTTTCATCATGCTTGGCGGCTATACGAGTTTTTGGCTCTGGAGCCAAGGCTGTGATGTTTTGCTTACCATTCCCCTAACAATGGCGGTGCTATTTTCTTTCGGCTGGGGGATGCAACGTTTTGTCATCGACTACGTCATTGACGGCCCGCAGACGCTGAGTATCACGCTGACGTATGGCATAAACCTCGCCCTGGCTGGACTTGCTTTTTATTTTTTTACCGCTGTAGATCGTAGTGTCATTGCTCCCGAATATATGAGCGGATACTGGCAGATAGCGGGTGCAAAATTGCCTTATGCGAGGGTGGTTGTCGTTTGTATTGCTATTTTTCTTACCGGCATGGCATGGTTAATTTTTGACAAAACCGAACTTGGCGCGACGATTCGCGCAACGCGCCTGGACATGGAGGCGGCGCGACTAGTTGGTATCAATGTCAGGAACACGTTTGACCTTACCACCGGCCTGTCAGCAGCTCTAGCAGGGGCCATGGGTGCTCTTATCGTTTTGACCTACGGCATCTCGCCTCTTACAGGGGATCATTTTTTGCTGCAGATTCTTATTGTTACGGTTCTTGGCGGGCTAGGCAGCGTTGTCGGTCCCTTAGTCGGGGCGGCTATCGTCGGCGTGGCGACCAGTCTTACGGCAAATTTTTTCGGGTCTACTTATAGTGTTCTAGCGGGAACGGTAATCGTGCTCGTTGTACTGGTATTGCGTCCGTCTGGGCTATTCGGGAAGCGGTTCTACGAAACCTAGGAAAATGGAGCGTTAATAGAGCGTGAACAAAAAACAATCATCTACGGGCGGCGCTTTTTTCTTGATAAAAGGCTGGATGAATGCCCGCGTGTTCGATATGCCGGCGCTCCTGATCGTCGCCACGCTTTTGCCGGTTTTGGTTGCACCGCTATTTCTTGGCTCTTATGGGCAGAGGGTTGTTGCAACCGCTTTCATGTATCTCGCATTGGCACAGTCTTGGAATCTCATTGGTGGGTATGCCGGTCTTATGTCACTGGCAATGCCGGCATTCTTTGGCACTGGCGCCATTGTGACCGCTGTGATGGTTGTAAATGGTGTCATGCCCGTATTGGCTGTTTTCGGGGGGGTGGCAGCGGCGATAGCAATCGCTGCGCTCATTGGAAGCCCGACTTTGCGCCTTCAGGGGCACTATTTTGTCGTTGCTACATTGCTCATAACAGAAGCTTTGCGCAACCTTGTGCTCAATGTTAACGCCTTCGGTTTCTCGGGCGGGACTGCTCTGAATTTGTTCAATGCAACCAGTCTTGGAAAACTCGACACGCGCCAGTTCAATCTGTTTTTCTATTTTTTACTTTTGTTTCTTGCTCTTGCAGCGATGGCGACGGTCGTTGCGTTCGAGCGGTCGCGGAGCGGTTATGCGCTACGGTCAATTCGCGATAACGAGCGTGCCGCTCGAGCACTCGGGATTGCTGCTGCACGGGAAAAGATGTTTGTATTTTTAGTGAGTTCGGGGATGACGGCAATGGTAGGGGCAGTTTGGGCGTTCTGGCTCGGGGCCGTGGAGACGAATGAGGCCTTCAGCTTCAGACTGACTTTCGATGTCATCGTGATGGTTTTTCTTGGTGGCCGTGGCACCGTTTGGGGGCCGGTAGCTGGTGTCGCACTTCTGGTGACCATTAATGAAACCATCGGCGTCGAGTTTCCAGAGCTTCATATGGTGATTGCCGGGGTTCTGGTTGGCTTAGTGGTGCTTTTTCAACCAGATGGATTAGCAAGCGCCTTCCGCCATGGTGTAAGCGCGTTCGCCCCGTCGAGGCTGCTTGATAACTTGCGGCGTCACCTTGTGAAATGACTATACCCCTGCTTAAGGTTCAGGGTCTGACCAAACGCTTCGGCGGATTGCTCGCCGTCGACAATGTCGATTTGCATATTGATCGTGGTGAAATCGTTGGTTTGATCGGCCCGAACGGGGCGGGTAAGACGACATTTGTCGAGTTGCTTACTGGCGGGCATTCAGTTAGTGGTGGCCACATCGAGTTTGATGCGCTGGATATTACAAAATTATCCAATCACGAGCGATGCAGACTTGGTTTGTCACGTACGTTTCAAGTGCCCCAGCCCTTTCACGGCAGTACTGTTATTGAGAACGTGGTGGTTGGGGCGTTGTTTGGGCGCGCGCAGCGCAATTTGAGCATAGAGCAGGCAAAGCGAAAAGCCGAAGATGTGCTGCAGTCTGTGGGCTTGGGGAATGCCCTTACTGCAGCGACCTCGTCACTCACTACTGCGGTGTTGAAGCGGCTTGAACTCGCTAGATGCCTGGCTACCGACCCGAAATTGGTATTCTTAGACGAGCCGCTCGGGGGGTTAAATCCTACGGAGGTTAATGAAGCGATAGCTGTGATCCGTAAGGTTAGGGATTCAGGTGTAACCATCGTATTCATAGAGCACATTGTCCCCGCTGTTTTGGCACTTTGCGACCGTGTGGTCGTGCTCGCTAATGGCAGAAAACTTGCCGAAGGAAGGGGCGAAGACGTGATCAGCAATCCGGCGGTCCAGCAGGCTTATCTGGGGGATGTATTGGCGGTTGCGGAGCGGTATGGCAGGAAGCGATCGGGGAAAGTGGCAGATGGGGCGGCAAGTGCCTGAACTGCTGCGGATCGAGGGTGTTGACTCTGGCTACGGAAGTATCCAGGTGCTTCGCCAGATTTCCTTTACGGTTAACCGCGGTGAAATTGTGGCCATCGTCGGAGCAAACGGTGCTGGAAAAACGACCTTACTGCGAACTATATCCGGCTTGATTAAACCAACCAGAGGGAGCATCAGCTTAGAGGGGGTTAGCTTGGCTGGGCATACGACTTCGGAGATAGTGGCGATGGGCCTGACCCAGGCGCCGGAGGGGCGCAGGGTCTTTAGCGGGATGTCGGTTGAAGAGAATTTGAGGCTCGGGGCATTGCGCCGGCCAGGAAAGACACGCCAGTCAGTTAATGAAGGGCTGGAGCATACGTACGAATGTTTCCCGAGGTTGCGCGAGCGGCGCGATCAGCTGGCAGGAACGCTTTCAGGGGGGGAGCAGCAAATGTGTGCAATTGGCCGGGCATTCATGGCTAAGCCGCAGTTGCTAATGATCGATGAATTATCTCTGGGCCTCGCGCCAGTCATCGTTGAGGAGTTGCTGCGCACGCTTGAGACCATACATGAATCAGGATGCACCATTTTGCTAGTTGAACAGGATGTGTCTGTTGCACTTAGTTTTTCTGATCGGGCGGTCGTAATGCAGTCTGGTTGTATCGTTCTTAGTGGAGAAGCGTCGTCCTTGCGTGCTGACGGCGAAATTGTAAAAACTTATTTGGGAGGATAAATGATGAGTTCCAACTCGAATCAAAGACGAAATGTCATAAAAATGCTTGGTGCTGGTGCCGTTGCCGCTACGGGGTTGACTTCCGGAGGGGCAGCTTTTTCGCAGGAGCGGAGTGAAGACTTCGTTCTCGCGTCAGTTCTCCCCTTGAGTGGGGGGTTTGCGCAATATGGACTCGAGATCGCTAGAGGCATTGAGCTAGCGGTAGAGGCTGTAAATAAAAAGGGAATGCGCATTGGGGGTAAGACATACCGGATTCAGCTCAAAACCTACGATGACAAGACAGATGCGACGACCGCAGCGCGGTTGACGGAGCGTGCAGCGACGAATGACGGCGCGCATATCGTCATGGCTGGCTGCGGAAGTACTATCGCGAAATCCATTATCCCTGTCGCGCAGCGACTGCGGGTGCCTATGATGGCGCAGTGGGCGCAAGTGGACGGCGTGTTCGTTGGACAAAAAGGTAATCCCTTTCTCTTCGGCACAATGCCTGCGTTTAGTCGGATGTACGACAACATTTGGCCGGAATTTAACCAGTTGAAGAACCCGCAGTTGAAAACTGTGGTTATGGTCACGCCAAACGATGAACTGGGTGTTTTCATGGCGCGCGATCTTCCAGCGACTCTGGAAAAGCATGGGCTGAAGCATTTGCATACGGAAATGTTTCCGCCGACCAGTCAGGATTTTGGCGCCACGCTGGAACGCTGTTCACGACACAATCCGGATATTTTCCTTATCAATTGCTACACGCCGCAGATTATTTCTATTTTCAAACAGATGCAGGCGGTACAGTTTTTCCCCGCAGGGATCATCGTCGAGGCACCGACGCGTCTGTTTGAGTCGATTGGCCCGGGGATCAACGGAGCCTTCGTCCCCAGCTTTTGGGCGCCGACGCTTACCGGGACTAAGGACGACTATATCGGGACAAGTCGTGAGTTTTCGGCACTTTATCAAGCGAAGCATAAGGTCGCCCCCCCGGACTTTGTCGCGGCATGTGGTGCAGCAAACGTAATGGTGATGGCGCAAGCTGCAGCTAAAGCCGGTTCAATTACTGACGCCAAGGCACTCCTTGATGCGTTCCGAAATTTCGATGGGCAAACGTTCTTTTCTCAAACAAAGTATGGCGATGACGGGCTCAACGTAAAGGCGCCGATTTTCGGGGCACAGTTCCAGGACGGGAAAGTCGAGTTGGTACATCCGACTGGCGTAAGGCAAAAAAATTCCGTACACCCGTATCCAGGATGGAAGAAAGCGTAACGAGGTCCTTAAAAGACATTTTTACGTATAGAGAGGTGATGTATGAAATCTGATACCACGCGCGGCTTGAAGCCCGATTTTCGCCCTGTAGGCGAGGAACTCCCAAAGTCCACGCATGCTCCTGGCTATGTGTACGGTTCGCGCGAAGCATTTGAGCGTGAGGCCGAAGAGTACTTCATGAAAGACTGGTTGTATGTGGGGCGGGAGGAGGAGTTTAAGAAGACTGGCGATTTCCTTACTATGCGAATAGTTGGGGAGCCTATTTTGATAGCGCGTGATTCGGATGGAACACTAAACGCCTGTTACAACATGTGTGCTCATCGGGGGGTCGAAGTTGCCTACGGCCAGGGCAACACCAGGGCATTTAAATGCCCATATCACGGCTGGACCTACGATTTGAAGGGAAAGCTAAAGGGCGCTGCATACATGGCAGAGACAGCGGGTTTTGATGTCGCAAATTGCCGCCTCCGTCCGATCAGACTTGATGTATGGCACGGAAACATTTTTGTTTGTCTGTCTGATACAACGCCGCCTCTGCTTGAACGGATGAAGGAGTTCGAGAAGGACTTTGCATTTTTACAGATGGAAAACTGTCGGTTAGGTAACAAGATCGTTATTGATCTTGACTGTAATTGGAAACTCGTTCACGAAAATTTGATGGATTTCTACCATGTCGGTGTGCTACATGCGAAAACCTTCGGATCGAAATTCGCTTGGCAGAATAAAGATGTGATTTTGAAGGACAACGGTAGTCTGTCGATATGGTACGAGGCTGGACCACCCACGCCCGGGGGGGAGCCGTTGCTTGGAAAAATGCCGTGGCTAGAAGACCGAGACTACAGTTTTTCATGTATGGGATATTTGCCTCCAAACTTCACGATATTTGGGCGAATTGACTGCGTGCGGCCGATGATTGTCTGGCCGCTCTCAGAGGGAAAATGTCAGGTGGTCATTTACCACTTATTTCCGGAATCCGTATTTGAACGTCCTGATATTGATGAAATCTTGAAGGTCTATCAGGACTATCAATTACTCGTACTCGCAGAAGATCGGATCATGATCGAGTCGTTGCAAAAGGCCATGACCACCCGCGCTTTTGTTCCCGGACGGATGTCGGTTCTCGAAAAGCCTATTCATCACTTTGTGAATAGTCATATCAACCGGGTGTTACAGCCGCAAAAGGATAAGACCGGTGGATGAAAATATGCACGCCATCGATCGTGGCGCCGCGGCACTGGTAGTGGACTACATGTCCGTTGTTAAGGGCGAGACGGTTCTGATAACGGCTGATACGTTGACGGACACTTTGGTTCTTGCCACTGTTTTTAGAGCGGTACGAGATGCGGGGGCGGAGCCTACGATTATGACTATCGCTCAAGTGCCGTTTCAAGGGGCTCTTGCCGATCCTTATGTACCCTCGACGCTCGGGGCGGCGGTATCCCAAGCCGATGTCTGGATCGATTTTACTTTCCCGTATCTGGCGGGCTGCCACGTTTTCGAGCAGGCGATGAAAGACGGGCGTGTACGTTACTTACTGGGCGGGGATCTGGGGGCTGGCGGAATCGCGCGGCTTTTCGGGGCCGTAAACATGGACGAGTATTACGCAGTCCACGAGAGATTGGAACAATTTATAAGTGACTCGAACGGAAAAACTGCGCGTATCACCTGTCCGCGGGGTACGGATGTAAGTTTCAACATAGACAAGTCGCATTATCTCAAGCCACGTCGGGCGCTGACGCCGGGAACCTATCTTGTCCCCGGGGCATGCACAGTTTTTCCAGCGATGGCTAGCGTGCGCGGAACCATATGCTTCACTGGGATTTTTCATGAGTATTTCGCCGGTGTCAGCGACCCCTTGGTTATCCACGTCGATGGCGGAATCCGGGAAGTTCGCGGACCTACCGTCCATAGGGTCGCCCTTGATCGGGCGCTAAAGCGTGCTGGCAATGGGGAATACGGAAATATTATTCACTTCACCTGCGCAATCCACCCGAGTGCGCGCCAGACTGGCAGTTCATTTATCGAGGACTCGCGTGTCATGGGCTGTAACGCAGTCGGTATGGGATTACCTTGGTGGATTCCAGGAGGAGGTGAAAACCATCCCGACGGTGTTGTATCCGACCAATCGATGTGGATTGATGGTCAGAAAATCATCAGCGATGGAACAATCGTCGGTCCTTCGGGGCTTGCCGCGATCGCCCACCGACTGCGGCCAGATGTACGCGAGCCAATAAATCAGAATACTCGGGTAGCGGTAGGAAGCAACGACCGCCTGGGGGCGTAGACGTGAAACCCGCCAAGTTTGAATTTCACGCAGCGCGATCGCCAGAAGAGGCAGTTACACTCCTCGATCGTTACGATGGTGATGCACGTATTCTCGCTGGTGGCCAGAGTCTCGTTCCATTGATGAATTTTCGCGTTCTGCAGCCTCGCGCCCTGGTCAGTATTAATCACTGTCCTGAGTTGAACTATATTCGGCAGGAAGATAACTATATTACGGTCGGCGCTTTGTGCCGCCAGATCGACGCTGAGCAGTCCAGCCTTGTCCAAAGCCGGTGTCCATTACTTGCCGCAGCACTCCCCTGGGTGGGCGGGGTCGCTAACCGCAACCGGGGTACGGTGTGCGGAAGTCTTGCTCATGCTGATCCATTAGCTGAGATCCCCGCTGTAGCGATGGCGTTGGATGCGCAATTGAATATAAGAGGAGCGCGCGGATTAAGGACAATACCGGTCGGGAAATTTTTCGTTTCTGATCTGACCACTGCCATCGAACCTGGTGAAATGCTCGAGTCGGTGAAATTTCCAACCGCAAGTCCGAATTCTGGTGCGGCATTTGTGGAGGTAGGAAACCGTGCACACGGATTTGCTGTGGTTGGTGTGGCGGCTTACCTGGAAGTTGACAATGAAGGGAAATGTACGCTTGCTCGCCTTGCGGCGATAGGGGTGGGTAGTACGCCTGTTCGTTTGCGTATTGCTGAAGCAGTTGTGGAGCGAGCGAATAATATCGATTGTGCTCTCAATGATGTCGCCAACTGTTCTGGCGACAGGCTAGAACCGGCGGGTGGTTTCCATGCGGATGCAGAGTACAAAAAAGAAGTCGTCGGTGTGCTGGTCGTTCGCGCTATAAAAAAAGCGTACGCATCTTACAAAATTCGGTCTGGGCATTGATATGAGCGAGAAAACAAGTATCCGCCTGCGGGTGAATGGAACTTTCTATGAGAGAAGCGCTGACCCGCGCACTCTGCTAGTGGATTTCTTAAGACATTCAATCGGACTCAAGGGTGCTCACGTAGGTTGTGCTCATGGAGTATGCGGGGCGTGCACTGTCCAGATTGATTCGCGGGCCGCACGAAGCTGCTTGCATTTCGCAATTGATTTGCAGGGTTCTGATATCAAAACGGTAGAGGGTCTCGCGAATGGGGATGAGTTACACCCCATTCAGCAGAGCTTTCACGAAAATCATGCGCTGCAATGTGGCTACTGCACTCCTGGATTTTTGATGACCATCGAAGAGTTTTTACGTCATAACCCGAATCCGACCGAAGAGGAGATTCGAGAGTCGCTCGCAGACAATATTTGCAGGTGCACCGGATACGCGAATATTGTCGAAGCAGTTATGGATGCCGCAAAAAAATTGCGCGGAGAGGTCATACTTGAAGGAGGGAAAGATGTCTCTCCCTGAGACAAACTATCATATCGGCCATAGGATGCTGCGGCGCGAAGATGATGCGTTGCTTCGAGGCAACGGTTGCTTCGTCGATGATTTGCCAGAACCGTTAGGGACGCTGCATCTTGGTTTTGTAATGAGCCCACACCCGCATGCGTTGATAAAATCTATCGATGCGAGCGAGGCACTGAAACTCCCGGGAGTGATTGCGGTGTATTCCGGCGAGGACATGGCGCGTTGGATAAAGCCCATTCATACGGAAATTCACTTCCCGGGCTATCTCGCAGCCGACCGCGACGTTCTAGCAAGGCACAAGGTACGCTTTGTCGGGGAACAGGTCGCCGTGATTCTTGCAGAGGATCGCTATGTCGTCGAAGACGCTGTGGATCTGGTGCAGGTTGAATACGAGATTTTACCCTCGGTTGTCGATGTGGAAGAGGCGAAACAGCCAGGTGCGCCACTCGTACATGATCACATTCCGAACAACGTCATCTTTAATGGGGAATTCGCGACTCCGGATTTTAGCCGCGACCACGCCATTGGTGGGAACATGCTTCGCGAGCGGTTCCGCACCGGACGTGTAGCTGGTGTGCCGATGGAGCCGCGTGGGTGTCTGGCGATGCCAGAAAAAAGCGACGCCATTGTCTTTTATACCTCTACGCAGATACAGCATCTTGTTCGTGATGGCCTTGCGCATCACCTTGGAAAACCGGAGACGGCTATTCGAGTTGTGGTTCCCGATGTGGGAGGTGGTTTCGGAACAAAAGCGCAACTGTATCCGGAAGAACTGGTTGCGGCAGCTCTTTGCTTCAAGCTGAGACGTCCAATCAAATGGATTCAGGACAGGCGCGAGGAACTACTTACAAATATTCACGCGCGCGATCATATATACGATGTGGAGATTTGGTTTTCGAGCGAGGGCGTTGTTACAGGATTACGCCTGCTTCTACATACGAATGCGGGCGCCTACTCGACTTATCCGTTTGGCTGCACTCTTGAAACCACAGGTGGGGCCCGTATGATTGTAGGGCCCTACAAGATTCGGAACTATGCGTACACGAGTTTTTCTGTTGCGTCTCATACCTGTCCGGCTGGCGTGTATCGCGGCGTAGCGCAACCTTCGTGCATGATGGCTATCGAAGGGATGATGGACCGAATAGCACGCAAGCTCGACATCGATCCCGCCGAAGTTCGACGCCGTAATGTGATTCTGCCCACTGATATGCCTTGGGTGAGTGCCGTCGGAGTTCGCTACGATACGGGCAGTTATCTTGAATGTCTCGAAAAGGCTCTTTTAGAAAGTGACTATGTAGCGTTCCGCGAAGCGCAGCCTATGAGCCGCCTTGATGGCAGTAGGTATCGTGGGATCGGAATTTGCAACATGACGGAGTTCACCGGGATGGGGGCCCTTGCGTGGCGCGCGCGGGGGCTCGCTAGGATGTCTGGTATCGATAGCGCGACGTTGCGCATTGAGCCCGGTGGGACGATCAGCGTGTCGATTAGCCACGCGGCGGCAGGGCAGGGGCATATGACCACGTTCGCCCAAATTGCGGCCGACTATCTCGGCGCTGATATTCGCGATATCCGAATTATCGAAGGCGACACTGCTTCTTCGCCGTACGGCACTAACACTTTCGCCAGTCGCAGCGCGGTTACCGGGGGGGGGGCTGTTATTCGCTCAGCAGTGAAGGTTGCGGATAAGCTAAGGCGCATCGCCAGCAAGATGCTTGAGGCCAGCCCCAAAGACATCGTTCTGCGGAGCGGTAGGGCAGAGGTAACTGGCGTCCCCCAGTTAAGCGTGACATTTAAGCAGATTGCAGAGGTCGCTTACTCTCTCTGTGATACACCGCTCCCGGATGGCGAAGACTACGGTTTGGAGGCATCGGAATATTACGATCCTCCAGTTGTAACCATTGCAAACGCTGTCCACATCGTCGAAGTCTCGGTAGATGCTCAGGATGGCAGAGTCACTATTGAAAAGCATATTGTTGTTCACGACTGCGGGCGTATTATTAATCCCATGATCGTTGACGGACAAATTCACGGCGGTGCTGCACAGGGTATTGGGGAGGCGCTGATGGAGGAGATGGTCTACGACAATGGGGGACAGATGCTGAACACCTCCTTGCTGGATTATCTCTTGCCCACGGCTATGGATGTTCCCGCCTTCAAGCTTTTTCATATAGAAACACCGACGATAGACGGTCTGGGTGGATTCAAGGGAGTCGGCGAGGGTGGCCTTATCGGGGCGGTGCCTGCGGTGGTTAATGCGGTGGCCGACGCACTCTCCGCTATTGGGGCCAATGTTAATGCTATTCCCTTACGCCCATCGTATTTACGCTCGCTTATGCGTAGCGCATCCGCGACCCGCGGCTAGGGTTCCTCATCTGTAGGTGGGTTTTATAAAATGGGCCCGGTGCGGAATTTTCTAATTAATGGCTATTACTCTCAAGTTGGCTTGACACCGTGCGAGTGACAATATTAATTGTGACAATGACGGGCACTGCGGAGATGATTGCAGAAGATATCCAAACGTCAAATAGCGCCCATGAGTGGTCTTTAGTGCTCGCGGAGCATGCCGATGCAAGTGTTCTTTCCACGCGAAATTTAATTGTTGTCAGCAGCACATATGGCAATGGAGAG
>Ga0114978_10002595_pt1 | contig 14884 bp, 25 predicted proteins | sample S_140212_EF_Meta_FD_87027 | JGI IMG/M metagenome (GOLD analysis project Ga0114978, IMG submission 87027) | Freshwater microbial communities from Lake Simoncouche, Canada to study carbon cycling - S_140212_EF_MetaG | ecosystem: Environmental > Aquatic > Freshwater > Lake | place: Lake... | reverse complement strand
TTACAGCGATCTATCCCCCATGGCATCGAGGACAATTGATGTGAATTGTTCGTGGTCATAACACGCCCCTTTTCTTTCAGATGGATAGGCGCAACGCCGGCAGTTAACCATCCCCGCTTCACTATCGAGCAGTTGCGCCATCCAAGTATAGATTTGACAATATGAACACCAATAGCCGAACCATCGGATTAGTGATTCATCGTACATTAGAACTTCTTAGCATCCATGAACGCTTGCGCAAGAGTCTTGTCGGTCATAACAATTCGCCATGATCCACATACCTCGCAACTAGCCTCACTAAGTCCTGCTGGCATATCGGTTAAAGTTGATTGCAGTACATGTTCTGTGTCTGCCTTGCAGCCCATGCATTTAAATTTGTTATTACTTTTCATCTTATATTCCTTGAGTGGCATTGATCGCAAACCCACATGTAAGCCTGTTCAGTCCCACCTTCATAACTGTTAATTGTTATGTCGGCTAATAAACTATCTTCATGTAAGTATTCAACATGTTTTAATTCATGTCGAGCCATGAGAGCATCATACGGGCGATTGCACATGTCGCAAATGTCAATCATCCCTGAATGTGTGTATTCACCTAGTACCACGCTAGTACCATCCGCTTTTAATACTTCTACCCATCCCATTATTTAATGTTCACCCACTTAGAGCAATCTTTGTTATCCCATGAGCAATCCCATCGAGCCCAAGGCTTGCCCGTTGTTTTGGCTGTACCTGTTTTGTAAACCATTGCTCCATGGTCGCATGTTTCCTTACCTTCCTCAACTACTACTTGAGGGTTTAAGGTTGCCAATGCTTGCAATGCAGCTGTTTCACTTGCCGGTTTATCAGCCCATAGATCCCCTTTAACCTCATGACCGGCTTTTACACGCTCAACTTTTCCCATTTCTTCACGGGATGGTCGTTTCCCAAGAGGTGTTCCCATGCCGTTTCCGATAGCGCGACCGATTGCACTTGTTTCGCAATTTTCGCTTGCGTTAGTTTTATTGACCGGACTACTGCCTTCAATTTCAGTTGCCCATCCTGTTGCGAACGGATGAATGTCGCTGTGATCTCGATAGATAGCCGATAAACACACCCATTCAACACGCCCATCTGGTCGTATATGATGCGTGAGATCAGTTTGGATTCTTCCATTTGGGTACGCCTTCCAGTATCGTTCACATCTTGCTTGCACATCTTCATATTGACTTAAATCAAACACTTTTATTGCCCCTATCTCTATGTAATCCAGATGAATAGAACTGTGGTCTTAGTCTGCTCATTGCGATTATCTCGGCGATGCTAATGCCCAATTCTGACAATTCTCTAGACAATCGAGTAAGACTTTTATTCGCCCAATTGTTAGCTCGTATCAGAATCCTTTCCTCTTGTGTAAGTGCTCCCCAAGTACCGTATTGCTCATGCTGGAAAGCGTACTCAGTGCACTCGACTCTAATCGGACATGCAGCGCAAACACGCCGTAATGTTTTTATCGGTATTCCCTCAATTTCAAGTTCGTACACGGTCTTAAAAAACATATCGGTATCCATGTCCTTACATGCAGCTTGATCATAAAGGTCTTTAGACATCATCGCGAGAAGCAACCCCACGCTGAAATCCAATAGCCCTGCCACGACGATAACCTATGTTCTTGCCCTGTTTGTATCCTTGTAGCCACATGGCGCAACCAAAACAAACGCCTAAAATCATAATCGTTAATTCAGTGTAGAAACCTTGATCCATTATGCCACCACATAATTCGTGAGCAACACATCTTGGTCTAAGTATGTATCAAATGCACGATGGTATTCCCATCCAATTGATCTCAAAAATGCTTCTGCCATAATCACAGACAAGCGATTATCAAACCAATAAATAGTTCGGAAGTCATAACCGACTACATCATCAAACCGACCATCTTTAACTTGCTCGTACCAATCATTGTTGAAATCCATCCGACAATTTGACATCATCTGAAAATCGTCTGCAGTCATTTCTACAATTACTTTACTTTCTAGCTTCATTTCTACCCCTTCAAGTAGTTGGTAAGTACCAATTTACTCAGGGTTCAAGCAATGTCAAGCATTTCCACCATAATGTTTTCCGTGCCATGAGAACGACCCATTGGACTTCATCGGTACAAGAATGGGAACCACAGTCTTGCCGGTTACTTCTAGGATGCCAAAACCCATCTGCCAGTTAGCAGCCCCACGAGGCTTTAGATAGTGCGCCTTGCCCATTTCCATAAGATGACCTACCTCTAGGGCAAAACGGGTTTGTACGCGCCCTGAGTAGCCTTTAGAAGCCCACACAAGCCCTTGCCTATGTGAATGCCCACAAACAATGCTCTTGCCGGTTACATCCATGAGTTTTGCAGCTGTCATTCCTGCCACTTGGCTCATGCTGCCTTCGTCGCCATGTCCTAGTAATACATCGGGTGCAATCTCGGTAAGATGTTGATTAAATGTTATGTCTAGTTCATCAATCCCAATTAAATCTGGATAAGTAAATCCCCTCAATCCGCTAACGGCAGGGGCTTTTCTTTCGATGTAGCGTTCTAGTCGATCTGTGTGATTTGATCGGGCTAACCAAAAAGGTTTGTTTGCACCAAGAGCATTGCGAAACTCAGCCAAGACGTCATGTGTATCGTCTAGATGGCGTTGCAGTGCTGTTGAGTATTCTCCACGGCTGGCATCTTCCCATCTGCTAACCATTGGGAGATCGGCTTCATCTCCGACACATGCAAGAGCATCGGGCTTAGTGCGCTTGACAAACTCAATTAAGGCTTGCACTGCCTTTTTATGATGATATGGGATTTGTAAATCTGAAATGACAACTATCGTCTTAGTCGTCTGAGTCATCGTCCTCTAGACTTAACTCTTGTGGATCTTCTTCCCACAATTCATCGTCATCATCATCGCCCACATATTCAGGAGATGGAAAGTTCCATTCAGGTAATTGGCTTAAAACTAATTCCATTGCTTCTTTGCGGGTAAATCCTGCACGGCAGTATTCTCTCAATAATCTTGCAGCTTCTAGAGCCATTGCAAGCATTGGAGTTAGAGGCTCAGATAGAAGAATGTAGTCTGGTTCATTAGGTTGATCTGACATCTGAACCCCCGCTCATGTATTAGGATAGCGACTTATTGAGAAGTATGCGATAAATCTCATCGACCCGTGTTTCGAGCCGCGTTACCTGATCTTTTACCGATGATCCTGAGTTAGGTTTAAGTTCGCTTAGATAGTGCAGGATTAAAAACCTAAGAGCAGATAGGAATACGCCCATAAGGGTTGCCATCGCTACGGCTAATCCTGCCCAATCCATCAGACTCATGCGACAGGTTGCTTAGGTGCTGCTCCTGCTAAGCCGGATGCGATGAATGATGACAACATGGCGCGATAGTCCAGATCAAAGTTAGTTGCTTGCCATGTAACCAAGAAGCCGGTAATAGCCATAAGAATTTGTTTGGATGAAACTTTCATTTACAAGCTCGCAATCTTAAAAACGATGGGATCGTGATCCCCTGCCTTTGTGAAACTTATGTGAATATGATGATGATGAGGATTTCCACCTGAGTAATTGCGCCACTTCCACAATAGTCTTGGGCTTGCAATCTTGCCTTGATGAATGATGTAGGCAATGCGCTTTTCACCTTGTTTAGCGGCTAAACGCAATTCGTCTGCTATCTCCCAAGATTTGTTTTTGTTGCCCTTCTCAAGGTCTGCATCAATGTCAACTGCCCTTACTACATTGTCGCATGTTTCATCTGGATTGTGGTCAGATTTACGGGCTTGATGGGCTATATCGCCAATCCATCCATCCGATGTTTTATCTCGTGTTGCGTATGTGCGATTAATCTGCCACATAAGAGTTTTACCGGCTTCACATAACCAAGGTTTAGTTACGATTTTAGTCATCTAGTTTTCCCTTTTTGTGATCTATGTTTTCACAATTCCATTGATAAAAATCCGTGTCTAACACTGTTTCAGGATGGCATTTTGGATCAGGTGCAATAAATGCATTAGCATCTGGATCAAAGGTAAAACCAATTCCAGCAAAATTATATCTATATGAACCGCTGTAACTGGTTCGTTTTACTGTGTAAGGAGTACCTAAAGCATAATAAGTTTCAGTATCCAAGCCATCAATTGTTTCAATTTCATCTTTACCAACAATTACATCAACGACAATGTTATCTTTATCAAGATATGCGTAGTGCGCCATTATGCCCAACTTACTGTGTCTGAAACACCGGCTGCTGTAACTGTTGAAACTTTAAAACCGCCGCTAGGTGCTGCAGTTGACTGTGTAACTCCACCGCTAAATGTTGCCGTGTAATTATCTGGGTACTTTAAAACGACAATACCGCTACCGCCTTGATAACCCGTTACGTTAGAACTACTAGAGCGACCACCACCACCACCGCCGGTGTTTACCGTTCCAGCACTTCCGCCGCCACTATTTATGGTTTCACCTGCGCCGCCGCCGCCGGTGCCTCCTGAACCGCCAGTAGCACCACCGCCGCCGGCTCCACCTGCGTAAGTTACTGATGAGCCAGTTATTGAAACGGCAACACCTGCGCCACCTGTTCCACCACTTACTGCAGTCGTACCGTTACCACCTACAGCACCTGCACCACCGCCACCACCAGAAGAATTGTAATTACCAGAACTTCCACCTGCGTAGCCTTGATTAGCAGTTCCAGCACCACCGGCTTGTCCAGTGGTTTCATTATTTGAACCGCCACCGCCAGAACCGCCACTGCTACCAATTCTTGTGCCTGTATTAGCAGCACCGCCGCCACCACCGGTTGAAGTAATAGATGAAAAAATAGAAGTTGCGCCATTTGTGCCGTAAGCAGCACCTGCACCGCCGCCACCACCTGCGCCCACTTTTAATGAATAGTTAGTTGATACGCTTAAACTTAAAGCGGTTTCTAAACTTCCCCCACCGCCTGTAGCCGTAACTGTTGAGCGTAGACCTCCTGCACCGCCACCACCTCCGCCAGAGTGTCCATTAGCGCCACCGCCACCACCGCCGCCGGCTACTACTAGATAATTTACCGTCAATGCGGGCGTAGGTTTTGGAATGCCAGTTACTCCGCCAATTATGTTTCCAATCATTAACTAACTGCACCTACAACAGTCCATGTGTCTGTACCAGTTTTAATACAAACAGCCGCTTTATATTGAGCAACAGTTGGTGCTGCTGAAACTGTTCCCGCACTCGTAACTGTTGTTGTTCCACTTGTCACGGCTTGAATTGTCAATGCCGCTGTACCAGTGTTTAAAATACTAATTGCGCTGCCAACAGCAAATGGAGTAACTGCATTTGTTGGAATGCTAAAAGTTTTTGCAGCAGCGTTTGATCCAATTACTAATACTTGGTACTGGTCAGTGGTTGCAAGTGTGTAAGTAGTACCTGTTTGAGAATTAATCGTATAAGTGACCAAGCCATTGGCTGCTGCTGCAGTCAAAATATCTCCAGTGGAGAACGGGAATCCGGTAGCGATGGTGATTACCTCTTTCTAATATCCTAAATAGGATGAACCTAAGACTCCCATTGTAGCCGATCCTATGACAAATCCTGTTGCATAAGGGTCGGCAACAATGAAGGTCGTTGTCCATTTGTTGGGTGAGATGTCATAACTTACGCCTTGAATAACCAAGGTGTTTGAAATAGATGATCCACCGGCTTGAGTTTGTTGAACGGTTATTGGATCAAAATAATCTAATTCTAGCCCTGCAACAACACGGGTTGGATCAGTTGGATCGCCTGTGTTGATAGTTACTGACTCAACTCTGATTGCTGTATCTGCTCGGCTTGCAACGATTGATTGAGCCATTGATAAGGCTTCTGTATCAGTAGTCATCATTAACCCAGTGCGTGTTCTATTATGTTGAAAGTAGTTAGCAATACTTGTGGCATCGGAATCTGACTGAGCCGTGCCACCATTGCGTGTAATTACGGCTGAGTTGATTAAACCTGTATCGCTAAAATCATAGGTAACTTGGTCATAAGTAATCCCACTGCCGTCATCTGCAAATTTTGTGGCAACAGCAGCTTGTGCCTTAACACTGTTGTTGCGTGAGATAAATCTGGCAAATCCATATTGGTCAAAATAAAATGCACCAAGTTCGGATTGCTCTATTAGTTGACACGCGCTTAGGGCTGATCGGTTTGCTGTAGCAGGATCGGTTTGCATTGAACTATCGCCGGCATCAATGTTACGCATGGATGCTGGAAACGCTGCTGCATCAAGAATCTTATTGATTCTAGTTCCACTCAATTGAACGCCACTATCTGCAATTGTTCCAACTGAAGTTAAATTTAATAATTGAAAACCGTCAATGCAATCTAATGAAACAAACCCAACTTCACCATCTTTAGGGGCTGAATACTTCCATGCTTGGATGTAGAAACTGCCAAGATAATAAGTGTTGCCATTGTAGGTTGAACTCAACTGAATCTTACGCATTGGTAAAACATTAGGATAATAAGGACTTGATGTATTGCTAGGATTAAAATCTCCATCTTGATCGGCGATGACAATAGCAGATCTACCACCTTGAAATGAATCACTTAATCGATTGTAAGCCCTACGAATCGATGCTTTCATGACTTTAGTTGAAACATCAATTGATTGGAAACTTGCTGAATCAGCCAATACGCCAACGCCCAATGGTGTTAAAGGATTGCCTATCTGAAATGGTGGGGCAAAACTTGCACCGTTACTTAGTACAATTGTGGCAACTAGCGTGGGTGCTAATGCCATTACCTGCCACCGTTAGTTAAGATTGGGTTTGCGCCGTAATACTGAACGCGTTGAATGCCTTCAAGGATTGCATTCTGTAAATCTTGTTCCGATATTACTGATCCTGCATTATTAATTGTAAGATTTATTGCCGTGCCACCTGCTGCACCCACTCCTAGGTAATCAAAATTACCACTAGAAACTGGTGCTGGTACAGGCATTGGAACTACATCGGCAATAGTAGGTGTTGGAACGGGTGGAACACTTGTACCGGCAGGGGTTTGTGTTTGCCCTTGACCTGCTCCAAATACTTTCATGTAAAAATTAATGTCAAATCCATTGCTTGCTTTTGTGCCAAGTGCAGTTAGCATTGCCTCGATTTCAGCAATACCTTTACGGGCTAACGCAACTTTAGCGGCTTCAGACTTAGCAAACTCCGCGACTTGATTTTGTAATGAATCAATATATTCAAATTGAAAAGTTCTATTTTCAGCTAAACGATTAGCAGCTGCAATCTTATTAAGTGAGTCTAGATCCTCAGCAACTTTGAATCCAGCCTTGGCAGCCATTTCATCCGCAATTTGTTGCAATTTAGTGCGATTATCTTCCACCGCTGGCTTTTCAATGTCTTTAATTTTCTTCAATGCCATGAACTCAGCATTACGAGCACTAATAACTTGAGCGGATTTAGATTTAAGGATTGCCAGATTCTCGCGTTGGGCTTTACCTTCTGCAGCTGCATACCTGTAGATTGCTAAACCTACACCGGCAATCTTCTGTTGAATCCCTAAAAGAAACTTGAAAACTGGATCTTGTCTTAATTTAGTAAATGCAATTCCAATAGATCGGATGATGTCGCCGATCGTATATGAAATGGTTTCAAACTGTTTTGTAAGACTACTCATGTCGCCTTGTTTGCCAATGACTTCATTTATTGCGTCAAGAATGCCCACGCCAATAACTTTCTTGGCATCATCTGCTGCAACACTTATTTGTCTAAGTTGTCCTTCTAATGAGTTGGCTTCATTTTCTGCAAACCCTGCAAAAGTAGTTCTTACCTTGCCAAATGTTTTATCTAAGTCGCCGGCTTTGATGTCAGCCTTGGTAATACCCGCTCCAAGTTTATTTAATGCCCCAAAATTTCCTCGGTAGGCAGCCGTAATTGCTCTAGTGGAAGTTTCTAAATCTACTCCACGGGCAGCACTAATATCCATGGCAAGTGCAAGATCACTGGATGCTCTAGCTGCACTGCGAGATGCTAAGGCTAGGGAACTTAATGCAGGTCTAAGTTTTTCATCGACAATGCCAAATTTGTGGCTTAAACTTTTTATAGATGCTTCTGTTGCAATAACTTGTGCATCGCTTGCGTTAGTTGTTGACTTTAGTGTTTGTGCCAGTACTCGTTGGCTTTTGGCATCGGCTAATGCTGCATGAACTGAGTCAACGGCTAACTTCTTTGCATAATAAGTTGCAGCAACAGTGGCAGTTGCGTAGGCATATTTAATGTTCTTAGCAAAAAAACTTGCACCCTTATCTAGTTTCTTAAACTCTTTAAGAGCTGTGTTGACGGCTTTAGCACCGTTCCAAATACCCGATATTGTAAATGCTGCCATTATGTTGCCAATCCAAAGTTAGACTGATTGAAATACTTTTGTAGTTCTAGATCTGCATTTCGCTGTACATTGGCGATGATTACTCTGGTCTTACCGGCATCTTTACGACCGGCTTTTATAATTGCCCGACCGCGACCTCTACTAATGGAATCATAGTTTTGCATTGCTTGCTTAAAATCGTATTGCGCTCTAGGGTTGCGACTTCTATTAGGGCGTGGACTCAAAACCACTACGCCGGCTTTTTCAAATATGCTTGCTGCTGCAGATGATTTATTTGTGATCTGTACTACTTGTGCAAAACCGTTTGCCTTTATCTTTCCAGCGCGTTTTACAATCTTTATGTTTTTCTTCATATTGGCTGCATCATAAAGTGGGAATGTGCGTACGCCAAAAATCATTTCTTGTTTTGTTTTGGCAGTTGGATTTATCATTTTCATCCAGTTACTTAAACCATTTGGTGCAGCTGCAGGGATGTAACTTCTAGCATCATCCTGCACTTCTTTAGCAGCCCTGTTAATGGCAACATTCATCTTCTTATAGATGTGTGGCGCAAAATCCCTCAAGCCCTGTTCCATGGTCTTAACGCCGTATAGTTTTAGCACTTCTGGCTGCATTTGTGTTTGCCTTGTGCCTTTCCTCTAATACCGCTTTAAGTGCCTTGTACATCCAATAATCCAACGCCATGATCTCATTAGGCGATGAGTTTGTTGCTATTGCGAGAGCTGCAACCTCATAGGTGCGAGATTCCCGCGTTAGCCATTTGGGTCGTCTAACTCCAATTCGACAAGACTCAAGGTATCTAGAAAACCACCCTCAAATGGTTTAACAGTTATGCCATTGTTTTTCAGGCATAAATAAGCCAAGTAGTAGATGTGTTCTTGCTTTTCCTCATCTCTGAGTGTTTTAGCAAAACCACCGCCAACATACTTTTCAAAATCCACCTCAATCTTAGGTGTGATCTGATAAGAACCGCTGGAACCATCCTCTAGTGTTACCTTGAGTTTCATCGTTATCCCCTCGTTAGTTTGTTTAGACTGTTCCTGTAATTGTTTTAACAATTCCACCGTTGACTGGCCAAGTTACTGAAACTGTTGCAAGTTCAGTTACATTGTAAACTTGAGGCCATTCAATCACTAAACAGGTTGAAGTGTAAAGTGGATTGGCTGCACCAACTGCTGCTCCGCTTGGCATGACCTTAACAACTGTTGTTGAACCAACTAAACCGTTTCCTGCTGTTGCGCCATTGATTGTTTGGTTGACTTTTGATGATGCAAAATCTGCCATAAATTCAATAGTTATGCTTGAGTTCTCTAGCCCTGCAATTTGAGAATGACCAGATGCGCCCATTGCTGTTACATCTAAGCTGTCGAATGTCTGATTTAGTGTTACGCTTTTTACATACTCGCTCAAGTTGATCGAATTGACTGACAACTGAACGCCGTTACCGAGGAATACTGCCATTATTCTTTATCCTTTGCTTTTTTGGTTTCTGTTTCGATATGACCGTTATCAATTAGATACTTGATTGACTCAGCGTTATCTAACTCATCTGCCATGACAACTTCACCTTTTGCTTTACCAGCAACAAGTGAATCGCCAATTACCTTGTATGACTCCATGTTAACTCCCAAATGTAGTGATGACTTGTAAACTGACATCTGCACTCATGAGATCCCCACTGGCAAGTGAAAAAATTTGTGGAGCAGATACAGTTCTAATTGTAACGCCTGTTAAGTTAGTTTTTAACTTAGCAATTGCGCTCTGGATGATTGATTCAATTCCGGCAAGATTCCCCTGATTATCTAGGGCTGGAACTGTAAAAGTAAGTTTTAGGTTTGCGTAGCAGCTGAGGGATGTCTGATTATTGACAAGTTCAATCATGGGATCATCCCAAGACACAATTACAGAGTTAGGGATCGGGGCATTAGGTGGATAACTAAAAGTCTGAAATAGCGTGGCATCTGCCACGGCTGAGGCTACGGATGTTCTTAGTGTTGCCCAAGACATTTTCAGCCAATCATTCCGGAAGTGGACATCCACGGGCTAATAAGCCCTTTTACACGGCTCAAGAGCGACACGCCCATTTTATATGGGGCTGGTTGAAAATCAATGCCAGTCATCCCGCCACTTGGCGCTTGACGGCTTTGAAAAATGTCCACTGCGATGCTCATGGCAGCTTCAGAAATAGGTGCAATAGTTTCATAATCAATGTGGACAGGACCGGTAATAGTTCCATAAGGTGAAACGCGATGAAGTGCTTGATCTGCAGGAGAGCCAGTTAAAACATAACTAATTGAATAAGAATCAACAGCAGTAATTGTTTTAGATCCATTAAATGTGGCTCCGCAACCGCTGATAGTAACAACCTGCCCAACTACAAATGGATTGATGTCGGCTGTGTAAAGGGTTACTGTGTTGCTTAATAATTGTTGTTCATCTACATAAGCATTGTTTTTTGCTAAGTATTCATCAATAATTAAATTGGCACTATCGCAAATTTCTTGCAAAACGGCATCTGTATAAAGTGAGCCGATTCCAAGTGTAACCCTGATCTCGCTTACTGTAACAAATGCCATTTTTACTCCTTTAGGGTGGGAGCCTTCTCATTCGGAAGGGGCGAACCGGAAGGCTCCCGATCTAGTTTGTTGTTACGCTACTGTGAGGTAACGGAATGCAGTTGGGTAACGATTGACAACACAAACATAACCGTAGATGCCAATTTGAATTTGTCCGTTAGCAACAACATTTGCACGAATTTCCAAGGTTCCGGATTCATGGAATCGCATTGCATCGGTTGGGTAAACCAAACCGTACTTGACACCTGCATCGTTGCCTGTGTAGTAAGGATCAACCACAAGATTTAGTCCTGCAACTGTACCAACAGTTGAACCTTGTGAAACCAATCCATTTGCATTCATCGGAGCCGCTGCCGCAAAAAGAGGGCGACCAGTTGTATCAACCGCACCGAGAAGTCCTGAGAAATCAATATCTCCAGAACCGCCACCATTTGAAACCAAAAGGTTGCGTGGAGTGCGCTTCATAATTCCGTAAGAATCCGCAATGCCATCTGCAATTGCTTTGTAAATTGTAGATCCGGTTGATGCTGCTGAGTTTTGTGCAGCAATGTTAGAAGCATAAGCATCTGTTTTTTGTGCGTATGACGCAGCAAGTTCTCTTAAATAAAGATCCAAAAAGCTGGGATCTGACCGGTCGATGAGCTCTACATCAAGAGTACCTGCTCCGGCAAATTTAACAATTGTATCTTCTTGAAAAGTTACGGCAGTGTCAGTCGATGAAAACTCTGCACCTTCAGCAGTTAGTGCAACAGTAGCCTGAGCACCAAGTTTTGGCGTAAAGATTTTCATTCCTGAATTTGGAAGTGGTGCGCGTTCAATAGAATCAATGAATGGACGCTGTGCGTCAATAATTCCAATAACATCTTTTAGATAGTTAGGTGGAACCATTCCTGTGTTCTCTGCAACTGTTGCAACCTGTAATGCTGCAACTAAATCGCGAGCATCTGAATCGCCTTGTGTTGCTTTGATTTGTGCCATTGCGTACTGTCCTGCAGTTACATTTGTGTTAACGCGTGGGGCAGTAAATACTTGAGTAGCAGGAGTGTGGGCAGATGCTTTCACTTCCGCGGCTTCAACCGAAACTTCCGTTTCGGCTACTGGATTTGTTTCGGTCATTACTGTTTCCTTTTCTGTTTCTGGCTCTGTTGCACTTGCAACAAGAGCGATCCGTGCCTCTGAAAATGCTGGTTCAGTAACTACGGAAACCTCTTTAATTGTGGCAGCTGATACATAGATCACGCCATCTTTCTCACTCCACTGATCTAATTTTGCGCCAATGCTCAATCCGTCTTTTAGTCCTTCGGATGCTTCTAGCAATGTATCTTGTGCGCGTGTAGATGAACCCAACTTAAATGTAGCTTCTAAACCTTGGGCAGTTTCGTTGACTTGAATCATACGCCCAACAGGTTGATCAATTCGATGATCTCTTAACAATTTAATCTTGCTTGCAGTAATCTCGCCAAATGCGCCTTTTTCAAATACTACTTCACCGGCACTTGTATAACCACGGCTGTTAAATGGAACGATTAATCCTGAGATTTCGCGCTTGGCTGTGTTAGCAGTTAAATTGATTTCAGTTGCAGAAAAATTAATTTCCATTTGTAGGTACTCCTATTTGTGGTGTAACAGGTGAATTGGATGGTGCTAAATCCTCTAAATCTCTTGCTTCATCTACAGTAAGAATTCCAAGTGGAACAACATCGCGATAGAATGCAGCTCTTTCAGCAGGATTGCCTCTAAGAAAATCATCAAGATCAAATTCTACATATTGACCCATAATTGTAATATCATCCATGCTCAAACGCTGTTCAATTGGTGTTATGTAATTTCTTAATGAGAAATCAACTAAGAAACGCTTTTCACCTTCTGCATTGTTATATGTCATTGATGAACCTGATTCAGCACCAATTAGATATGGTGGAACATTCATCATCTGAGCCAACATAGTTTGCATTGCTTTTCTGGACTCAACTAATTGCTGTTGAGAGTTATCAAACTGTTCTGCCTTAAACTCAAGATTGCTTGTAAGATAGGCAGTTGCGCGTGTACTTCTAGCAGCCTTCCATTTGGATAACAAATTCAAAACTTGATCTTCTGGCAAATCCATTCCCGTATTGCGTAAAGTTCCGGATGGAATTGGTTCCTCAGCAGAACGCCTTGCAGCTTGCTCAAGCGATTGAGCAGTTTTAATTGTGGTCGCCCCTCTTTTCAGAACCCCTTCGTCTAAATTCTGAAAAGTAATTAAACTATTAAGTCCACTATTGGGAACAGTTGTGCCATCAACAGAATAACCAATTACTAAAGTTGAATTAAAATTGTAATTAGGAGTTACGCGACTAAAAGGAATGAAACGAAACGCGGAAGGACGACCATCCTCTTTGTAAACATCTATAATTTGCCAATAGGCATTGCCATGAAAAATCAAATCGTCAATCGTCCACGCAAGAGTAACTCCACGGGTCGAATTAGGATCTGGTTGCTTTAACCATCTTGGACGCGGTAATTCTTCACCTTTTGAATTGTAAAGTTCTAAAGGGATACTTGCAAGAGTTCCGGCGATAATGTTGCGACATCTGGCAACGGCACTCAAACTCATTGCTTGATCGCGTGTGGCACTTACATAACCAATTGGATCATAATAAGCGTATCCAGTGCTGTAAACGACTGGATTGTTTTGCGCTTCAACAATGATGTCTGCCATTGCTGGAAAGGTACTGGTTGCAGCTGTTACAGTGCGAAAACTGTTTAGGATTCCCATAGATTGCAATGATAGCGCATATCAGAAATTAGCGCATTGTCAAACGGAATAGATACCGGCTACTTGATTTGGCTTAGATGCAAAATGAACGACCATTGCTAGTGCGACTGCAGCTGAAACATAATTGCTGCTGTCCTTACGGATGATGCGCCACCCTCCATCGGCTCCTTCTTTACGAGCGCAACTGTAAATGTGTTTAGTTAATTCTTCTTGTCCTGAATGCGCCAATCTGCCAGATGACATGGCACTTAGCATTTCATCGCACGCTTGATAGAAGATTGAGCCTGACATATCCTGTACAGGGATTCCGGCACTAGCTAAACGGGCTGCAATGCCAGATGCCGTGTATTTGTCAAAACCAACAACTTGTGCTGAGTATTTACGCGCCCAAGTAGATACATCGGCTGCAATTCTAAAATCGTCAATAGATGTGGTTGATTCCCAAGTTTGAATTAATCCAACGCCAATTCGATCATTTTCTAATTGTTGCGCTCCAAGTAATGAACAATGCCTACGATCGGGTGAAACATCTACTGCTAACCAAGTTGATTGACCAACTGGCAATTGCAAGCCTTCAACCAAACAATCCAGCCATGCTCCTTCGGGAAATGGATTTTTGAGCGTTTCAATCCATTGAGTAAGTAATTCTGTACGGATCATAGGCTCTGGATCTTTTAATCGCGCTTGAATGGTATCCATGTCAATTGTGTAGCCCAATGCAGGAACAGATTGCTTTAACGCTTCCACATCGTTGAATGCGCAACCATACGGAGCAGAATACTCCCACCATCCGATTGTTTTATCTGAGTCGGGAGCGCTGATCGCTTTTTGTGCCTGTTCTTTAATTCTATTAAGAACAACGCTAAAAGCATCCCCTGCAGAAGATGCCATGAAGATTTGGGATCGCGGTCTTGCTTGTGTCGTATAAACCATGGCTGAGTAAGCATCTGTATTCATCAACTCCCTTGCTTCATCAATTATTACGAGGTCAGCCGACATGCCTCGCGCGCCGGAATTAGGGGCAATGATCTTGTAACGGCATCCTGACTTTGTGGTTATTTCCTCTTGACCGTTAGCAACTCTTATTGAGCGCATTTTATCTTTTAGGAATGGATTGTCCTCAATTGTGTTAGCGACTAGCCGAAATGTTTCAAGTGCAATATCTCTATTTTGAGCAGTG
>Ga0114978_10002593_pt1 | contig 14888 bp, 14 predicted proteins | sample S_140212_EF_Meta_FD_87027 | JGI IMG/M metagenome (GOLD analysis project Ga0114978, IMG submission 87027) | Freshwater microbial communities from Lake Simoncouche, Canada to study carbon cycling - S_140212_EF_MetaG | ecosystem: Environmental > Aquatic > Freshwater > Lake | place: Lake... | reverse complement strand
GGCTTTGGCTCGCAGCAGCATCTCGAGGCTGTCAATATTCTCGTCCAGCACAAACGGATGATCCGTATGCCGCCGAACCGCGAGGCATTCTTCATAATTCAGGCAGGGTTGTTCGATGTAAACATCGATATCCCGGACCGCGCGGACCACACGCATCGCTTCGTGCTGTGTCCAGCCCGTATTGGCGTCGGCAACCAGACGGTCTGTCGGTTGTAGCATCGCTCGCACCGCACGAATTCGCTCGATATCGGTATCGGGATCTCCCCCGACCTTCAATTGGAACCGGGTATAACCTTCGGCGCGGTAGCCAGCGACTTTCTTCGCCATCACTTCGGGCAACTCTTGAGAAATCGCCCGATAGAGGCGGATGCTCTCGCCAAATCGTCCCCCCATCAGCATACAGACGGGAAGACCTGTTGACTGTCCCAGGAGATCCCAGCAGGCGATGTCGATCCCCGATTTGACGTACGGATGCCCTTTCAGGGCCGCATCCATCCGATGATTCAGGACCGCTAACTGACGGGGATCGAATCCCAACAAATGCGGTCCCAGTTCCTTGAGCCCTGCTCGAACTCCGTCGGCGTAGGCGGGCAAATAGAATGGTCCCAGCGGGCAGACTTCGCCATACCCAACCAAACCGGTATCGGTCTCAACACCCACAATCGTGCTGTCAAATACAGAAACCGACTTTCCACCAGACCATTTGTACGACCCTTCAACCAAGGGGAGTTCGACACGATGAGCAAAAATCCGCACGATTTTCATGAGCCGCAGTTTCCAGTCTGAAGAAAAAAAGGGCGCGATGGCCTGATTCGGGTCTTGTTCCCTCAAGCTATCGACAATCCATGATGGGGTTGTAGCAAATCTCTTATTGAGATTGCACCGCACGGAAGGCTTTCACGGTTTCCGCAGCGCGAAATTCAATGATTCGCTTTCCCCATTCTCTCGATTTCTCGATCGGTGCCAATGAGATCCCGTTGATACGGAATCGGTCCGCTGTAATCCGCTCTTTCACACGCACACTGTCAGGGTCAACGGCCAGCATCGTCGCGGTGACCGCAAAATCGTCGTGGAGTCCTTCGGAAGTTTCGTGGATTCCCTGTTCCTCGAGCCAGGTATCGACCGAGTCATGATTGTAATACTCTGGAATAAAAAATACTTTCGTTTTTCGGTCCGTCCACTGCGCATTCAGTCGGTCTGCAACCGCGTTCATTCCCGACTGATTTCCACCACTGTCACCAATCAACAGGATGTTTTTAAAGCCATGCGTTGCCAGTGACGAGCAAATATCGGTCAGCAGGCTTTCAAACGTTTCTGCGGTGACGCTGATGGTCCCTGGATATTTCATGTGTAAAGAAGGGGGATTGATGTCCCCTTCAGGAACGAACGGAACAATGGGGGCGACGAGCGCGTTCAGTTTTCTCGCAATCGATTCGGTTGTCGCTCGCAAAATCACGTTGTGCTTGCCGGTGACGAGATAAGGCCCATTTTGCTCGACACCACCCGTGGCAACGATGATCGTCTCTTTTCCCGCACGCATCGCATCCCGGATTTCCATCCAGGTCAGATCTTCAATAAAAACCGTATCACGGGCAGCAATCGGGCGGGGTGAATCGGGATCGGGTCGTACCGGATCTGGAATGGCAAGAAATAAACAGGTCAACAGCGAAGCCAATAGACTCAGTCCACGCATCATAATCAGGGGCCTTGAAGTGACTTCGATTCCATTCAAAAAACAACGAGCAATTCCGCACACGGCAGTATGCGCCGATCTCTTTTCATTTCCAGTCTGGCTGGGGAATTTCCCAGACGGTTCCATAGGCATCAATTCGTTCAAAGTACGCCAGCAGTCGCAGGTAAAAATCGTGATGGCCGAGTGTGGCACTGTCACCAAACAGAATTAATTTACGTCGGGCTCGGGTGAGTGCCACATTCATTCGGCGCGTGTCTCCCAGAAAACCAATCTCTCCTTTCAGATTCGAGCGAACCAGCGAAATCACGATCGCTTCTTTCTCGCGCCCCTGAAATCCGTCGACGGTATCAATCTCAACATTCGCATCGGCGATCAATCCTCGCAGCAATCGTGCCTGAGCCGAATAGGGTGTGATCACCCCGATTTCATTCGCGAGTACCCCCGAATCGATCAGTTCCTGAACCTGCGCGACCACGAAATCGGCTTCGCCCGGATTCTCGATACTGGTCCCGTCAGCCTCGTTGTGCTCTTCGCAATGCGATCCCGCCGTATCGAAGAAACGAACGGCGGTTTGCGTCAGTGGCGTCTCGATGACTTGGGGAAGGTCGGTCAAACGATGTCCCCGAACCGATTCTGCGGCGGTTAACTCGCCCCGGTAGAATTCATCGGACGAGAACTGCATGATTTCCGCGTGCATTCGGTACTGCATCGTCAGCCGCCGCGCAATCGTTTCACCGTGCTGCTGGATCAACCGTTCCATCAGGCTGATCTGGAATCCTTGTCGTTTTGCCTCTGCAGAAATAATGGTGGGTGGTAACTGGCAATGGTCTCCCGCCAGCACCAACCGGCGACTCCGCAGGACGGGGATCCAGCAGGGGGGTTCTGTGGATTGCGCCGCTTCATCAATCACCGCCAGATCAAAGACGCGATCCCCTAACAGGTCCTCATTCAATCCCGTGAGTGTCGCACAGACAATTTGTGCCGAATCCAACAGAAACTTCACCAGTTGAGATTCGAGTTCCCTGGCATCTTTCAGCAATCGCTGAGCTTCCTCCCGCGCATCGCGCCGGAAGCCTGGGGCGGGTGCGGAACGCGTCTGCTTGCTGGCTTGTCGGCGCAGCACCCAGGCTTCTTTTGTCCATTCCCGTGCCAGTTTCAGGTCGGGATGAGATTCCACCAGCAAATCGAGTGTCTGGTCTCGCAACTCGGGAAGGACACGCGCGGGGTGGCCAATGCGAATCACCCGCTCCCCTGCCCCGAGTAATCGCTCAAACAGATTGTCGACCGCGAGGTTGCTCGGGGCACACGCCAGCACCCGTTCACCCCGACGAACGGCCTGCCGAATTAACTCGACAACGGTGGTGGTCTTGCCGGTTCCAGGAGGGCCGTGAATGATGGCGACATGTTCCGCCGCCAATGCATGGCTCACCGCCGCGGTTTGTGATGCATCGAGTGCAGACAGGGGCGTCCAATCCCGCCCCACCTGAAACTCCAAAGGATCTTCGCCGAGCAGTCGTCGCCTCAGGACCACCAAGCGTCCTTTTTCGGCAGCGGCAGCTCGACGGAGTGCCTCGCGCTGCCGCTGTCGTGAAATTTCATCACTTGATTGGTCAATGCGAAACAGGGGGCGATCAGAAATCGCCTCAGGAGAATCCCCTAACACAACCGTAATCGAATCTCGATCACGATGGGTGACAACTCCGCGCCACCCGGCATGGTCCTTGGACTGCTGCTCAGAAAGCACAATCGGTGTGCCTGAATGCAGACGCGTCCAGGGAAGTTCCTGCCGCTGGTCACGCTTACCCAGCGTCACCACGACGCGGCCCCCAAACCCCGCTGTTTCGGTCCGGATGGCCAGATCAACCAAACTGAGTCCACTTCGCTCTGCCTGATCGCTGGAAGTCCGCCGTGAAATCCGCAAGGTTTCGGCCGTGGTCGCCTCAGCTTCCAGGTCAAGAGCGGCCAATAATCGTTGAAAATGGTCATCTGCCACAAAAATTCTCGGCAAAGAGTTCGGGATTTCACAGCTTGCGAGCGGAAACGTCGATAGCATAGACTAATCTCGATTCGTTTTCGTTGTGAGGAGACCGTGATGCTTCGGATGCTCAGTTCACCAAGGCGACTTTGTAACGGGCTCACCCGCCGCGAACTGTTGGAAGTTGGCGGAACGGGCTTGCTCGGACTCTCGTTACCACAACTGCTGCAGGCAGATGCCGCACGCGCCGCGGAAGCCGCGACCAACGTTCGCTCGGCGCCGCTCATCGCCATGCCGGATGGATTCGGTCAGGCCAAGCGGTGCATCATTCTGTTTCTGTATGGCTCTCCCAGTCAGATGGAAACCGTCGACATGAAGCCGGAGGCCCCGCTGGAAATTCGTGGCACAATGCGCCCGATTCCTTCAGTGGTACCGGGGCTTGATGTTTGTGAACATCTTCCCAATATGGCCCGCATGATGGATCGTGTTACGGTGCTACGATCGATTCATCACGAGTACCCCATTCATGGAGTGGCTCATGCCATGACAGGGGTTCCGGTCATCGATGTGAATATGGAACTGAGTCCCAACGATCCCAAGCATCATCCCTATTTCGGCAGTGCGGTCGAATATGTTGATCGCCAGCGACGTGGCGGGCTGGCGGCGTTTCCCCAAAATGTGGCACTCCCCTTCCCTTTCAGTTCGCAACGGACAGGAGAAGTTTTTCGGGCGGGACCGTACGCGGCCTATCTCGGCTCGGCCTACAACCCAGTCTGGACCGAATTTGAAGGCCAGGCAGATCGCTCGGTCTATAAGACGCTCCGCGATATGAACGTCGAGATCTTTGATCCGTATGTCGGATGCAAGCCCGAGGCACACTTTCGCATGGCGGCGACCAGTTTGCCCGCCGAATTGACGCTTGATCGACTGGATCGTCGCCGTTCCTTGCTGAAACAGATGGACGATGCACGACGTGACCTGGACCGCTCAAGCAGTGGCAAGTCGCTTTCCAGCTTTCAACAGATGGCACATTCATTGATTCAGTCGCAATCAGTTGCCTCGGCACTCGATGTTCGACAAGAGTCGCTCGAGACGCGGGAAATGTATGGGATGACGTTGTTCGGGCAGTCGTGCCTGACCGCACGACGCATGCTCGATGCCGGAACCAGGCTGGTCAGCGTCTTCTGGGATGAATATGGGCTGGCAGGGGATGCCTGGGACACACATTGGAATCACTATCCTCGCATGACAGACCAACTGCTGCCAGGGCTCGATAAAGCTTTCTCGGGCCTGATATTAGATCTCGATCGACGAGGCCAATTGGATGACACCCTGGTTGTCTGCATCAGCGAACACGGGCGTACTCCGAAAATTACCACGGGCTCAGGAGGAGGCCGTGATCACTGGTCTCATGCCTATTCCGCGTTGTTTGCCGGGGGAGGAATCGGACGTGGTCGTGTCGTTGGTGCCACCGACAAACACGCCGGGGAAGTCATTTCCACACCCGTGGGACCCAAAGACGTTTTGGCGACCATGTACCATTTACTGGGAATTGATCCCCACATTTTTCTGCCAGACCGGACCGGACGCCCTGTCCCGCTGGTTCCCGAATCGAGCCGGGTGATTACCGAATTACTCAGCTAAATTGGGCATTTGATGTTCGTGCGACGAAAGAATAACCATGCCCGCTGATCCAACGTTGACTCATGTTGCGAAAACCCTGACACACACCAGTTCGTTTCTGTCGTGTCGCTTTGATCCGACCGGCCGATTTGTGTTCGGGGGTGCCGAGGATTTCAAAGTCGTCCGCTGGGAACTGGCGACGGGGACCAAAGTCGAGCTCTCTGGTCACGACAGTTGGGTCAGGGCTTTGGCGTTTTCTGCCAACGGTGAGACCCTCGTCACCGGTGGACATGACGGTCGCTTGATCTGGTGGTCGGCTGCGGCCGAGGCCCCTACCCCACTTCGCACCATCCAAGCGCATCAGGGTTGGATTCGCTCGATTGTCGTCAGCCCTGATGGGCAATGGCTCGCTTCCTGTGGTAACGATTTAAAGGTCAAACTCTGGAACCTTGCGGATGGGACTCCCATCCGCGAATTTGTCGGACACGAGCGTCATGTTTATCAGGTTGCATTCCATCCCGACGGAAAACAACTTCTTTCCGGTGACTTGACCGCAAAATTCCTGCACTGGGACGCTGAGACCGGGAAGCAGCTTCGCAGCTTTTCGATTGCCAGTCTTAGCAAATACGACCCCGGTTTCATGGCCGACTATGGTGGCCCGTATTGCCTGGAATTTCTTCCCGATGGTAAACGCTGTTTTGCTGGCGGGATTACCAATGTTTCCAATGCGTTTGCCGGAGTCGGTAATCCAATCGTTTCCCAAATCGAATGGGAATCTGGCAAAGATGTCGTCACCCATCTCAGCAAAGCGTCCATTCAGGGAACCAGCTGGGGACTCAAACCGCACCCAGAAGGTTTTTTGATTGCTGCCACAGGTGGCCAAGGGGGTGGACATCTGTTCTTCTGGAAGTTCGATCAGAAGGATGAGTTTCATTCGTTGAACTTGGGGAATACGGCTCGGGACCTGGCTCTTCACCCTGATGGCCTGCAAATCGTCACGGCACATCACGACAAAAACTTGAGAATCAGCCTGATGGGACCGAAAGCCTGAACCCAACTGCGCCACTGATCAGCAGCACCCCGCGCCACAAAACCACACCCCAAAGAGTCGAACCACCCCCCTCAGTTGAAGGGGTGGAATCATTAAATCATTCGTAAAGGGCAGACCTCAGACTGAATGCCAGACCAAATCAGCATTCGGCTTTGGCTTTTGCCAAGTACGGCTGACTACCAGCATTGTCGAACAGGTGCTGATACCCAGCTGCAGTCAATGCCATTTTCTCTTGCTTGGAAACCCACCACAGCAAGACGCCAACGCTGAAGAACAGGGTCGAGATCATCCCCATCATGAAGAGGATACTGATCATGTAAGCTTTCGGCTCGACCGCGTCGGTTTCCAACGCGTACTTGCACATCGGGCAGGCCCAGGCATTAGACGACTGGACCAAGACAACAACCGCTGACGCCAGAATTTGCAGTTTTCGTTTCATCATCACCTCTCAAGGGGCCGCGCCGGGCCAATGGTACAACATCGTATAAATGATAACACCTGTCACGGATACGTAAACCCAAATTGGAAAAGTCACCACGGCAATTCGACGATGCCGGGACCAATCCTGACGCCAGGCCTGATAGAGCGTCCACGACGCAAGAAACGGAACCGCTGCAGCCAAAACCACATGCGTCAACAGGATCAATAGATACGCCTTGGAAAGCAGCGTTCCCGCGTGCCCAAACCGCTTCCCCGATTCGCCGGTATAAGCATGTAAGGCATAATGATAGGTCAGGTAACAGCCCAGAAAAACAATCGATGTGAAGAAGGCGGCAATCATCGTGCGTGCGTGTGCAACGCGATTGCCTCGTTTAATCAAGGTATAGCCCAACACCAGCAGCACTCCCGCCAGACCATTCAGTCCCGCGTTCACGGTTGGCAGCAGCGCGACCCATTCAGGAATTTTTTCCACGTCTAATCACTTTCCTGATTGGTTGCGAGAACCCTGATCGGTTTTGACGGGGGCAATTCTTTTCAATTCTTTCCGCAGTTTGGCCATTTCGTCCCCCTTCTGCGCATTGAATTTACCAATCACTCGCCCCGACTTGTCCACCAGCATGATATTCGTTGAATGGATAATTTCAAAACCGGGCTTTCGATCCCGGTCCTCTTCTTCCTGAACCGGCATCGCAAAACTGCGATGGATCAACCCGTAGATTTCGGCTTGATTTCCCGTCAAAAACTTCCAGCGTTCTGGGTCCGCACCGTTGGTTTTCCCATACGTTTTTAAAACGTCCGCCGTATCCCGCTCGGGATCAACCGTGAGGGAGACCAGATTAAAGTCATAATCCTTCAGCCGGTCCTGCAGTTCTCGCATTTCCTTCGTGACATTGGGACATGGTCCCCGGCAAAAGGTGAAAATGAAGGCAATCACAAATGGTTTGCCCAGCAAGTCTTTCCGAGTCATCGTCTGGCCGTTGGTATCGGTAAACGAAAAATCCTCGATTCCTGCTGGAGACCAGGGATTTTCATCTTCTTCCGCCGTGACTTCACGAGCGGCAAAGGTGCCATCCGCTTGTAGTTCCAGTTTGATGCTTTTCCCCTGTCGGCCGTCATCAGTCTCATCATCGGGCTCGGCTTCGGCTTCTGTTCGTACCGCAGACCTGTTTGGCAATTTGTTACGCCATTGGTACCAGCTGAATCCAATCCCAATCAGGCAAAGTATCCAGAGTACCGCTCCTACCCGCAGCATCGGACTAGTACGTCGTCCCGAGCCTATGCTCTGATCCGGTCGATTTTGGTTGCGGTCATTCATCGAGAATCTTGCCTGAAAACGATCTTAATAACAAAAAAGTCTCAGCCGATTTGGCTCTTTCTTGCCGGAACAGTGGTCCGGGGGAATCCTGAAAACGAGTCTTGATGACCCGGTGTTGATTGAATTGTCTTGATTGAATTGTCTGCTCATCGAGCATTATGGGTTGTTTGCCTCCCTGTCATCCAGATCGCCAGAGAAAGATACAGCACTGCCGACCCGATCGTGACGGCTAAACTCAACGGCAACGAAGGGAGTTCTGCCACAGCATCGAGATTTGGTGTCACTAAGCGGCGCAGGCCCGACGTTCCATAAGTTAACGGATTCATACGGATGACCCATGCCAGCCATCCCGAGTCGGGTGCGGGGAAAAAGGACCCCGATAACAACCACATCGGCATCAGAAAAATGCTCATAATCGCATGAAACCCGTGCGTAGAATCCATAGGCCAGGCAATCAGGTAACCGAGTGATGTCAACGCGAAACCAACCAGTGCCAAATAACCAATCACGACCGGAAGATTTGACCAGGTAAGGCCCGTCGAAATTGTTGGCGCGAGTCCGATCCAGGCAATCGCCGGCCCCAGTGCCAGAAAGAGAACTGCCTGCAATACGGCCAGAATCGTTCCTCCCAGCACTTTTCCCAAGACGATCGCCGTCCGAGAAATGGGGGCCACCAGCACCCCTTGCAGGAACCCTTCCCGGCGGTCTTCAATGATCGAAATCGTGGAAAAAATGGCGGTAAACATCACAATCATTACCGCGACGCCCGGAAAAAAATATTCCTGATACGAAATCCCTGCCGGGCCCCGAAAAGAACCCTGGAGCCCTGCACCAAACAGAATCCAGAAAATGATCGGCTGGCCGAGTGCCCCCACGATTCGAGTCCGTTGGCGAAAGAATCGAACCAGTTCGCGTTTTGCCAACGAATAGACCGCGAGAACTGGCGACGGTTTTCGCTCCGTTCCGGCTCGCTTCATCTGCCCGGTCAACGTGTTACTGGCTCTGGTATTGGACATTTCACGTTCACTCATTCCGTTGCGATCACGCCTGTTCAGCCTCCCAAAACCGATGTCCGGTTCGGGCAATAAAGACATCTTCCAGCGTCGGCCTGGCAAGTGAAATCGCAGTAATTTCACTTGGAAACGCCGCAACAATATCCCGTAAAAGCTCGTGCCCCAAACTCTTTTCGATTCTCAGTGAATCACCGATCCGCTGCGGTCGCAACTGAAACCGAGCCGCAATCAATTCGGCTAACCCCGCTGGATTCGGGGTTTGAATCGTCAAACAATCTCCTCCAACCGAACTTCTGAGTTCATCCGGAGTTCCCAGGGCAATCATTCGGCCCTGATTCAGGATCCCCAATCGGTCACAACGCTCGGCTTCTTCCATCAAATGCGTCGTCACTAGGATGGTAGTCCCCTCGTCCTGCCGCAACCGGGTTAAATATTCCCAGAGATCGCGCCGTCCACCAGGATCAAGACCCGTGCTGGGCTCGTCAAGCAACAAGATCTGGGGATGATGCAGCAAGCTTTTCGCAACTTCCACCCGCCGTTTAAGCCCACCTGACAGTGACCCGGCAAGATCTTTGCCACGATCAGACAACCCCAGGCGATCCATCAACTCGGTGATGCGAGCTTTGCTTTGCACTCCATAAAGGCCATAGAGATGGGCCTGATGCTGCAGATTTTCCCACACGGTGAGCTTACCATCCAGGCTGGGTGACTGGAACGTAACCCCAATGATTTGGCGAACCTGCTGCGCCTGTGTAGAGACATCGAACCCAGACAGGGTCACCTTGCCGGTTTGAACGGGAAGGAGTGTGGAAAGCAGTCGAAACAGCGTTGTTTTTCCACCACCGTTCGGCCCAAGTAAACCAAAGGCTTCACCGGCCAGTACACCAAAATCGATTCCATCGAGCGCTTTCCGCTCAGAATACGCATGATGTAAGCCAGCAACGCTCACGGCAAGACTGTCTGACATCGTGACCTCAATCGAGTTCGTCCGCGTCAGTGATGACCCGATTCATGCTTCAGCGCATCACGAACGCGGGCTTCGTGTTCGGGGTAGTCCTTCAACTGCTGTAGATCCTGAAAATAATAGCTGGATCCAATATCAGGCCGAAGAGAAACGGGCAGTGCCAAGGCAATGATCGTCGTTGGTGCGAGTAGCAAGTACTTCCAGGCTCGTTCAAATTTCAGGTGCATAAAGTACATCAACACACATAAGGCTTTCGCCACAGCGACGGCCAGCACAATCGCCCCGAGCAGAATCTTGCTGGGAAGATGCACCAAATCGGCGGCGACCGAAATCAAGGTGAAAACACATAATGCAATGAAGACACGGAAATAGATACTTCCGTGCGACTCATGGTGCTCGACCGCTGGGTTGTGATCCGACATGACGTTCAACTCTCCATTTTCATCCGACACAAGATCGGTTTGTGCATTGCAGGAACTTGGCGAATTCTCGCCGTTTCAACTCAGACTCAGGTCTGTTTCAGATAATGTAAAGCAACGGAAACAAAAAGATCCAGACCAAGTCGACAAAGTGCCAGTACAGTCCAATATTTTCGACGAGAATCGCATCATCCACAGAGAGCCGACTCCCTTTCATCAGAATCAGCAAGAACATGAACAGCCCAATAATGACGTGAATCGCATGGAAGCCGGTCATCAGAAAATAGTTCGAGGCAAACAGATTTCCATAGAGGATTGGTTGAGCCGACCGTAATCCACTGGCAAGCGATTTGATGAGCTCTGAATCATTATTCGGTTCTTTCGCCTTGTGGTCTCCTTCGTCGATCGATTGCTCGTGCGTTCCGACCACTCCCTTCCGCAGTTCTTCAACCTTATGGTTGACTTCATCGAGCGTCACCGGCGCATATTTGCTGCTCGCATGCTCTTCTTTGCGGATATCATCAAATTTGTCATAAGGGACTGTCAAAGACAAATTACCCCGGACGTGCTCTTTCAGACTGATGTATTCCGAGTTTAATTTCGCAATCGCCTGATACTGGCTTAATTGTTTTTTTTCTGATGCGGTAGCGTCAGCTTTTTTCGACAACGTCTCGATCTGCGTGTCCAACTCGGCCTTCTGGTCTTCTCGTTTTTCTTTCTTGGGAAAGGCTTTTGCCAGATGTCGATCCATTAACGCACCGAACTGTCCGACGACCTTATCCATCGCCTGCCGATTGTTTTCAGGAATGTGGCCAGGGAGGATGTCGTGTTCAAACTTACCCGCATACTCAAGGCTTTTAATCCCGAGAAACAGACAACCGAGTAGCAACGTGTACAGCATGAATTTCCATGCTTTGGCGTACTGATGATTGAGTAAACAATCGTGTGAGACAACCACAAAATAGCTCGAGACAATCAGCACGAACGTGTTAATACCACCAAACGCAATATTGATGTGAGTCACGTGTGGATCGGTCGGCCAGCCAAGCGACCCCATGCGCATCACAATATACGTGCCAATAAAGGCTGTGAAGAACATGATTTCCGTACCTAGGAATAACCACATTCCGAGCTTGGCATTCGAAATGGGTATACCCATCTTCAGAGTCGGAGCAGCAACAGCGTGTGTCATTTCAGTCTCATTCGCGACTTAAGTCTATACCATGGCTCAGACGCCACAGTTCATTGACCATGTTTGTTAAAAGCAGAGTTTGATTATAGTCGTTCAAGTAGTCTCAGATGATCCCAGCTCAGTGTGATCAGCAATACAGGCAAATAAATCAGCGAGGTCCATAAAACCCGGCGGGCGCTTACACGGGTTTCATCATAAGCAAACAGAATCGCTGCGGACAGGTACAACGCACCAAGCACCATCGCCACATAAGCGTAAATCGATCCTGCTAATCCCAAATGTGTCGGGAGCAGGCTGACGGGAATCAGGCAGACTGCGTAGGCCACAGCCATCAGTCCCGTAATATGGGGCAGTGGCTTGCCCGCAGGAAGCATTCGTAAACCTGCGCGGCAATAATCTTCCCGATGCAGCCAAGCGATCGCAAAGAAATGAGGAAACTGCCATAAAAACAACACGGCAAATAACGAAAATAAACTCGCATCCCAACGCCCGCCGGCAGCCAGCCACCCTAGCACCGGGGGTAAGGCACCGGGAACAGCACCGACGACGGTACAGAGCGAAGTGATCCGTTTCAGCGGCGTGTAAGCCCCTGCGTAGAGGAGAAACGTGAGTCCGGTAGCAGCCGCAGTCGGCGTATTCACAAGAAACGCGAGATAGGTACAGCCGATCATCGCACAGCCGATTCCAAGACAGAAAACCTCAGCCGGTGCCAAACGACCTGACGGAAGTGGTCTATTCTTGGTTCGTTCCATTTTCCCGTCGGTTTCACGCTCAACCCATTGATTCATCGCTGATGAGCCGATCGCGACCACTGCAATCCCAAGACAGGCATGAAACAGGGTGATTGAGATGGTTGAGGTCTCCATTCCCAACACATAGCCACAGGAAACAGTGACCAAAACCATGAGCGAAATTCGCGGCTTCGCAATTTGCAGATAATCTGCAAAACGTGACCCCATCGACGAAACGATTCGGTTCGGCAAAGCTTTGGAAACCTCCTTACACACTGGCAATGAAGAGATGGTACTCATGACAACACTCCTGCCATCTTCTGACCAACGGAGTCCGGTGTGATCCGGTTTGGTTGCAATGGCTTCGTCGCCCAGCAACACACTACTGCCACCACACTCGTCATCAAAGTCAGCATCCCCACAACTTTGTGGAGCGAGCAGACGATGATCTGCCCCAGTGAGTCTTGTTGCGCCACAACACCCCAGGAAGGTAACCCATACTTCACATACCAGGTAGCAAGGCCGATTGTGGATTGCACGATCGCCAGTCCGATCAATGCATAAGCACATCGGATAAGGTGTGTTGAACTCGAACCTCGTACCGCGAACGCAAACAACATCGTCACCAGAACGACCGCGATGGCAAACCAAGGATGCACCATCCATGCCCAAGCAAACTCGCTCCGTTCCCGCAAATGCCGCAAAAAACCACCCATCACATACTGTCCCAGCAGGCAACCGAACACCAGGTTCGCTACCAGTGAGATTCGATTACTTTCCACGAGCGATGTCATATGGGATCGAGCATCCCAACCGGGACTGGTAATTAAAATCAAGATCGCCATCAAACTAAACACCAGTGCGGCAAAATCCCCGTGTAGCAAGGCCAAGGTTTGTTGATCCAAAAGAACACGCGCACCACCCAGCATTCCTTGACAAACCACAGCACCGAAAATCATCCCTGCAATCACTCGCACAGGCCGACGCGGATCGAAAAACCAAGCAGTTAACACGAGCGTGATGCTGAGCAGGCCGATCACGACTCCTGCCAAACGGTGGCCATGTTCCACGAACTCATCTCGTGCAGAGCTCAACCAAGGATAGGCGAACATGTGGTAACCATCCGACGATGGCCAATCGGAAAAAACCATCCCCGCCTTCAATGTCGTAACAACCGCTCCAGTCGTCACAGGCAATAGCAGGGTTAACGCAGCAATTAGCCACGCGAATCGATGCAGCCAGTAACCATGGGAAGTTGATTTCATCGGAATTGGATAAGTTTTCAAAAGGCCAACGCTCAGACATTACCGAATCCTGCCCGCATGGCCCGGATTCCTAATTTATCATCAGACAGATTCGTATTCACTTAAAGATCAGGCCGACTCAGTGATCCTCATGTGCAACGCGCTGTGCCAGAGGAACGTATTCGGTTTGCATCAAGAAATCTTTTCCACCACTCACTGGAGAACCATACTCATACGGCCCATGGTAGACGATCGGTGGAATATCATAATTTCCATGGCCTGGAGGGGATGGTGCCGTCCATTCGAGACCATTGGCGTTCCAAGGATTCCGGCCACATTTCGGGCCGAAATACATGCTGTAAAAAAAGTTCCCCAACAGCAGGAATTGGGCAAAGCCCATCAGGAACGCTGACGCCGTCATGAATTGATTGAGGGGCAACAAGTGTTCGAGATAAGGGAAGTGATACGGATCAGCATACCGGCGTGGCATACCGGCAATACCGAGCATGTGCATCGGGTAGAAGGTGCAGTTGAAGCCAATAAACGTGAGTACAAAGTGAATTTTACTGACCGTTTCATTCATCATCCGGCCGTACATCTTCGGAAACCAGAACACAATCGCACCAAACACACCAAACAGTGTTGCTCCAAAAATCACGTAGTGAAAATGAGCCACAATGAAATAGGTATCATGGATATAAATGTCCACGGGGACTGCAGCCATGAAAATTCCACTCAAACCGCCAATGACGAACATCGAAACGAACGCAGTGCAATACAGCATCACTGAGTTGAACTGGACACGACCTCCCCAGATTGTGCCGATCCAGTTAAACGTCTTGATGGCGGACGGAAGTGCGATCATGATCGTGCTCACCATGAATGTCATACCCAAGGCCGGGTTCATCCCGCTGATGAACATGTGATGGCCCCAAACGATGAAGCCCAATCCCGCGATCGCGGACATTGAATAGACCATCGGCTTGTAACCAAACACTGGCTTACGACACATGCATGCCAACATATCAGAAACCATTCCCATGGCGGGTAACAGCATGATGTACACGGCAGGGTGCGAATAAAACCAAAACAAATGTTGCCATAATAGCGTCTGTCCACCACCCACAGTCGGTGCCGCATTGTTAACAACAATACCGGAAGGGACGAAAAAGCATGTTCCCAACATTCGGTCAGCCACCATCATGAAGCCAGCGGCAGTTAAGACAG
>Ga0114978_10002592_pt1 | contig 14889 bp, 9 predicted proteins | sample S_140212_EF_Meta_FD_87027 | JGI IMG/M metagenome (GOLD analysis project Ga0114978, IMG submission 87027) | Freshwater microbial communities from Lake Simoncouche, Canada to study carbon cycling - S_140212_EF_MetaG | ecosystem: Environmental > Aquatic > Freshwater > Lake | place: Lake... | reverse complement strand
ACCATGCCGGCAGATCCTGCACATAGCGCGCCGCATTAACCCCCGCCAGCAGTCCTTGCGCAGCGGCCTCTTCGTAACCGGTAGTGCCATTAATTTGGCCGGCAAAAAAGAGCCCTGCGATGGTTTTGGTCTCAAGCGAGCTTTTCAATCCACGGGGGTCGAAGTAGTCATACTCGATGGCATAGCCGGGACGGGTAATGTGCGCCGCCTCCAACCCCTTGATTGAGCGGACAAGTGCCAACTGCACATCAAAAGGCAAACTCGTTGAAATGCCGTTCGGATATATCTCGTTTACGGTCAGACCTTCCGGTTCAAGAAAAATTTGGTGCGAGGTCTTGTCGGCAAAGCGCGTAATCTTGTCTTCGATTGAAGGGCAATATCTTGGTCCTATGCCCTCGATAACTCCCGTGAAGAGGGGCGAGCGGTCCAGGCCGCCGCGGATAATCTCGTGCGTTTGCGCATTCGTATGCGTCACCCAGCAGGGCATTTGCCGCGGGTGCTGTGCTGCGCTTCCCATGAAAGAAAACACCGGAACCGGCACGTCGCCGGGCTGCTCGGCAAGCTGGCTAAAATCAATCGAGCGCGAATCAATACGCGGAGGCGTGCCAGTCTTAAGCCTCCCGACAGGCAGATTGAGTTCACGCAAACGCGCGGCAAGACTGACGGCCGGTGGATCCCCGGCGCGGCCGGCCTGATAATTATTGAGCCCAACATGGATCAGACCCGCCAAAAAAGTACCCGCGGTCAAAACAACCGACGTCGCCGAAAACTTAACACCCAACTGGGTCACCACGCCGGTAACACGATCATCAATAACCAAGAGATCATCAACCGATTGCTGAAAAATCTGGAGATTTTCCTGATTCTCTAAACGGGAGCGAATCGCTTTGCGGTATAAAACCCGGTCGGCCTGAGCGCGGGTCGCACGCACTGCGGGACCTTTGCTGCAATTCAAAATCCGAAACTGAATACCCGCCTCATCGGTCGCAGAAGCCATCGCCCCACCGAGCGCATCAACTTCTTTGACGAGGTGGCCTTTGCCAATGCCCCCGATAGAGGGGTTGCAGGACATTTGGCCCAACGTTTCGATATTATGGGTCAACAGAAGAGTGCGCCGGCCCATCCGGGCGCTCGCAAGAGCAGCCTCGGTGCCGGCGTGACCACCACCGACGACGATAACGTCAAACTTTTCCGAATAGTTCATTTGGCACCACACCAACGGCAGGGGCGCAATCATAGCCGAAAAGGGCGGCTAAACGAAGGAGGGGACGCGAGGTCGGTAACAACAACCTTACTACGAAACTTGGCCAGTCAATCGTATGAACCGCCGAATGTTTCACGTGAAACATTCGGCCCAGGGCGGGGTCGAGGCCTACTTGCCAATGCAAAATTGGCTAAAGATTTTCCCCAGCAACTCGTCAGCAGACACCTCGCCCGTGATCGACCCCAGCGCGACCTGCGCCAACCGCATCTCCTCCGCACAAAACTCCAGCTGCGACAACGCGTCGATCGCTGCCGCCAAGTGCTTCGCGCCAAGATTCAACGCATGGAGATGACGAGCACGCGCCAAAAACACACCCTCACCATTCCCCCAGCCGGCGGCGCGCAAAATTTCCGCCGCCAGCACTTCCAACCCCACGCCAGATTTCGCAGAAAGACGCACCGTAATTGGGCCCCCCCCCCCAACCAACTCGGGCGCCGTACTGACCAGATCAATCTTATTGATTACGAAGATACGCGCCGCACCCATCGCCAAACGATCGATCAGCGTCGTATCGACGACCTGAGTCTCTGGTCGCGCAGCGTCCGCTACCCACAAAACAATATCTGCCTTCGATATTGCCTCATGACTGCGCGCAATTCCGACCCGCTCAACCGGGTCCTGCGCCTCACGCAAGCCCGCCGTATCAACGATATGCAACGGAACACCTTGTATGCTGATCGATTCCCGGATTGCATCACGGGTCGTACCGGGAATGTCCGTCACGATGGCGCGCTCGGCTCCAGCCAACCGGTTTAACAGGCTTGACTTCCCGACGTTGGGGTGGCCCGCCAGAACGACATGTATCCCCTCGCGCAAAAGACTACCTTGTCGAGAGATATCGATGACCCCTTGAAGAGAGGCCGCCAATTCGGCGAGCCGTGTCTTAAGGCCGGATTTCTGAATAAAGTCGATTTCTTCTTCCGGAAAATCCAGGGTTGCCTCGACCATCACGCGCAATTCCGTCAAGGTCAGCACCAACTGATTAATTTTTTCGGAAAAAACGCCGTCCAGCGAATGCAACGCGCAACGCGCCGCCTCTTGAGTTGTCGCATTAATTAAATCGGCAACACCCTCGGCCTGGGCCAAGTCGAGCCGGCCATTAAGAAATGCGCGCTTGGTATATTCACCGGGCTCCGCAATCCGCGCGCCCAACTCCAGACACCGGGCCAACAACATTTGCACCACCACGGGTCCGCCATGGCCCTGGAGTTCGATGACATCTTCGCCAGTGTAGGAGTGCGGCGCCGGAAAAAACAACGCAATACCCTGATCGATGGTTGTGTCGTTCGCATCGCGAAAGCGAGCGAGAGTTGCGCGCCGAGGAAGAAGCTCAGCATTAACCAGGCCGGAGAGCAGGGGGCGAAGGCTCGGCCCCGAGATACGGATTACCGCCACACCACCGCGACCGGCCGGCGTGGCAACCGCTGCTATAACGTCATTTGCCATGCGCCGGCTTGGCGTTCTCCATCGCGTGCGTAATCTGCCATTGCTGCGCGATCGACAGGACGTTGTTTACCAACCAATACAAAACCAGGCCGGCGGGGAAAAAGAAAAACGTAATGCTGAAAGCGATAGGCATGATTTTCATAATCTTCGCCTGAACAGGATCCGGCGGCTCTGGGTTCAGGTAAGTCTGAAAAATCATCGTCGCGCCCATCAGAATAGGAAGAAGACCAATAGGCATTCCAAACCACTCGCCAAAAAGGGTGTCTGGCCGCGATAAATCATCAAGCCACAACATGAACGGAGCATGGCGCAACTCAACACTCGCCAGCAAAACCCAATAAAGTGAAATAAAAACAGGTATTTGCACAACAACGGGCAAACATCCTCCGAGTGGATTGATCTTTTCAGTTCGGTAAAGCTCCATCATCGCCTGACTCATGCGCTGACGATCATCCCCAAACTGCTCTTTGAGCCGTTGCATTTTCGGCGCCACAATTCGCATACGCGCCATCGAACGATAACTTGCCGCTGAGAGCGGATAAAAAACGGCCTTAATCGCAACTGTCAGCAGAATAATCGCTACCCCCCAGTTGCCAACCCAGTGATAAAGCCACTGCAAAAACGAAAACAACGGTTTTGCAATGATAGTCAAAGAACCATAATCAACCGTGAGCTCCAGGCCAGGTGACAGCGTTTCGAGCTTGTCCTGCTCTTGAGGTCCGGCATACAAAGGAACGGCTAGCGATGCGCTTGCGCCCGGCTCAATCGAGCCCAACGACAAAATAACGCCGGCCGAATACAGCCCGCTATCCCCGCGCAGCGCGTAGAACTCTCTGGGCGCATCCGTCTTCGGCAACCACGCGCTGAGAAAGTAGTGCTGCAATATTGCGATCCAGCCGTCGTTGGCTTTTTTCGGGTAATCGCCTTTACCCTTGTCGAGATCCGTGAACGGCACCTTGACGAATTTCTGATGATTTGTATAAGCAGCGACCCCGGTATAGGTTGGTAGCATCGCCGAATCCCCCTCGGGCGGCTTGCCATCGCGGACAAGCTGAAAATAAGCGTCAGCGCTAACCGCAGAGGAATTCTTGTTTTCTACCTCGAAGCCAACATCAATTTCATAACGCCCGCGATAAAAGGTATAGACCTTCGTCACCTTCAAACCGCCCGCCTCGGGCGCGGTTAACCGAATGGAAACGGATTTTTCGCCGTCCGCCAGCTTCACTGCGCTGGTTGTGGCCGTGAACTTAGTACGGTGATTCGGAAGTCCGTTGCCAATTAAACCGGCCTGGGCAATATAGGTGTGCTCAACTTCCTGCAGCAGCAAAAAGTTTTTCTTTTGATCTGCAGTGTCGCGATGGGCAAGCAATTCCAGACGGCGCAAATCGCCGCCAGCAGTATTGATATCGGCGACGTAGATATCTGTTTCAACCCGTACGGTTTCGCCGCGCTGCAAAGCGCCTGTTGGTGCAGGCTGTGCAGAAGTCGCGCTCGGCACTGGTTTCAACGTTTGCGTCGGCGTCGGCACGGCCGTCTGGGCCAGGCCGGCGGGCACTCCAGCAACTGGTGCAGCGACCTGCGGCGGACGACTATCCCTCTGCCATGCCTCATAGAGCATGAACACAGAGAACGTGAAAACGATAAATAGGACTAGCCGTCGGTTTTCCATCTTCAGACCATCATTTCCCGCAAAATTCGCGGTGCTGTTTACCGGGGACCGGGTCGAAAAGATGATCCGGCCGCTCTATGAAAATTAACGTGCCTTCACACTGTAACCGCATGCTGACGTTGACGATTCAGACATTGGCCGACCGACCTCTGAAACAGGCCTTTGAGCTCGGCCCGAGCCACCGCTACGTCGACTGAATCAACCACCGCGCGCGGGCGAACGACAAAATCAACACCAACAATGGTTGCACAGGATTGACGAAAGACATCCCGCGTCAAGCGCTTGAACGCGTTCCGCGTTACCGCCCGCTTCATGATGCGCTTGCTCACGACAACACCCAAGCGCGCAGAGACAGCGCTGCTCGGTTTTACAAATACCTGAAACCAACGCCCAGTAAGCCAGCATTTATAGGCAAATACCGGCGCAAAAGCATTTGGCCCATCAAGCCGCCGCCTTCGGGAAAAAGAAAAATCTTCTTTTCCGATCAAGCGTTAAACGGCCAAGCGGGCGCGGCCTTTAGCGCGCCGAGCGCGAATCACAGCGCGACCTGCACGAGTCCTCATGCGCACCCTGAAACCGTGCGTGCGTTTACGTCGCGTCGTCGACGGTTGGTAAGTCCGTTTCATAATATCCGTCCTGTTAATGTAAAAAGCCCTCTATTACAACCGCTAACACCCTTTTCTGTCAACCTGCACAGTGGCTGACAACTTCGTGTGGCAGGCTACTGTCGCTTGTGGATAACTCTTCACAAAAACGTTAAACTGCAAGATCCTCTCGGTGGACATTCCCGCTGCGAAAACCACCTAATTGACCAAGCCCACCGATGAATAGTTTCTGGCGCTCTTGCCTAGATCATTTTGAAAAGCAATTGCCGCCCCAGCAATTTAAGACCTGGATTAAGCCTCTTAAATTTCAGGCAGCCGATCAGGCGCTTACCCTTACCGCGCCGAACCGCTTCGTGTTGCAATGGATTCGCGATCGGTTTTTAGCCGAGATTCAACGGCTCGCCGCAGAAAGTCTCGGTGCCGATGTCACTGTTTCGTTGGTGTTGGTCGAAAAAGCCGTCGTCACCGCACCCGCACACCCCATCGCCGTGGAAGCCACCAAAAATAAACCTAGCACTCGGGAGATTTCGCGTCTCAATCCGGAGTTCACTTTCAAGACCTTCGTTACCGGAAAAGCTAACGAGCTCGCGCGCGCGGCGGCAATGCAAGTGGCAGAGCGTCCGGGCGAGGCCTACAACCCCTTGTTTGTTTACGGCGGCGTCGGCCTCGGCAAAACTCACTTGATACACGCTATCGGTAATCTTTTGCAGGAACGCAACCCGCAAAGCCGGATTCGTTACATACACGCCGAGCAATATGTTTCTGATGTCGTCCGCGCGTATCAGCACAAGGCTTTCGATGACTTCAAGCGCTACTACCACTCGCTTGATTTGCTATTAATCGATGATATTCAGTTTTTCAGCGGCAAAAACCGGACTCAAGAAGAGTTTTTTTATGCCTTCAATGCTCTGCTGGAGTCACGCAAACAGGTCGTGATCACTTGCGACACGTATCCGCGCGAAATCGCCGGTATGGAAAACCGCCTGATTTCGCGCTTCGGTTGGGGCTTGACGGTTGCAGTAGAGCCGCCCGAACTGGAAATGCGCGTCGCCATTCTCTTACGTAAAGCCGAAACTGAAAACGTGCACCTCGACGAAGGCGTTGCTTTTTTCATCGCCAGTCATAGCCAAACCAACGTACGTGAATTGGAAGGCGCTTTAAAACGTATTTTGGCTTATTCACGTTTCTCCGGACTACCCATCACCATCGAGGTTTGCCGTGAAGCGCTAAAGGATTTACTTGCGCTGCAAAGCCGACAGGTATCCATTGATAACATTCAGAAAACTGTCGCCGACTATTACAAGATCAAAGTCTCTGAGATGTATTCAAAAAAACGCACCCGCAACGTAGCGCGACCCCGCCAAATAGCGATGGCCCTAGCCAAAGAGCTCACCCATTTAAGCCTTCCGGATATCGGTGAAGCTTTTGGCGGACGGGATCATACGACGGTTCTACACGCTTGCAGAAAAGTAGCCGCGCTGAAATCAACCGATCTCGACATCACGCGTGACTTTGATTCTTTACTCAAGGTTCTGAGGAGTTGATATCCGGTGAATAAATTGTGTGTAAATACTCAAAATTGAAATTTCGAAAATTCATGCACAAATTATCCACAGCTATATTGAAGTTTTATTTGCAAAAAAAATGTAATAAAAGTCTGTATCGTTAGGCGCTTGCAATGCTATCCACAATAACCGTGACAGTTATTACTACTACTAGGAATTTAAAGTATGAAACTCGTACAAACCAAGCGTGATGACTTGCTGAAACCGTTACAGGCAGTCTCCGGGATTGTCGAAAAGCGGCATACCCTACCGATTCTGTCGAACGTTCTTTTCGAACGCAGCGGAGACGCCTTGTTATTTCTCGCAACAGATCTTGAAATCCAGGTGTCGACCAGCTTTAGCGCACCCCAGCAAAACACAGAAAATTATTCAGTGACAGTATCGGCTCGCAAGCTGCAGGATATTCTGCGCGCATTGCCTGACAATGCTGAAGTCGCCCTGGAAACACAAAATAATCGGATCATTGCCAAATCAGGCAAGAGCCGCTTTACTCTGCAAACGCTGCCCGCCGAAGATTTTCCAAAGTTGGCCGCTGCGCCAGGCGTTGCGGCAAAAATCAAGGTTCCACAAAAATCATTGCGTTCCCTGCTCCTTCTTGTTCAGTACGCGATGGCGCAACAAGACATTCGCTACTATTTGAACGGTATGTTGCTGGTGCTCGATGGTAAAACAATGAAAGCAGTTGCTACCGATGGGCATCGTTTGGCCTATGCAACCATGCAGCTCGAAGAAGAAGCAACGCCGCTCGATTTGATCCTCCCGCGCAAAGCGATACAGGAAATCGTCAAACTACTTGGCGACAGTGATGATGAGGCGGTATTTGAACTTGCGGCAACCCAGGCGCGGTTCAAAATTGGCGGTGTTGAATTAATTACCAAAGTCGTTGACGGCAAATTTCCTGACTATGGACGTGTCATTCCGACTAATTACACCAAGCATTTCGAAATCGAACGCGCCAAATTGCAACAGTCCTTGCAACGAGTTGCTATTCTTTCCAACGAAAAGTTTCGCGGTGTGCGCTGGACGTTGACTGACGATCAGCTGCGCATCGGTTGCACAAATACCGAACAGGAAGAGGCGTTTGAGGAAATCGATATTTCCTATAAGGGCGATCCGCTCGATATCGGCTTTAACGTTACTTATTTGCTGGACGTGTTAAATAACGTATCGAGTGAAAAAGTAACGTGTTCATTTGGGGACGCCAACAGCAGTGTTTTAATCACCATCGCGGAAGATTCAGATTTTCGCTATGTCGTAATGCCGATGCGCATTTGATCCGCAAATACAACCATTCAAGAATTGATACTCAATGACCGATCAGAAACAGGTTCAAGCCAGCGAAGAATACGACGCCGACAGTATCAAGATTCTCAAGGGTCTCGAAGCGGTAAGAAAACGCCCCGGCATGTACATCGGTGATACCAGTGACGGCACCGGGCTTCATCACATGGTTTTTGAAGTGGTCGATAATGCAATTGACGAGGCGCTAGCGGGTCACTGTAATGAGATCACCATCACCATTCATTCTGATAATTCCATCAGTGTGATCGATAACGGGCGAGGCATTCCGACCGATATCAAAGAAGATGACGAGTTCAAGCGCTCAGCAGCTGAAATTGTCATGACTGAACTTCATGCAGGCGGTAAGTTTGATAATAACTCCTACAAGATATCCGGTGGTCTGCATGGTGTAGGTGTATCGGTCGTTAATGCATTGTCAGAGTGGTTGCGTTTAACCATCCGGCGCAATGGCAAGACCTGCAGCATGGAGTTTCGTAACGGTGCAGCGACAGCACCGCTCAAAGAAATTGGCAACACGGAAAAGCGCGGCACGGAAGTGCATTTTCTGGCAAGCAAGGAGACGTTTACCAACGTAGAGTATCACTACGATATTCTGGCCAAGCGCTTGCGTGAGCTTTCATTTCTGAACAACGGCGTCAATATCGTCTTGCTCGACCAACGTTCCGGTAAAACAGAAAATTTTTCTTTTAGCGGTGGCGTTAAAGGTTTTGTCGAATACATGAACCGCAGCAAATCGTCACTACACCAGAAAATATTTTACGCAGTAGGTGAGAAAGACGGGATTATTGTTGAGGTGGCGATGCAATGGAACGATTCCTATGCGGAGTCGGTGCAATGCTTTACCAATAATATTCCGCAACGAGATGGAGGTACCCACTTAACCGGCTTGCGTGCGGCAATGACGCGGACCTTGAATAACTTCATCGAGAAAGCAGAGCTCGCGAAGAAGGCTAAGGTTGAAACCTCGGGTGATGACATGCGCGAAGGTCTGACTTGTGTTCTTTCAGTCAAAGTGCCCGAACCAAAGTTCTCATCGCAAACCAAGGATAAACTTGTCTCGAGTGAAGTGCAGCCGGTGGTCCAGGAAGTGGTTGCGGCAAAGCTAAACGAATTTTTGTTGGAAAACCCGGGCGATGCCAAGACTATCACCGGGAAAATTATCGACGCCGCCAGGGCACGCGAGGCAGCGCGCAAGGCACGCGAAATGACCCGCCGCAAAGGCGTTCTCGATTCGCTGGGGCTACCAGGGAAACTAGCCGATTGCCAGGAAAAAGACCCGGCGCTGTGCGAACTCTACATCGTCGAGGGTGATTCTGCCGGAGGCTCTGCTAAACAGGGACGCGACCGAAAGTTCCAGGCCATATTGCCGCTCAAGGGCAAAATTCTTAATGTCGAAAAAGCACGCTTTGATAAACTGTTGTCGTCGCAGGAAATCACAACACTGATCAATGTGCTCGGTTGTGGCATCGGCAAAGACGAATACAACCCCGATAAATTGCGTTATCACCGCATCATTATCATGACCGACGCCGATGTCGACGGCTCTCATATACGCACGCTTTTGCTGACCTTCTTTTACCGCCAGATGCCGGAGTTGTTTGAGCGCGGGCATATCTACATCGCCCAGCCACCGCTCTATAAAGTTAAACACGGAAAAAGCGAACGCTATATCAAAGACGATCATGAATTAAAAGAATATTTGCTCAAGCTCGCACTCGCCGAAGCGGAGCTTTACCCGGCTACAGAAGGTGTGGCACTTAATCAGGACACGCTCGCCCAGGTTGCCAAAGAATATTTTCTTGCCGAGGCGGTAATTGATCGTATGAGCCGCATGATTGATCCTGCGGTGCTACACGCGTTGTTGGCAGGGGTAGCGGTTGATTTGTCAGACGAAGCTGCGGCTGAAGCCAGTGCGGGCCGCCTCAAGGCGGCGATCTCCGGTAATGGTATCGAGATTGCTGCCAACTACAATGAAAAGACAGAAAGCTACCGCCTATTGATGAAGCGGGCTCAACACGGCAATCAACGGGTGACCGCACTGGACAGCGATTTTTTGCATAGTGGCGATTATGAACAGATCAAAAAAACCGCACTCGTTTTACAGGGGCTGTTGTCGGCGGGGGCTTATGTCAAACGTGGTGATCATCGGCGCCAGGTTGGGGATGTCAAAGAAGCCTTAAATTGGTTGCTTGATGAGGTGCGCCAGGGCCTTGGTATCCAGCGTTACAAAGGGCTGGGTGAAATGAACCCCGAACAACTATGGGAAACCACGATGGACCCGACTGTGCGTCGCCTGTTGCGCGCGCAAATTGAAGACGCGATCTCGGCCGATGAGATCTTTACCACGCTGATGGGCGATCTCGTTGATCCGCGCCGTGCCTTTATTGAGAGCAATGCACTCGGTGTACGTAACCTTGATATCTAGTTACGAAAGCCGGTGTAATTTTTTGTAGGCGCTTGCTGTTTGCTGATCATGTCGTCGTAACGTTTTGTTTATAAGATCACGGGGTGGGCGTTTATCGTCCGCATAGACCTGCCTAACCAAGCCAGTTTTTTTCGAGCCCATGGACGATTTTTCGCAAACGAGTTCCAGCCGTGTTTTTTGGCAGTGCCCTAAATTCTGGGGTTCCGTAATCGTCTTATCAGCAGCGGCGGGCGCCGGCTATTACTTTTATGCGCCACGCGCATTAGAGGGCGAGCGTCCGGCGGAATCCGTCCGCCCTGGTAAAAAGGGTGGTGATAGTGCAGGACGCGTCACACCAGTCGTCGCGCAACCGGCAAAAAAATCCGACATCAAGGTTTACCTCACCAGTTTAGGTACGGTGACACCGGTCAGAACGGTTACCGTGCGCAGTCGGGTTGACGGCCAGATCATGCGGGTGTTGTTCCGCGAGGGGCAGCTGGTGCGCCAGGGCGACGCGCTTGTCGAAATTGATCCGCGACCTTTTCAGGCGCAGCTGACCCAGGTTGAAGGGCAGATGGCGCGTGACAATGCCTTACTGATCAATGCACGCATCGATCTTGAGCGTTATCGCACCTTGCTCGTGCAAGATTCCATTGCCAAGCAGCAACTCGATACGCAAGAAGCATTGGTGCGGCAATACGAGGGCACGGTCAAACTCGATCAGGGCCTGCTCGATAACGCGCGTCTGCAACTGACCTACTCGCGCGTAACCGCGCCCATTCCAGGCCGGCTCGGCCTACGTCAGATCGATGAGGGTAACGTGGTACGGGCGGGCGACACCAACGGTTTGGTGGTGATTACGCAGCAACAGCCCATTACAGTGGTGTTTACCCTGCCGCAGGATAATCTTCCTGTGGTGATGAAACGAATCAAGGCTGGCGGTCGTATTGCCGTCGAAGCGCTGGATCGTGACCAGAATCAGAAAACCCAGCTGGCCAAAGGAACACTGTTAACAGTCGATAACCAGATCGATACCACCACCGGCACGGTCCGCCTTAAAGCCCAATTTGCCAACGCTGAGGGTCAGTTGTTTCCTAACCAGTTCGTCAATGTGCGTACGTTGATTGATGTGCGTCGTGACGTCACCACGGTGCCGAGCGCCGCATTGCAGCGCGGTGCGCGTGGCATGTTTGTCTACGTCGTCAAGGATGATCGCACGGTCACGCTGCGCGATGTAAAAACCGGCCCGACCGAGGCTGATGCCACGGTCATCGAATCCGGCGTCGAGCCCGGCGAATTGGTGGTAGTCGATGGCATGGATCGCTTGCGCGAAGGCGCGAAGGTTGATTTGCCTTCAACGGAAAAAGGCGCGGCACGTAAAGGCGGCGACCCCGAGCGGCGCAAGGGTGGTGGCAACCGCCGCAAAGGCGGCGAGAAGGCCGCGGCCGAGTAAGCCGGTCAGCGCAGAGGCCAGGGAATGAATCCGTCGCGCCTGTTTATTCTGCGTCCGGTGGCGACATCGCTGCTGATGCTGGCGATCCTGCTTTCAGGATTGGTGGCGTATCGCCAGCTCGCGCTGTCGGCCTTGCCCGAGGTCGACTATCCGACCATCCAGGTGGTGACGTTCTATCCAGGCGCCAGCCCCGATGTGATGACCTCGTCAATCGCCGCGCCGCTCGAGCGGCAGTTCGGCCAGATGCCGGGCCTCAAGCAGATGTCGTCGACCAACTCCGGTGGCGCGACCGTTATGACGTTGCAGTTCAACCTCGAGCTCAATCTGGATGTCGCCGAGCAGGAGGTCCAGGCCGCGATTAACGCCGCCGCCAATTTGCTGCCGACCGATTTGCCCGCACCGCCGGTCTACAGCAAGGTAAATCCTGCCGATACGCCGATTTTGACGCTGGGCGTGACTTCCGCGTCGTTGCCACTGCCGCAGGTGCAAAGCCTGGTAGACACACGGCTCGCACAAAAGATTTCGCAGGTCACTGGCGTTGGGCTAGTGACACTCAATGGCGGCCAGCGGCCGGCGGTGCGAGTACAGGTTAACCCGAAGGCACTTGCGGCCAAGGGGTTGAATCTCGAAGACGTCCGCTTGAGTATCGGCACGGCCAACGTCAATCAAGCCAAGGGCAGCTTTGATGGTCCGCTGCGCGCCTATACCATCGATGCCAACGATCAATTGCGTTCGGCTGCAGAATACAGCCGCATCATCATTGCCTACCGCGCGGGCGCGCCGATTTATCTCGCTGATGTCGCCGAGGTCATTGAGGATGCCGAAAACACACGGCTCGCCGCCTGGATGAACGATGCACCGGCGGTGATCGTCAACGTGCAACGCCAGCCTGGCGCAAACGTTATCGAAGTAGTGGACCGGGTCAAACAGCTATTGCCGCAATTGCAGGCCGCGCTGCCGGCCGGTATCGAGATTACGGTGTTGACCGACCGCACGATTACGATCCGCTCGTCGGTGCGCGACGTGCAGATCGAGTTGTTACTGGCAGTGGTGTTGGTGATTCTGGTCATCTATGTGTTTTTGCGCAACGTACCGGCGACCCTGATTCCGAGCGTCGCCGTACCGCTTTCACTGGTCGGTACTTTCGGCGTGATGTATCTCGCCGGCTTCAGCATCAACAATTTGACGCTGATGGCGCTGACTATCGCCACCGGATTTGTGGTGGACGACGCCATCGTCATGATCGAGAACATTTCGCGCTATATCGAGGCCGGTGAAAAACCGCTGGACGCCGCGCTCAAGGGCGCGCAGCAGATCGGCTTTACCATCATCTCGCTGACCTTTTCGTTGATTGCCGTTTTGATCCCGTTGTTGTTCATGGCCGATGTGGTCGGTCGGCTGTTTCGCGAATTCGCCATCACACTCGCCGTGGCTATACTGATTTCCGCGGTGGTATCGCTGACACTGACGCCGATGATGTGTGCGCGATTGTTGCGCCACACACCGGAAGCTGAGCGGGGGCGCTTTTACCGCGCCGCCGGGGCGTGGTTCGACCGTATCATTGCGCTCTATGGGGTGACCCTGCGCTGGGTGTTAGACCGTCAGCGCATGACACTGTGGGTGGCGGTGGCAACGCTGGGGCTTGCCGTGGTGTTGTATGTGTTCGTGCCCAAGGGTTTCTTTCCGCTGCAGGACAGCGGTTTGATCCAGGGTATTTCCGAGGCGCCGCAATCAATTTCCTTTGAAGCCATGGCGGAGCGTCAGCAGGCGCTGGCCAAGGCTATCCTCGAGGATCCCGCGGTCGAGAGCCTGTCTTCGTTTATCGGCGTTGACGGCACCAACACCACACTTAACAGCGGGCGCGTATTGATCACCCTGAAGCCGCACGATCAGCGGCCCTCGTTGCCGGAAATCATCCTTCGTCTTAAAGAGCGGCTGGCGAAACGCGAGGGCATCCTCCTCTTCATGCAGCCCGTACAGGACCTGACCATCGAAGACCGCGTCAGCCGCACGCAATACCAATTCACCCTCGACAGCGCCAACGCCGACGAACTCTCGCGCTGGACGCATCAACATGTTGAACGTCTTGCGCAGTTGCCGGAGCTCAGCGATGTCGCCAGCGATCTACAGGATCAGGGTTTGCAGGCGTATCTGGAGATCGATCGTGATACCGCCGGCCGCCTGGGTGTGACGCCGGCGGCGATCGACAACGTGCTCTATAACGCCTTCGGTCAGCGCCTGGTCTCCACCATCTTTACACAGTCGAATCAATATCGCGTGGTGCTCGAGGTGAAGCCGGAATTTCGCCGCGGTCCCGCCGCCTTGCAAGAGCTTTATGTGCCCGGCGCGAACGGCACGCAGATTCCACTGAGTGCGGTCACGCGGATGGTGGAAAAGCCCTCACTGTTGGCGGTCAATCATCTGGGCCAGTTTCCATCGTCGACGATCTCGTTCAATCTGGCCAAGGGTTATGCGCTGGGTGACGCTGTCAAGGCGATCGAGGCGGCGCAGAAAGACATGGCCGTCCCGGTCAGCGTACGCACGCGTTTTCAGGGCGCGGCGCAGGCCTTCCGCGCTTCCTTGACTGACACCCTCTGGCTGATTCTCGCCGCCATTATCACGATGTATATCGTGCTCGGCGTGCTCTATGAGAGCTATATCCATCCGATCACCATCCTCTCGACCCTGCCGTCGGCGGGGGTGGGCGCTTTGCTTGCTTTGTTTGTGGCGCAAACGGATTTGAGCATCATCGGCATCATCGGCATCATATTGCTCATTGGCATCGTCAAGAAGAACGCGATCATGATGATCGACTTCGCGCTGGATGCCGAACGCAACGAGGGCAAGTCTCCGCGCGAGGCGATCTATCAAGCCTGTCTGCTGCGCTTCCGGCCGATTTTGATGACCACCCTGTGTGCGCTACTCGCTGCGCTGCCGTTGATGCTGGGCGGTGGTGTGGGCTCGGAGCTGCGTCATCCGCTGGGACTCACCATGTTTGGCGGCCTGATCGTCAGCCAGTTGCTGACGCTGTATACCACGCCGGTGATTTACCTTGCTTTCGACCGTCTGGCGCAGCGCTTGCGCGCGCGCAAGACCGCTACCGCGGGTGCAACGACCGAAAACGAACCGCCATGAATTTTTCCGAACCGTTCGTCCGGCGGCCGGTCGCAACCACGCTGTT
>Ga0114978_10002589_pt1 | contig 14893 bp, 9 predicted proteins | sample S_140212_EF_Meta_FD_87027 | JGI IMG/M metagenome (GOLD analysis project Ga0114978, IMG submission 87027) | Freshwater microbial communities from Lake Simoncouche, Canada to study carbon cycling - S_140212_EF_MetaG | ecosystem: Environmental > Aquatic > Freshwater > Lake | place: Lake... | reverse complement strand
TAGCACTTGGTGGTCGTGACAAAGGAGGGCAAGGGCGGGTACTGATCGGACAAGGTGAGCACCTCAAAACCAGTGGGCGTGACCAAGATGGTGTGCTCCCATTGAGCCGACAAAGAATGGTCCCTGGTGACGATGGTCCACCCGTCCCCAAGCTCCTTGATGTCTCGCTTGCCCGCGTTGATCATGGGCTCGATGGTGAATGTCATGCCTTCTTGCAGCACCTCCAAGGTGCCTGGGCGCCCATAATGCAAGACTTGAGGTTCTTCATGAAAATTCAACCCAATGCCATGACCGCAGAACTCTCGAACGACAGAAAAACCATTGCTTTCAGCGAATTTTTGAATGGCAAATCCAATGTCTCCCAAGTACACGCCGGGTTTGACCTTCACAATGCCGTGCCACATGGCCTCATAGGTGTATTGGCACAGACGCTTGGCCGCAATGGAGCTCTCGCCCACCGAGAACATGCGGCTCGTGTCCCCGTGCCAGCCGTCTTTGATCACGGTGATGTCGATGTTGACAATGTCGCCCTTTTTAAGCGCCTTTTCATTGGGAATGCCATGACACACTTGGTGGTTGATGGACGTGCAAATCGACTTGGGGTAGGGGGTATAGCCACTTGGCGCGTAGTTCAAGGGGGCTGGAATCGCAGCTTGCACTTGGGTGATGAAGTCATGCGCCAATTGGTCTAGTTGATTGGTCGTGACCCCAGGCACCACGTGGGGTGCCAAATAGTCCAACACTTCTGAGGCAAGGCGTCCTGCAACTCTCATGCCCTCAATGCCGTTTTGATCTTTGAATGTAATTGCCATTGCCTCATTATCTCAGGCTTGAAGGCCCTTTTTGGCAAGTGGAAATAGACAATTTGAACTTTGGGAGAACTTTTTTTCTCTCAAGGCAACGGTGCCAATGCGATAAAATGGGTCTGTGAGAAGGCAAAGGGATCAAGCCAAAGGACTCAAAGTGTTTGCTGCATGATCGGTTTTTCATCGTTTTTGAGCTCCTTTTTGTCGGCTTTGAAGCTCGTGATCGCTTACAAGAGATCTTGCCCCTTTTCTCCTGCGCTTTTTTTCATTTCTTTTGAGGCCCCTTTTGACGCACCACCTATTTGCCTTTGAGAGCTTGAGCGAAGATCAAGCCTTGTCGCCATACCGTCGCCTCCAACGCTTGCAAGAGCTGCAAGAGATCGATCCCCATATCTTGGCGCTTGAAGTGGGCAGCACCGATTGGGTCTTGTCCCAGCGCGAGCCCAACGCGGCCCTCAAAGCCGCCTTGGCCCAGTTGCTGAACGCCCAAGCACTCGAGCACCGCTCAGCGCATTTTCAATCCCGCTTTGCCCATGAACTTTGGGTCTGTCCTCGCGTGGGTACCGTCTCGCCTTGGTCCTCCAAGGCCAGCGACATTGCCAAAAACTGTGGCTTTGATGTCCAAAGAATTGAACGTTTCACCACCTATCGGTTGCGTTTTAAAAAGTCCCCCGTGTCTGCGGGCCAAACCCTTGCTCAAGGCTGGCCTCATGCAAGGCGGGTGATCCAAAAAATCCACGACCCCATGACCCAAAGTGTGCTCACCCAAGCCAGTGACATTGAGGGGTGTTTTCAACAACTTGCGTCGCCCGCCACTCTAAGCATTCCCATCCTGAGTCAGGGACAAGTGGCCTTGGAGATGGCCAATGCGCAATACGGCTGGGCATTGGCCAGCGATGAGATCGAGTACTTGGTTCATGCGTTCAAAGAGCTTGGACGCGACCCCACAGAGGTCGAACTCATGATGTTCGCTCAAGCCAACAGCGAGCATTGTCGCCACAAGATCTTCAATGCGCAGTTCACCATCGATGGCGAGCCCCAAGCGCAGACCCTCTTTGGAATGATCCGACACACCCACCAACGCCACCCCGAGGGAACGGTGGTGGCCTACTCTGACAATGCATCGGTCATGCAAGGGCACGAGTCCTTGAGCTTTCAAGCTTGCTTTAAAGGCTCTCTTGCAACGCCCTTGCCAACGCTTGGCTCACCGCAGTACAAAGGCCAACACCAACTCACCCATGTGTTGATGAAAGTAGAGACGCACAACCACCCAACAGCGATTTCCCCCTTTGCGGGAGCTGCAACGGGTGCAGGTGGTGAAATCCGAGACGAGGGGGCCACAGGGCGGGGCTCCAAGCCCAAGGCGGCGTTGACGGGCTTTATGACCTCCAAACTCTGGGACTCCAAGCTGCCAGCCGCACCTCACCTGGCAACACCCCTTCAAATCATGATCGAGGGCCCCTTGGGCGGTGCGGCCTTTAACAACGAATTTGGTCGACCCAACTTGTTGGGCTTTTTTAGAGAGTACGAGCAACTGATCGACTCCACTCAAAGGGGCTACCACAAGCCCATCATGATCGCGGGTGGACTAGGCACGATTGACGCCAACTTGGTCAAAAAGGAGCTCTTTGCCACTGGGTCCTTGTTGGTCCAAATCGGGGGGCCAGGCATGCGCATTGGTTTAGGCGGGGGTGCAGCAAGTTCCATGAGCAGTGGCACGAATGACCAAGCCCTGGACTTTGATTCGGTGCAACGAGGCAACCCAGAGATTCAAAGACGCGCCCAAGAGGTGATCAACCAATGCGCCATGATGGGCCAAGCGTCTCCGATTTTGGCCATTCACGATGTGGGCGCAGGTGGCTTGTCCAACGCGTTTCCTGAACTGGTCAATGACGCGCTCAAAGGGGCCGTCTTTCATTTGGAGAGAATTGAGCTCCTAGCGCAAGGCATGTCGGCCAAAGAGATTTGGTCCAATGAAAGCCAAGAGCGTTATGTCATGGCAATCAAACCGAGCATGCTCGAGATGTTTGGAGACATTTGTGCTCGCGAGCGTTGTCCCTTTGCCGTGATTGGTCAAACCACCGATGAGCGGCGATTGGTGGTCAAAGACCCCAAGAACGCCGCTTGTGTGGACATGCCCATGGAGGTCCTTTTGGGCAAACCGCCCAAAATGCATCGCGACGTCCAACGAAAAATCACCACGGGCCAATCCTTTGACATGGGCGCGCTGAACCTGCAAGAGGCGGTGATCCAAGTGCTCTCGCATCCAAGCGTCTCTTCTAAACGCTTTTTAATCACCATTGGAGACCGCACCGTGGGAGGTCTCACGCACCGCGACCAAATGGTGGGCGCCAGACAAATTCCCGTTGCCGATTGCGCCATCACGATGAGCGACTTTGAGGGCTTTTCGGGAGAGGCCATGAGCATGGGCGAGAGAACGCCTCTTGCCAGCACGAACCCACAAGCCTCGGGTCGCATGGCCGTGGCCGAAGCCATCACCAATTTATTGGCCGCACCGATTGATCTCAAGCACGTCAAGTTGTCAGCCAATTGGATGGCCGCCTGCGGGCAAGAGGGCGAAGACGCGGCTCTTTTTGACACGGTCAAGGCCGTGGGCCTGGAGTTGTGTCCTGCCCTGGGCATCTCCATTCCCGTGGGCAAAGACTCTTTGTCCATGAGAACGCAGTGGCTAGACACCCAAGGCCAACAAAGCGTGAGTGTCACCTCCCCAGTGAGTTTGATTGTGAGCGCCTTTTGCACGCTAGACGATGTGCGTGGCAATTTGACCCCTGAGTTGAGTGCGGCGCCTGAGGACACGACCTTGATTTTGATTGATCTCGGGCGAGGCCTCAAGCGCATGGGTGGGAGCATTTTGAGCCAGATTCTGGAGCAAAACGTCGAGGGAACCCCCGACCTTGAAGACCCCAAGGATGTGGTCTCTTTGGTGCAAGCCATCAACACCCTTAGAGCAAAGGAACAGATTTTGAGCTATCACGACGTGAGCGATGGGGGACTGCTCACCACCGTGTGCGAGATGGCCTTTGCGTCGGGCTTGGGGGTGAGCTTAAATGTCGACATCTTGGTCACTGAAGGGGACGGCATTCAGAACTCCTTTGCCGATCACGGAGACTCCAAGAATTGGGCCTCACAGGTGAGCGTGCGGCGAGAAGAGTTGACGCTCAAGGCCTTGTTTTCTGAGGAGCTGGGTGTGGTCATCCAAGTCAAGACCGAGGACAGAGACCAGGTGATGCAGACCCTCAGAGCGCACGGATTGTCTAAACACAGTCACTTCATTGGCAAAGTGCGCCATGAAGCTCAAGCCAGGCTTAGCATTTGGCGAGACACGAAAGAAATCTTCAACGCCTTGGTGAGTGATTTGGTGCTCGTGTGGGACACCCTCAGTTGGAAAATCTCGCAACTCAGAGACCATCCCGACGCGGCCAACCAAGAGCACGCCTCCTTGGGACAAGAGCACAGCCATGTGCTGCATGCCCACGTGCCGCAAAGTGTGCGGGCACGCATGCACACGAGTGCGAGTGCAAGCTTAATGCTCACGCGGCCAAAGATTGCTGTTTTGCGCGAGCAAGGGGTCAACTCTCACGTGGAGATGGCCTATGCCTTTGATCAAGCGGGGTTTGATGCCTTTGACGTTCACATGAGCGACTTGCAAACCCAACGCACCTCTCTCTCGCACTTTAGCGGGCTGGTCGCGTGCGGAGGCTTTAGCTATGGAGACACCTTGGGAGCAGGCATTGGGTGGGCCAAAAGCATCCGCTTTAATGCCTCTTTGTTGGAGGAATTTAAATCCTTCTTTGAGCGCAAAGACACCTTTGGTTTGGGCGTTTGCAATGGCTGTCAAATGTTTGCTGAAATCGCGCACCTGATTCCCCAAGCACAGCATTGGCCCAGGTTTACGCAAAACAAAAGCGAGCGCTTTGAGGCACGCTTGTCAATGGTTGAGGTCTTGCCTTCAAAGAGCATTTTCTTTGAAGGCCTTGAGGGACTTCGCTACCCCATTGCTGTGGCCCATGGTGAGGGCTATGCCAACTTCAGCTCCCAAGGTGACGCCTCCCAGGTCTCGCGTGTCATGCGCTTTGTGAATGGCTTGGGCCAAGCCACCCACGACTATCCAGCCAACCCCAATGGAAGCGAGCAAGGCCTCACCGCAGTGACGACCGCTGATGGCCGCTTCACGGCCATGATGCCGCACCCTGAGCGCGTCTTTAGAGAAATGCAATTGAGCTGGAGGCCCTCCAAGAGCTCCTTGCATGACACGAAAGAAGACAAGACCCCGTGGTTTGAGATCTGGAGAAACGCCAGACGGTTTGTGAATTGAAATTGAAAAAGCGTCCTTGTTCTCAACACGGCTGCAAGAGGGGTAAGCTACCCCACTTTGGATGGCTCTGGGGGTTTGGGGGTTTTTCTGATTCAACGCCGAAGGCCCGAGGGTGGTTGGGTAGTCTTTGCTTGTCCAGCATGGAACAACAAAGCCCATGCCCATGCCCATGCCCATGGCCGGGTCTCAATCGAACCGATTTACCTCAGAAAGGTGATTAAATTTCGTAGCATCATCAGGCTGCCAACGCCACTTGCTTCTTTGTGTTGCAGCGAACGGATAACGCTTTTGGCTTGGACAACTTAACGACTGGCGACATCCCAGCAGTAGATGCCATGTTCATAAGCGTGTCCAATGAAAAGAGGTCAATCTTGCCTCGCATCAGCTCAGAAACACGTGGCTGTGTCACACCGAACAACTCTGCCGCCTCGGCTTGGGCCATGCCGCACTTTTGAATGACATTTGCCAACTCCATAAGCAAAGTGGAGCGCGCCTTCATGCTGGCAGAGGCCTGTGGGGTGTCCTCGATGGCATCCCAAACGCTGGTGAATGCTTGACCCTTCATGATGCGATCTCCTTGATCAAATCCTTGTATCGCTTTGCGGCGTAGATGGGGAACAGATGCGGCGAGAGAGCCCCCCTAAAAAAACCTCGCTGTCCAAAAAGTCAAGCGAGGTTTTTGTCGATCAAAATTTCTCTGGGGAGTCTTATTCGACCTTGGCTTTGCCTCTTAACTCTTGTTGATAGTTGTTCATTTTGGTTTGCGTCAATTGCTGCGCAATTTGGGGCTTGACTTCATCAAACTTGGGCAATTGAGCCTCACGCGTGTCATCCAAACGAATGATGTGATAGCCAAATTGTGTTTTCACAGCCGCTTCGGTCATTTGGCCCTTTTTCAAACCCATCATGGCTTCTGAGAATTCTTTGACAAAGTTGCCAGGTGAGGCCCAATCCAAGTCTCCGCCATTGGCACCTGAGCCAGGATCTTTGGATTGTTTTTTGGCAATCTCTTCAAACTTTTGACCCTTTTTGATGCTGGCAATGATGGCCTTGGCTTGGTCTTCTTTTTCAACCAAAATATGCCGAGCTCGGTACTCTTTGCCAGAATTGGCAGAGGCAAACTTATCAAATTCAGCCTTGATGTCGGCGTCTGTCACGGGGTTGTTTTTTTGGAACTCTGAGAACAACTCGCGAATCAAAATGGTTTGCCGCGCAATCTCCAACTGAGTGCGGTAATCATCGGTTGCATCAAGCCCTTTCTTTTGCGCTTCTTGCATGAAGACTTCTCTTGCAATCACCTCGTCTTTGATCTGGTTTTCACCTTCTGGCGTCACAGGGCGTCCTGAGCGCGCAACTTGTTGAGCCAAGGCCTCGACTCTGGCCTTTGGAACTGCTTTGCCGTTCACAATGGCCACGTTTTGGGCATAGGAGGAGGTGAGGGCCGCGCCCAAGGTGAGCATCAAGGCGATTTGCAGATGGTTTTTCATGTCATTCTCTGAAGGGGATAAGGTCCGATTGATCGTAAACGGTTCATGGGGAAAGTCAAATGCTTAAAGGGTTGGGGGTCAAGCATTTGGCCAGTCTTGCAAAATTTCGATGGCCAAGGCGTGAAGCCCTCTTTCCATAAAATCTTGCACTGCATCATACACAATTCGGTGACGTTGGACCCGATTGGGCGTAGAAAAAGCGTTTGCCGCGATTTTGACCCTAAAGTGCGTGCCGCTCAGGCTCTCGTTGGCACCCATGTGACCGGCATGGTCTGCGCTTTCATCGGTGACCAAGACCTGTTTGGAGTTCAAATGCGCTTGCAAACGCGTTTGAATCTCTTGGGCGTTGGCAAGCCCACTCATCTAGGAGCCTTGGGGTCGTAGGGGAAAATGGGCATTGGGCGCCTAAGTATGGTGGGGCTTATTGGGAGGATCGACGGGCTCAAGCTTGGGGTCGAGTGGCCCCACTTCCTGCGCCTCGGGCTCGTCATGCTGCAAGTACTTGGACAAATAAACCGCTTGCCCCAAAACAAAGACAAACATGAGGCCCATGCCACCAAACATTTTGAAATTCACCCAAGTGTCGGTGTCAAAGTTGTAGGCCACCCAAAGGTTCAAGGCAGACATGCCCAAAAAAAACACGCCCCACGCGTTGACCAGTACGCGCCAGACCGAGTCCTCAACTTGGACTTTAGAGGACATGAGCTGCTTGAGAAAGTTTTTACCAAAGCCATACTCCCCAATGATCAGGGCCAAAGCCATGAGGATGTACAAGACACTGGGCTTGAATTTGATGAAGGTCTCATCTTGAGAGATGAGCGTTGCCCCACCAAAAATCACAATCACCCCAAGACTCACCCATTGCATGGTCTCGACCTTGCCGAACTTGTATTTGAGCCAAGCAATTTGTGCAATGGTCGCAACGATGGCAACCGCCGTGGCTGTGAACACATCGCTCAATTTAAAGACGATGAAGAACAAAACCACAGGAAAAAAATCTAAAAAAGCTTTCATGTCTTAGGGGCCTTCTTTTTAAAGAGCAAGGAGGCTGAATTCATGCAGTATCTGAGTCCGGTGGGCTTGGGGCCGTCTTCAAACACGTGACCCAAATGTGCATCGCACTGCGCACACACGGTCTCAACCCTTTTCATGCCAACACTCACGTCCACACGTTCTTCAATGGCCTTTTCGTTCTCGGGTTTGTAAAAAGAGGGCCAACCGCAACCGGCATCAAATTTGGTGGAGGCGTCAAAGAGCTTGGCGCCACAGCAAATGCAGTGGTACTCGCCAGCGGACCACTCTGTCTCATAGCGACCGCTAAAGGGCCTCTCTGTGGCGGCGTGGCGCGTGACTTCAAAGGCCAAGGGTTCAGCCCCCTGAGAGGCCAAAAGCTCTTTCCACTCTAAGGCGGTTTTTTTAATTTTCATGAGGAACAAGACACAGAAATAGATTGAGCCCAATGGGGCGGATGATCGGCATAGGATTCAAAACCAGGATGTTCTTCAAAGGGGCTAGACAAGAGCTGCATCAAGCGATCAATCTCTGAAGTGTCTCCTGCTTTGGCCCCTTGGATGGCGGTTTCGCACAAATGGTTTCGAAGCACAAACTTGGGGTTGCTTGCCAACATGCGTTTGCCTGCAGCTCCAAGATCCCCAGATTTTAATCGATTCAAATAGGTCTCTGACCAGGCCAAAAACATTTGAGGATCTAAAAAGAGATCTTTCACTGGGTTGAACGCTTCCTGCCCAAGAGAGGGGTAATTCATCACGGCGGTGGAGAGTTTTCGCCAAAAAATGGTGTAGTCCACCTTTTGTTGGGCCAAGACGTGCAAGATGCCTTGCACCAGGGACACATCCAATTTCGAATCTTGAGACTCTTGCATCTCTTGTGACGGTGCTGGCCTTTGCATCAAGCCCAACTTCTCGCCATAGGTGCGAGCCATCTCGATGGGCAAATGCGCCTTGAACACGGACAAGGCTTTGACAATGGCATCGGTGTCTGTGATCAAACTTGCAAAGGCTTGGCCTAAACAAAAGAGGTTCCAATAGGCCATTTGAGGCTGCTGGCCATAGCGGTAACGCCCTTCATGGTCAGAATGGTTGCAGATGTGATCGGGATCAAAGGCGTCCATGAACTGAAAAGGCCCGTAATCAATCGTGAGTCCCAAAATACTCATGTTGTCGGTGTTCATGACCCCGTGACAAAAGCCCACCCCTTGCCATTGAGACATGAGCTTGGCGTATTTGATCGCCGTGAGCTCCAAAAAGGCCAAGCACTGCTCGTCAAAGGACAAGGACTCAAGGCTTGGCAGCTTCAAATGCTCAAGCAAATCTTCTCGGCTCAATTCGAGCACAAAGCTTGCCAATGTTTTCAGTGCATCGGTGTTTTGAATCGACGAAAAATGCTCAAAGTGGCCAAACCGAATGAAGCTTGGCGCCACTCGCGTGAGCACGGCGGCCGTTTCTCTCTCCTCTCGGTAGACCGGCAAAGGGGAACTCACCATGCACAGTGCGCGCGTGGTGGGAATGCCTAGGCCCGCCATCGCCTCACTGCACAAGTACTCCCTGACCGTGCTCCTGAGCACGGCTCGCCCGTCGGCCCGTCTTGAATAGGGCGTGGGCCCCGCACCTTTGAGCTGAATCTCCATGGGCCCAAGGGCTGTGTTCACCTCCCCCAAATAAAGCGCTCGCCCGTCACCCAACTGGCCCGCCCAGACCCCAAATTGATGCCCACTGTAAACACTGGCCAAGGGCTCTGAGCCCGCCAAGACGGCGTTGCCACTGAGGGCCTCCAAGACCCCCGCTTCGTGCCTCCAATTCGGATCCAACCCAAGCTCCTGGGACAAACGCTCAGCGTGCGCGAGCCACTGGGGGCTTGCCAATGAGGTGCCGCATAGACGGCTTGAGAACACGTCGCCCAGGTTGGCAAATCGGTTGTTCCATTGGAGCTCACTGAGCAGTTTGGGGGAGTGCTGCGTCATCTTGGGCGGTGTGAATGAGGGATGGGTCTAAAAAGTAAAGGTCTAGTATGGGCAGAAAAATCGAGAAGCTTGCTGAGCCTTAACAAACCTTATTTTCTCAAAACCTGAGTACCCTTGGTTCTCTCTAGGGTTTACCTTGAACATTTTAGCTGTACGCCATGACCACAATCAGCTAAATTAGGATCGCACAGGGACTCAGGGCCAGAAAGGTCTTGGAGCGAGAAAAAATAGACTTTCATTGAGGGATCATTATGTTTGGATTAATGCAGCAGCACGAGTTGCTCATCTCAGGCTTGATTGAGTTTGCCCAAAGCAACCACGCCGACACGGAAATCATCTCTCGCCGTGTCGAGGGCGACATCCATCGCTCCAATTGGGCGCAGGTGGCCAAACGGGCCAAACAAATTGCCAACGCCTTAAAGCACATGGACTTGGCGGTGGGCTCGCGGGTGGCGACCATCGCTTGGAACGGTTACCGGCACTTGGAGCTGTATTTTGGCGTGAGCGGCACCGCTCGCATCTTGCACACCATCAACCCAAGACTTCATCCCGATCAACTCGCTTGGATCGTGAACCATGCTGAGGATGAGGTGCTGTGCTTTGACATGAGTTTTTTGCCCATTGTCCAAGCCATTCATGCAAAAACACCCACGGTCAGGCACTGGATCGCTTTGTGTGATGCAGATCGGCTGCCAAGCGACAGCGGCATTCCTGGACTGCAGTCCTATGAGGCATGGATTGGTCCACAAAGCAGTGAGTTTGAGTGGCCCATCTTTGATGAACACACCGCTTCAAGTTTGTGCTACACCTCTGGCACCACAGGTCACCCCAAGGGGACGCTTTACAGCCACCGCTCTACCTTGCTGCACGCCTTTGGCTCGGCCTTGCCCGATGTCATGAACATGTCGGCCACCGACAGCGTTTTGCCCGTGGTGCCGATGTTTCACGTCAACGCCTGGGGCTTGCCCTACAGCTCGGCCATGGTGGGTGCGAAATTGGTTTTTCCCGGCCCCGCCTTGGATGGCAAATCGGTCTATGAATTGATTGAACAAGAGCATGTCACCTTTGCAGCTGGGGTGCCTACCGTTTGGCAAATGCTCTTGTCGCACATGAAACCCTTGAATGCACGCTTTTCAAGTCTAAAGCGAACCGTCATCGGAGGTTCAGCCTGTCCGCCAGCCATGATCCACACCTTCAAAGAGGAGTATGGCGTGGAGGTCTTGCATGCTTGGGGCATGACCGAGCTCAGCCCATTGGGCACCTTGTGCTCTCTTAAAAACAAACACATGGCCCTGCCTGAGGGCGAGCGCATGAAAATTCGCCTCAAGCAAGGCCGCTCCTTTTTTGGAGTCGACCTTAAAATTTTGAACAATCAAGGTCAACTCCAAGTGCACGACGGCAAGTCCTATGGGGACTTGTATGCCAAAGGTTCTTGGGTGATCAAGAAGTATTTCAAAGAAATCGATACCGCGTTGATTGACGGCTGGTTCCCCACAGGGGACGTGGCCACCATTGACGAAGACGGTTATATGCAAGTGGTCGACCGCACCAAGGACGTGATCAAATCAGGCGGCGAGTGGATCAGCAGCATAGACATTGAAAACATCGCCGTCTCGCATCCGCATGTTGCCTTGGCCGCTTGCATCGCCATTGCCGACCCCAAATGGGACGAGAGACCGATTGTGGTGGTCGTTAAAAAGCCAGGTCTCTCGCTCAGCAAAGAGGAACTGTTGGCTTTTTATGTCGGTAAAACCGCCAAGTGGCAAATCCCCGATGACGTGATCTTTGTGGAGTCCATTCCGATTGGTGCGACGGGCAAAATCCTCAAAACCAAACTCAGAGAAGACCTCTTCAAACACAAAGAGAGCTGAATTTGACCCTTTGCTGATCCAGATCATGATTTTCTTGCTCGTTCAAGGCCATGTTTGAAATCATTGATGTCACAGTTGTCACAAAGAGGGCTTAAAGTCTTCAGTGTGTGATGGTTTTTTTTAAGCCCCTTAAGCCCCTTAATCCCCTTAAGCCCCTTATGGCCCATTGTATTTTTTAATCTTTTTGTGGCCCCCAACCCTGGCCCCTTTTTTTATCATCAGCCATCCACCTTATGACCACCACCTACCAAGTTCACTCCGATATCGCCGTCATCACCCTGGACAACCCCCCCGTCAACGGCTTGAATTGGCAAACACGCAAAGAGTGTTTGAGCCATCTAGAGAAAGCTTTGGCCGACCCCAGCATCCACGCGATGGTGCTGTACGGCGCGGGCAAGGCCTTTTGCGGTGGCGCAGATATCAAAGAGTTTGGTACCCCAAAGGCGATGCAAGAGCCCAACTTGCTCTCTTTGATCTTGGCCTTTGAAAACGCTCAAAAGCCTTTGGTCGCAGCCCTTCACTCCGTGGTCATGGGCGGGGGACTGGAGTTGTCCTTGGCTTGCCACTACAGAGTGGCATCCCCTGGGTGTCAAATTGCCTTGCCAGAAGTGAAACTGGGCTTGATCCCAGGCGCTGGGGGCACACAACGCTTGCCCCGAGTGCTGGGCGTTGAGGTGGCGCTCAACATGATCGTGAGCGGTGAGCCCGTGATGAGTGAGCGACTCAACATGGTGCCCGGGCAAAAGCTCTTTGACCAAATGGCTGCAAGCTCAGACACGTTGCTGGACGAAGCCATCGAATTTGCCAGGAGTGTGAGCGCTGATAGGCCCTTGCCCAAAGTGCGAGACCTCAAGTCCCGTCACCCTCAAGGGGATGCTTACTTTCAGTTCGCCAAGAACATGGTGAAAAACTCCCCACAAGCCAAGAACTTGCCCGCACCGCTTCAAGCCATCGATGCCGTTCAGCAATCGACCTTGTTGCCCATGACGCAAGGACTGGCCTATGAGCGTGAACGCTTCTTGAACTTGATGTGGACCCCTGAGTCAAGGGCTTTAAGGCATCTCTTTGGCGCACAAAGAAACACCTCAAAAATTGCCGATCTTGACAAGAACACTCCCATTCGCCGCATTCAAAAGGTCGGCATCATTGGCTCAGGCACCATGGGGGGCGGTATTGCAATGAATTTTTTGATGGCGGGCCTGCCCGTCACTCTTTTGGACACCAGCCAAGCGGCCTTGGACAAAGGCGTTCAAACACTCACCCAAAATTTTCAAGACCGGGTGCATAAAGGCAAATTAAAGGCCGACAAACTGCAATCCATGTTGAGCGCCCTGACGACCACCTTGGCGTATGAGGACTTGTCTCCTTGCGACTTGATCATCGAAGCTGTTTTTGAAGACTTGTCGGTCAAAGAAAAGGTCTTTCAAGCCATGGATGCGTGTGCCAAGGCGGGCGCTATTTTGGCGACCAACACCTCCACCTTGGACGTCAACGCCATCGCCGCTTTCACCAAGCGCCCAGCTGACGTGGTGGGGATGCATTTTTTCTCTCCCGCCAATGTGATGAAACTGCTTGAAGTCGTTCGCGCCAAAGAAACCTCAAGGGACGTCTTGGCCTCGGTGATGGCGTTGTCCAAAACAATCAAAAAAATCGCTGTGGTCTCGGGGGTGTGCGATGGCTTTATTGGCAACCGAATGATCGAGCAGTACCTCAGGCAAGCGGGGTTCTTGCTTGAAGAGGGTTGCTCACCTGCGCAAATCGATCAAGCCATTGAGCGCTTTGGGTTTGCCATGGGCCCGTTCAAGATGAGCGACTTGGCGGGCAACGACATAGGCTGGGCCATCCGTCAGAGACGCTACGTCGAAAAACCGCAAATGAAATACAGCCCCATGGCCGATTTGATTTGTCCTTTGGGCCGCTTTGGGCAAAAAACCAGCGCAGGTTGGTACGATTACAAGGCTGGAAAAAGAGACGCCATCCACTCCCCCTTGGTGCAAAAACTCTTGGACGACTACCGAGCCGAGCACGCCTTGAAGGCCAGAAAAATCTCTGACGAAGAGATCGTGCAGCGCTTGGTGTTCTCCTTGGTCAATGAAGGCGCGCGCATTTTGCAAGAGGGCATCGCCTCCAAAGCCAGTGACATCGACATGGTCTACATCACGGGCTATGGCTTTCCGATCTTTAGAGGCGGGCCCATGCACTACGCCCAAGAATTTGGTTTGTTGAACATGATCGGTGCCATGCAGCGTTTTGCTCTGAACCCCAAAGACGACGCCCAATTTTGGCAACCCGCAGCGCTTTTACAAACCTTGGCCCATGAGGGCCGAACGTTTGCGGACGCGTGAATTGAATTTGCCTGAAACCTGGGCGCAGTCACTGCATGCCATGAACCCCTTTCACACCCCTTGATCTCTCTAGGATTACGCCATGACCCAAGCTCTCATCGTCTCCACTGCCAGAACACCGCTTGCCAAAAGTTGGCGTGGTGCTTTCAACATGACCCATGGCGCTGTTCTTGGCGGACATGTGGTCAAGCACGCCCTTGAGCGCGCAGGGGTGCAAGCCGACATGGTGGAGGACGTCATCATGGGTTGCGCCAATCCAGAAGGGGCCACGGGGTGGAACATCGCTAGACAAAGTGCTCTCGCAGCAGGACTGCCCATGAGTGTCTCTGGCATGACGGTCAACCGCTTTTGCTCCTCTGGCTTGCAAACCATTGCCTTGGCTGCTCAGCGCATCATCGCTGGAGAAGCCCAAGTGTTTATTGCCGGTGGCGTGGAGAGCATCTCTTGCGTGCAGCAAGAGATGAACATGCACATGCTCATTGACCCAGCTCTTCAAAAGAAAAAGCCTGAGATTTATTGGAACATGCTTCAAACGGCTGAACAAGTGGCCAAGCGCTATCACATCAAGCGAGAGGCCATGGACGAGTATGGCGCACAAAGTCAACAAAAGGCCTGCCATGCGCAAGAGAGGGGCCTCTTTGACGATGAAATCGTCCCCATCACCACGGGTGCTGGGGTGGTGGACAAAGTGATGGGCTTGATGACCCAACAAGTCACCGTGAGCCGAGACGAGGGCACACGAGCTGGGACCACTGTAGAAGCTCTAAGCGCCATCAAAGCCGCCACACCGGGGGGCCTGGTGGCGGCGGGAAATGCCAGCCAGTTCTCCGATGGAGCGGGCGCTTGTGTGGTCATGGATGAGAAAAGAGTCGCGCAATTGGGTCTCAAGCCACTGGGACGCTTTTTGGGCTTTGCAGTCGCGGGTTGCGAGCCCGATGAAATGGGCATTGGCCCTGTGTTTGCAGTGCCCAAACTGTTAAAGCACTTGGGGCTCAAAGTGCAAGACATTGATCTGTGGGAGTTGAACGAAGCCTTTGCCGTTCAAGTCTTGTACTGTCGGGATCAATT
>Ga0114978_10002588_pt1 | contig 14896 bp, 30 predicted proteins | sample S_140212_EF_Meta_FD_87027 | JGI IMG/M metagenome (GOLD analysis project Ga0114978, IMG submission 87027) | Freshwater microbial communities from Lake Simoncouche, Canada to study carbon cycling - S_140212_EF_MetaG | ecosystem: Environmental > Aquatic > Freshwater > Lake | place: Lake... | reverse complement strand
GCAGAGAAACGAAACTATAACCCTAACTGGGCAAGCCATGTCTATCGAGATAAGTTTGGGGTATGGCCTAGGGGATTGAGTGACACTGCCATTCCCCCATCAATTAACACCATGAAATGGATTACACACAGGCAGATTAAGTTTGCAAAAAGGAAAACAGTATGAGGTTTGAAGATTTTGCCAAGTCCCACGGATTGATTATGCGAGATATCATTCCGTTTAAATGGGTGGCTACACCAACAGTAGATCATCCACGATCAGGTAATGGGCGGTATAAATTCATGGGTGATGTTGGATGGGTGCAAAACTGGGCAACCATGGAAAAACCAGTGATGTGGAAGTCAGGAGAAAAAAATGCCATCTCCCCCCAATTCCAAAAAGCGAGAGATGAATCGTTTCGACAGCGTGAAGAATTGGCAAGCAAGGCATCAGCCAAAGCAGGGTGGATCATGCACCAAACCCATTTACTGCCACATCCATACTTAGCAAAAAAAGGTTTTCCAGAAGAACGAATGTCGGTCTGGGATTCAGCAGAGGGCGAGAACCGATTAGTCATCCCAATGCGGAGGGATGGCAAAATAGTCGGATGCCAACTGATCAATGACGAGGGGGAAAAGAAGTTCCTCTACGGACAAACGACCAAGGGTGCATCTTTCTGCATTGATGCAAAAGGCACTCCTATTCTGTGCGAGGGTTTGGCTACTGGGCTTTCGATTCAGGCGGTCATGAGAGCAAACAAAATTAGATACTCGATTTATGTCTGCTTTAGTGCAGGAAACATGAAGGAGGTAGCGAGTCGCATCCCCAATGGGATCATCGTTGCTGACAATGACCCCAGTGGTGTTGGCGAAAGTATTGCCAAAGCGACAGGCAAACCTTATTGGCTCTCCGAGACAATCGGGGATGATTTCAATGATTATCATCAGAGGGTAGGGTTGTTTGTTGCGTCTCAGTCATTAAAGCGACTTTTTTACTAAAACATGAAAGGATGGATAGATTAGATTCTATCCCCTTCCAGTATTCCTGCCCATACAGTCGGATAAACTTTGCTTCAATCTGCCTGACCCTTTCTCTAGTCAGGGCATACGGCTGACCTGCTTCTACCATTGTCATTCCACTGCTCAGTCTGTTCACGATATCCCAATACATCTCGATATTCTTTGCATGCCCTTTGTAGGTCTTTTTAAACACTTTTTTGTTTGGAAAATCAATTAGGAGAAAAGGGGTTTCCCCCTTTCCCTTGATTGGCACTTTACCCTTCGCTAGTCTGAGGTTCATTTTTCTTACTTTCTGCTTCTGCAAGTCGGTTGATTAAATATTCAACCCTGTCATTCCACAACTGGGAATCTACTGACTTAGGCCAAGGAATTAGTGATTCTTTTGCAATTTCTACTGGTGATTCATTCTGCATCTTTGTTCTCTTTCTCAATGACTACATCGCCATGTTGGTTTATGTAATAGGGTTCGCCTGATTCAGTAGCCTTGATCCATTCCCGATACTGGGCTTTCTGATTCATTTCCATCCACTTCTGAGCATCTTTATCGGCTTGGTTCATGCTTCTTCCCTTACATGGTCAATGTATTCATCGGCATTAACTACTTCGCCCTTGTCAATTATGGAAGAAGAGCCTTCATTAAACCTTGCCCATGCTATGTCTTCAGCTTTACTTTCGGTTTTAGCATTAACATCAATCCAATAAAAGGTGGTCTCTTCCCTTGCTATACATACTCGATATTTAGGCATCTTCTTCCTCCCCTACATAAACCTCTTCGTAGATTGATTTGATAATTTCGCCTTCATGCTCGTCAGCACAGTATTCAATTACATCTTCAACTGTAAATTGACCTACATGGATGACCCTACCTGATTCAAACTCAACCATGTAAATATTTTCAAAATCTGAGTCATAACTCATTTTCTTCCTCCTCAACTAAGTCAGCTTCTTCACAGACAAACTCAAGGGCAGGATCAATGACTAACTCGCCATTCCTAAATGCTTCGTATGCTTTCCATTCAGCATCTTTAGCGTTTTCTCCCTCAACCTCAACATACTCATGACAAGTAATTAAAACTTCGTATTTAGGCATTTTTAACCTTCCATTTATTTAAAAAAACAATTCCATTGTTGAGATCTTTTTCTACTTGTTTTGCTCTTGATTCTTCAGTATCAAACCATTCGACATTCGTATCCCCACTACTATCGGGATAATCGTTGTAAGCAATCGCATACTGATCCTCTTTATCTGATGGATCAAAATCCAACATGGCATATTTAGGCATCTTCTTCTTCCTCTTCAAAAATGTAATAAGGTGCTTCCTCGTATTCCGATTCGCAGGGGTTCTTGGTAATAAAGTAATTAAGCCTATTGACTAGGTGATAACCGCTTGAGATATACAAGTTTCCATCATCCCCTTCCACCAAAGTCCAAACCCTATCGGGTTCAGAATTGGCTATGCTCAAGACATAATCCAGTTCTTCCCCGTAGGTTTCAAACTTGTCATCACCATTTTTGGTAATGTGATTCTGCATGGGTTGATACTTGACATCCCAAGCATCAAGTTGATCTTCCCAGTTAAGCATCTTCCTCCTCCTCTTCATCTTCAAAAGACTCATAAGAATCGGCAATACCCATCTCACAATCCAACTCAGCAGGAATGTTCTCTCGAACCCATACGCTAGTCTTTACCCCTTCAGGTGGCTCGATGTTATAGAAGTCTTCGATGCCATCTTCCCATGTTCCACAAAAGGCACAACCACCCTCGTAGTAGTGGGCTTTGATCTCGTAGCCCTGCTCCATCAGGTTTGCATACCAGTCAGTTGGAGGCGACCATGCGGTAGAAAATGATGCTCTGATAGATTTGCCCTGCTCATTCTCTTGAATGTCAAGATAGCTTTCATCGCAAACGATCTCCCACTTTGTTCCCCAGTTTTGCAATCGCCAGTCCCACCATGCTTGGTCAGGCTCAACAAACTCAGGCTTTGCCTCCCCAGTAGCCATATTCGTAGGGAATGTAGGCTTGACCTTTACCTCTTTGTAATCAGGTTCAGGCACAAGTGTTGCAAAGAACTTATTGTTCTTCCATCCCTCAATGGCTTTGTCCACCATCTTTGGGTCTTTATGTGTCATGTAAAGCGTGTTATCGCACCAATTAGGCATGGTTAATTCCTTTCAAATGGTTATAGGTTTGCTCTTCGGTCATCTTCCGATACTTTTTTGCTATTGGAATATCTTTAAATTCTTTTAAAGTAAATTTTTCTTGCAAGTATCTAAGCAAACCAATGGTGTCTATTGAATAAACTTCTTTAGTTTTTCTATCCTCAAAACGAATGGACACGCTTCCATAAGTATGTTTTACATAGATAGCTAATTCATGTTTAGGCATTGTGTTCTCCTAGCAGATTGTTTGTAATGCGGTTAAAAAACTCTTTGTCGATTGCATCTTTGATTTGAATCCCAGTAGTATGAGAATCAACCAATTCATTGTCATCAGACTGCATCCCCTCGTAGTAAAGGGATTCGCCCAAATGTAATGCTTCTTCACTACTATTGGCTTCCACTACAAAATCAAATTGCCAATACTGTGTTTCGTTGATACGAACTGTATATTTCATGGTTATCCCCTTACCAACTGGCTTGATAGCTAAATGAATAATCGTCAGGCAATTCTTGAAGAACTCTGCTAAGACCATCCACAGTATTCTTCAAATCTTCGTAATACCATTCGTCTTTGTCGGTAGAACCAAAGAAGAATCCTGCCGTAGGCTCTAAAGATTCTTCGTCTTCGTCCAAGTCATCCAGTTCCTCTATTTGCTCATCTGACATGGTTTTCATGGCTTCGTGCCTTGTGAGAATCTTGGAGCAAAGATCACGCAGTTCTTCTAACTGGCTTCTTTCGACCTCGTATTCTTTACAATCGTCATCCCCATCCTGAACATTCTCCACAAACCATCCGTGAATGGCATTTGCTTTACGCCAATACATAGCCTCAAGGGATATCTCTTTCACGACCAAACTCGAACCATTGAATCGTCTTTGCTGATCCCCTTCAACTCCAATAATCTCGCCAACTTGTGTTGATATTGCTTTGTCCTTGTCATTCCAAAGGTAGCGTTTAGCACTTAAATACATATCTAATCCCATAACATTCTCCTAGCAGAGTTAAATTAAATGATTACCAAAATGGCAATCCCAATGCCCAGTCAGGGCATCAGGATTACTGCACTTATCGTAATACTGGCAATACTGAATGTTCCTTATTGTTGGTAAACAATGCCCCACCATCATTCCCTTCGTCATCACAACTGGCAAAGATTAAATTGCCATCATCAAGGTGAAAGACTACTGGACGATAAGACCATCCTAAATCTTCTGCTTCGTCATCAGTCATGTAGCGAACATCCACAATCTTTCGACCCAGTAAAACTTCTTTAGCGATATCCGTCCAAAAAGTATTTATATCTTTTTCTTTAGTTTTCATGCTTCCTCCAACTCGTAATCAACTTCGTAAAAATGAGGATTGTCTTTGTCGATCTCGACAATGGTGAAATCCTCGCCATCATTCAATACATCACCAACTTTAAGGTTTGCCATTTCCTCGGCAGAGATATAAAAGTAAATTCTTTCATCTGCCCAACATTCTTCAAATGCTTCTTCAGGATGTTCTGCTTCCACAACCCCGATAAGGACGGATGCCCCATCCTCATACCATTCGTTTTGGATGACTGCTTCATACCCTTTGATAATCATTTTTGGCATTTCATTCCCCCAGTGAAATTAAATAAATTGCGTAGCCCACAACATAGGCGGTGTAGGCAATCCCGATAAACAGTAAAGCGTTAAATACCCATTCAAACTTGTTAAACATGAGAATCCCCTTATTCAAAATCAGGTGGCACGATTACATCGTATTTGCGAAGCAGAGCAATCGCCTTATCCGACAGGCACATCACCCCGTCATAGTCAGACAGACAACGGATGCCAAACTGGTCAATGGTGAACCAAAGCCCAATATGCTCAAATCCCACATCCTCAATGTCCCACTCAATGAACCCAGTAGCGTCATCGTTAAAATACAATTCCATTGTGGATTCGTGTGTCCCGATATCCCTTTCCCCCCAACTGCCCTCCATAATCAAAGGGCAGTTAAAGGTTTCTTTCCCGATAAAGTAAGTAGTCATATCAATACTCCGAGCAAAGCATTAACACATCATCAGTCAGGAAGAACTCGTAAGTCCCTTCAGGGCAGTCCGTAAAGTCAATCTGCTTTTGATACAGTCGGCTTATGTCCCCATCCTGCACGATGATCTCTGCCTTACCATCCTTCACAGTAAGGTAGATAGTCATAAAAGGGTATTTGTCGCTGAATGGGTAAATCTCGGTGGCAACAATGTCCAAAAACCAAAATGCCCCTGCCTGTTCAGCGAAGTATTGCACCCCATCCGTATGTTTGAGATTCGGGTTAAACACAAAGGTTTTATGGTATTTCTCAGTCCCGTAGAACTGGCTTAGATCAATAGTTTTCATTTAATTCTCTCCCTTAATTGAGGTAGGTTTTAACGATTTGACAAACGCAACTGCATGATTATGGAAAGCAAATGTAGCAAGCCAGTATTTCCTAACATTGATATCAGGTTGGCTCGATACAGGACTAGCATCGTATTCGTCAAGCCTAATCACCTTGAAAGTGAAATCAGGTGTTTTTTCTATTTCATAATTCATCGTCTTCATCCTCTGATGGATCAGTATCAATAATGATATGACCGAATCTTAATTTGCCTGACCCATCATTGACGCACAGGGTATCTTTAGAAAAATTCACAACTTGGTGGTCTGAAAGATCATCCAATAGCTCAACTGGAACTAACCCGATCAGCCCTGCATCAACTGGGTAAACATTCCCATCCGACCCACGATAAGAACCATCGCCCCATTTAGTGCTAAATCCCAAGACTGAAAAGTGCCGAGTCTCATCTTTGATAGTCCCAACAGGGTCTTCAAAGTAATTGCACGATTGCAACAAAGGAAACCAGTCATCATCAGGCACGGCATAGCAGGGATCACCAATTACATAACTACCTTTTGGCACGATCACTTCCGATCTAACAATTTTCATAACTCTCATTTCAACTCCTAGCAGGTTTGTCAAAGACAATCTCTCGATTGTTTCGGGGAAAAACCCCATCATCAGTTTGACTCGTAATAATCGGGCATCAGGATGCGTTTTAATTGCTCCACAGATTTGCCTGTCATACGGCTTAACTGGGCAAGTGTCAGGTCAGGATGTGAATCGTAGTAATCGTTGATTTCATCGTCAGTCATAAACATAATCAGTCCCCTTAAAAATTAGGTGTTTCGCCAAAATCAATGACATCGGCTCTCTGCTCTTGCTGTTTTTGCAGATACAAATTAACAATATCTTGCATACTGTCAGTAAATTTAATCGTATCCCCACCACAGTAAGCCAGTTCTTCCAGTAATTCTTCGTCAGTCCAACATTCAACGATATAGTCGTAGCCATTGTTGTAGTTCTTGCAAGCGTGTTTTTTAAATATTTCAATAAATTCTTTATCAGTCATGTGATTCTCCTTAAAAAGTCTTAACCCAAATACGGGCATTGTCGGCAAGGTCATACAGGTCAGCCAAGATGTAATCAACCTCGGCAGTATCGTCAGCGTAGGACAGGCTTTCAGCGATCTCCTCTAAGTCTTCGGTGATATCGTTGCGATCAGCCCAAGACTGATTAGTCTCGATGAATTTAGTAATGCGGATTGAGGCTTTTTTGGCAAAGGTAAGGGCATCCTCAGTTTGCTCAAAAGCATCCATCAGGTCAGTAATATCAAGGGTTTGCTTCCAGTTAGCCATGAGATTCCCCTTAGATGGATAGTAGGATTAGGTAGATGGCACGACCAACCGAGCAGTTATCGCACTCAGTCAGTCTCCAAAATGTATAGCGAACCCCACAATGCTTAATACATTGGTGGATGTCCATTGGTGATACAAGTGATGGCAGTAGATTCATTAGTAAACTCCTAGCAGGTGGTTAATTAACAAGTCATCAGGTGATTGACAATTTCATTGTCAAGCATAGATTTATTGACTGTCAAGTATTTATTTAAAATATTTTTATCCCTTATAGAATAAGGCTTGCAGGGTGATATTCCAGATGCGAGAGAGCATTACTTGTGCATCAAGGCTCATAAAAAGATAAAGCACGGCTCTGTGGCTCGCATAAATCGGGGCAAATTAGCCTAAAAGCGGGGTAAATAGCGAAGCGAAACAGCCCAGTAAGTAAAGCACTAGAGAGAGATAACACTAGAGGATAGAGAGATCACTAGCAGAATAGTCCTAAGTGTCCTAGAATCAGGGGTATGCCGATTATCAAGAGATACCCATGAAAAGACTCACAAGGAAGGAAATCGAGGCAGGGCTTGAAGCTATGCCGATGGATACTCTATTGTTGGGTGCGGTAAATGCTAAGACAACCAAGCTAACCCACAAACAACGGGCTTTTGCGAAGGAAGTAGCGATGGGGAATACGAAGACAGGGGCTTATCGGAAGGTGTATAAGAGCAAGGGCAAACCATCAACCCAGTCAGCAGAGGCTCAGAAACTCTCAAAGAACCCGTCTATCGCCACTCAGATTGAGGCTTTCAGGGTGGCTTTGGAGGCAAATCAGTATATTACGCCTGCTTCTTTAAGGGCATTAGCAATCCACAAGATCACAGAGAAGGCTCTTGATCCCGATGTCCCTCCTGCTCAACAGCTTAAAGCACTGGAACTATTGGGCAAGATCACTGAGGTGGCATTGTTTACAGAACGCAGAGAGATAGTGCAGATCACTAACTCACAGGAGATGAAGGACAAGCTACTCAACTCTATTCGACTGGCGATCTCTAGTCAGGGTGCAGAGGATGTCGAGGTGGATGATGCAGACTCTTTACTGGCAGAGATCACAGGGATTACTAAAGTGATGGATGATGTAGGCACTCATGAACTGGCAGATGATGATGTATTGGACGAGGTGCAGGAGGAAATTGAAGACGGGGTGGCATCAACAAACGGCAATCCTGCCGACCTACCTACCTACGACCCCCAAAATTCGGCAACACTCGTGGTGCCAGACTTGCATAGTATTCCACACATTAAATCACCTCCAAAAATCCTCACTGGAAACCCGCTTCCAGTGACAAGTCCTTTAGAATCAGACACTTGCGTGTCAACTAGTGAAAACCCTAATAAGGATAACGGTCTTGGGGGTGGGGGTATAAAAAATGGGGAATGATCACAATATGTTCCACGTGGAACACCCCCCGTCAGTTTTCTATGCGCAAAAAGGATAGGGGGTATATTTTGGATGAAATAAAAATTGTTCGGGCTAGAGCTTCAGCCATGAGTTCTATTGGCGTACTGCTACACCATGACCGTAAATCTCTTATGCAAATAATGTCTTGGGTCAAAGAGCATTTATTGGCAGAAGAAGCTATGGCGGTTCGGGCAATGTTTGAGGCTAATGAGGCTATTAAAAAAGCTCAACATGGGAAGGCATAAGATTACTACCGTGACTCCAGCACAAAAAGAAATTTTTTTGGTGATTGATTCGTTTTGGAAAAAACATGGGTTTGGTCCGTCTATTGACGACATTATGTATTTGACTGGAGAGAAAAGTCGGGGCAATGTCTGCCGCAAGATGTGGCGCTTGGTTGATCTGGGTATGTGTGTAGGGATTAAAAATAGACCACGGTCTATCAGACCAAAGTACATTCGGGCGCATCACATTGAGTAAATTAGAAAAAATCCTAGAAAGCCTTGGAGAAGGTGAACGTGCCAGCATCATGGAAATGGCACAAGCCTATCAGGATTCGCTGGTCAGGGAAAAAGGACAAGTCTCGTTTATGGAGTTTGTCAAAGTCATGTGGCCTGGGTTTATCCACGGCAGACACCATGCAGTCATGGCTAAAAAATTTGAGGAGATTGCCAATGGACAAACTAAGCGTCTTATTATTAATATGCCTCCCCGCCATACTAAGTCTGAGTTTGCCAGCTACTTATTGCCAGCCTGGTATCTTGGCAAGTTTCCTCATAAAAAAATTATCCAATGTTCTAACACCGCAGAACTAGCAGTTGGCTTTGGACGAAAGGTACGTAACTTAGTAGACGGAGATGTCTATGGAAAGATCTTTCCTAATGTTGCTTTGCGCCATGATAGTAAAGCTGCTGGTCGATGGGCTACTAACGCTAATGGCGATTACTTTGCTATTGGTGTGGGCGGTACCGTTACTGGTAAAGGAGCAGATCTGCTCATTATTGACGATCCTCACTCGGAACAAGAAGCAGCTCTAGCAGCCTCTGATCCTTCGGTTTACGACAAAATCTTTGAATGGTACGGTTCTGGTCCACGCCAACGTCTGCAACCTGGCGGTTCAATCGTGATCGTGATGACCCGCTGGTCTAAGCGGGATTTAACGGGCAGAGTCCTCCAGTCCATGGTTGAGCGTGACGGGGATGAATGGGAAGTGATTAACTTACCTGCCATCCTGCCTACAGGTAAACCCTTATGGCCTGAGTTCTGGTCGTATGATGAATTAGAAAAACTGCGCAATGAATTGCCGATTTCTAAATGGTCAGCCCAGTATCAACAAGACCCATCTTCCGAGGAAGGTGCGCTGGTCAAACGGGAATGGTGGAATGTCTGGGAAGAAGAAAGACCGCCAGCCTGTGACTTTGTCATCCAGTCTTGGGATACCGCCTTTACTAAAAATGAGCGTTCAGACTACTCAGCTTGCACGACTTGGGGAGTCTTTTATAAAAACGAAGATCCTAATGATGCGCACATTATTCTGTTAGACGCCCTAAAAGAACGGCTAGAATTTCCAGAACTAAAAAAACGGGCTTTAGAAATGTATAACGAATGGGAACCAGATGCGTTTATTGTGGAAGCAAAAGCCTCTGGTGCTCCGCTTATATTTGAGCTAAGATCCATGGGTATACCAGTACAAGAATTTACGCCAACCCGTGGTAATGACAAGATCTCCCGTGTAAACTCTGTAGCAGATATGTTTGCATCAGGTAAAGTATGGGCACCAAAGAAACGGTGGGCAGATGAGGTTATTGAAGAGATGGCAGCGTTCCCAAATTCAGACCATGATGACTTGGTTGACTCTACAACCCAAGCATTATTACGATTTAGAAAAGGCGGGTTCATTCGCCTACAAAGCGATGAAATAGACGAACCACGGTACTTTAAGTCTAAACGACCAGTTAGTTATTACTAAGGAAATATTATGGCAATTGATAAGGCACTCTACGAATTACCCCAAGGACTTGAGGCAGCCTCCGCTGCTATGGAACCAATCGAGATTGAGATTGAAGATCCAAAATCAGTCAAAATTGGCATTGATGGCATGATGATTGAACTTGAATCTGAAGAAGAAGGACCAGATGACTTTGACTGTAACCTTGCCGAATACCTAGAAGAAGGGTATTTAACACAGTTAAGTGGCGATCTTTTAGGTGACGTAGAAGCAGACGTTGGTTCCCGTAAAGAATGGATGCAGACCTACACCGATGGCATTGAGCTATTGGGAATGAAGATTGAAATTCGTTCTGAACCTTGGGAAGGCGCTTGTGGCGTATTCCATCCGTTGTTATCAGAAGCCCTAGTTAAGTTCCAAGCTGAAACAGTCATGGAGACTTTGCCTCCAGCTGGTCCCGTTAAGACCGTAGTTATTGGCAGAGAAACCCCTGAAATTATGGCTTCTGCTGATCGTGTTCAAAAGGACATGAACTACCAGATTACCGAAAAGATGCCTGAGTACCGTCCAGAACATGAGCGTATGTGCTGGGGTCTTGGTCTTTCAGGTAACGCCTTTAAGAAGGTTTACTTTGATCCGTCACTAAACCGCCAAGTAGCGTTGTTTGTGCCAGCTGAAGACTTGATTGTTCCTTATGGCGCATCAGACCTGCAAACTGCCGAGCGTGTTACACACGTTATGCGCAAGACAGAAAACGAATTACGCAAACTGCAAGTAGCTGGTTTTTACCGAGACATTGAGTTAGGTGAGCCATCGACTGCATTTGATGAAGTAGAAAAGAAAATTGCGGAAAAGATGGGGTTCCAAGCAACCTCCGATGACCGCTATAAAATCCTTGAAATCCAAGTCAATCTGGATGTTGAGGGTTTTGAAGACAAAGATGAAGATGATAAATTAACTGGAATTGCTCTTCCATACATTGTCACTGTAGAAAAGGGAACGCAGAAAGTATTGGCGATCCGTAGAAACTGGAGACCTGAAGATGAAACTAAACAAAAACGCAATCACTTCGTACATTACGGGTATGTTCCTGGTTTTGGCTTTTACTGCTTTGGTCTCATTCATCTTGTGGGCGCCTTTGCAAAGTCTGGAACGTCTATTATTCGGCAGCTTGTCGATGCTGGAACACTTTCAAACTTGCCAGGTGGCTTTAAGGCCCGTGGCTTGCGAATCAAAGGCGATGACACCCCGATCAGCCCTGGAGAGTTCCGAGACGTTGATGTCCCAAGCGGTGTCCTCAAAGACAACATTCTGCCATTACCATATAAGGAACCCTCACAAGTCCTCTATAGCTTGCTTGGCACAATTGTAGAAGAAGGTCGTAGATTTGCCTCGGCATCGGATATGAAGATTGCCGATATGTCAGCTAACACCCCAGTGGGCACGACTCTGGCTATTCTAGAGCGCACCCTTAAAGTCATGTCTGCGGTTCAAGCTCGTGTTCATTATTCGATGAAGCAGGAGTTAAAGCTCCTTAAAGACATCATCCGTGATTACACCCCGCCAGACTATAGTTACACACCTGACGTTGGCACTCGTTTTGCCAAGCAGTCTGATTATGACAACGTAGATGTCATCCCAGTTAGCGATCCAAATGCCGCAACCATGGCGCAAAAGATTGTTCAATATCAAGCAGTTCTGCAACTTGCCCAGCAAGCTCCGCAGCTGTACGACTTAGGACAACTCCACCGCCAGATGCTAGAAGTTCTAGGTATTAAAAACGCTAAGAAGCTGGTTAAGATTGAAGATGATCAGATGCCAGAAGATCCTGTAACAGAGAACATGAACATCTTGAACATGAAACCCGTCAAGGCGTTTATGTATCAAGACCATCAGGCTCATATTCAAGTGCATATGAACGCCATGCAAGACCCTAAACTGGCTCAGTTAATTGGTCAAAACCCACAAGCGCAAGCTATTGGCGCAGCTGCCATGGCGCATATTCAACAGCACTTAGCGTTTGAATACCGCAAGCAGATGGAAGAAATGATGGGTATTCCATTGCCTACTGGCGAAGAGGAAGACGAAGAAGCTATTCCACGGGATATGGAAGTTCAGATCTCCAAGATGGCTGCACAAGCCTCCGATGAGCTATTAAGACGCAACAAAACAGAGATTGCTGCCCAGCAAGCTCAACAAGCAGCACAAGACCCAGTAATTCAAATGCAAGCCAAAGAACTTCAGCTTAAAGAGCAAGAAGAACAGCGGAAGATGCAGAAAGATCAAGCTGATGCAGCTGCCAAAGCAGCCCAGCAACAGATTGAGAAGGAAAGAATTGCTTCACAAGAGCGTATAGCCCAAGCTAGTCTGATGTCCAAACTACAGAAAGACAAGCAAGAGCTAGAACTCAAAGCAATGCAAGCAGTAGCCAATGTTAATAAACCTCAAACAGGGAAAAAATAGTGGATCAAAACCTTGATTACCTCTTAAGAGAGTACAAAGAACGCATAGACATGCTCCAAAAAGCTGTTTCTGCGGGAAATTGCACCAATTTTGAGGAATATAAGTACGCATGTGGACAAATTAGAGGTCTTGAGTCTGCGTGTTTAACCTTAACAGACCTCAAACATAGAATGGAGAACTCGGATGAGTGATACAACGATACTGATTGGCTCAAATCCCAATCAGCCACAAGTTGTAGGCGCAGTAAACTTTAGTGCAAGTAACGAAGAAAAGGCAAAAGCCCTTCCTGAACCCTCTGGATACCGTATTTTGGTAGCTATTCCAGAGCAAGAGAAGGAATTTGAAAGCGGTATTCTCAAAGCGGATACCACTATGCACACGGAAGAGCTACTTTCTACCGTATTCTTCGTAGTTAAGATGGGACCTGATTGTTACAAAGACGCAACTCGGTTCCCAACTGGACCATGGTGTAAAGAAGGTGACTTTATTCTAGCCAGACCAAATTCTGGCACACGATTAAAGATCCACGGACGTGAATTTAGGATCATCAATGATGATTCTGTAGAAGGAATAGTCCAAGATCCCCGTGGCATAACCAGAGCATAAGGAGAAAATTATGCAAGAAATGCAAATGACTGAATTTAAATTTCCAGATCAAATTTCTAAAGAAGAGCCTGAAGTTGAGGAGTTAGAACCCATTGAAATTGAAGTTGAAGACGATACACCAGTAGAAGATAGGATAAATGCAGAGCCTATGCCAGCTGAAATCGTTGAAGAACTCGATAACGATGATCTAGAAGCCTTTACTGGAGAGGCAAAAAAGAAATTGTTGCAGATGAAAAAAGTCTACAACGATGAACGCAGAGCTAAAGACGCTGCAGACAAGGAACGTCAAGAAGCTATTGATTTTGCTCAAAAAATTATTGAAGAAAACAAACGTCTTAAGACAAAACTGTCAGCTGGGGAACAAACGCTTGTAAGCAATTACAAAGAAAACGTTACCCGTGAGTTAGAGTTGGCTAAACAGGCTTATAAGGATGCTTATAACTCTGGAGACTCTGATCTTTTGGTTGATGCCCAAGAAAAACTAACCGAAGTCAAAATGAAAGCTCAGGATTTAGAAAGATATAAACCTGAATTTTCACAAGATGCTTTACAATCTGAAGAAAATGAGGTACAAATACCTCAGACCCAACGTTTGGACTCAAAAACCCAAGCGTGGCTGGACAAAAACAGCTGGTATGGGACTGATGATGATATGAGTTACCTAGCAATGGGTATTCATAGACGCCTTGAGCGTGAAGGAGTTGCAATTGGCTCTGATCACTATTATGGCGTGATTGACAAAGAAATGCGTCAACGTTTCCCAGAGAAATTTGGGATAGCTGAAGAGACCAAATACTCTTCTGAGGTAGAGACCAAACCCTCTACAAAAACTAGTAAGCCGAGCACAGTAGTTGCGCCAGCGACTAGGTCTACCTCTCCAAAAAAAGTCAGACTTACCGCCACGCAGTTACAACTGGCAAAGAAATTCAATCTAACCCCAGAGCAATATGCTCGTGAACTTACAAAACTGGAGTCCTAAAATGGCTGAAAACAGAAAACCTCGTGAAATAGAAACTCGTCAACAATCAGTGCGACCAGAAGCATGGAAACCACCAGAGTTGTTGCCAGAACCAGATAAGCAGGAAGGTTATGCGTATCGTTGGATCAGGGTATCTACTTTAAACAATGCGGATCCCCGCAATCTCTCTGCCAAACTCAGAGAAGGATGGGAACCCGTTAAGGCTGAGGAACAGCCTAAGTTTCAGCTATTAATCGATCCCAATAGTCGTTTTAGAGACAATATTGAGATTGGTGGCTTGTTGTTATGCAAAACTCCAAAAGAGCTCGTTCGGCAGCGTAATGAATATTACAAAATCCAAAGCGACCAACAAATGGAAGCAGTAGACAACACGCTCATGCGTCAAAACGATCCTCGTATGCCTCTCTTTAATGAGAGAAAGACGACAAATAGTTTTGGCAAAGGTGGTTAATTTTTTTTAATTTTAGGAGATTCAAATGGCTTATCCAACCGTTAATGCTCCCTATGGCTTTCGCCCAATCAACAGTGTAGATGGTAAACCCTACGCTGGTGCAACCCGTCAGTTGCCAATTGCGAGTACTTATAACACTCCAAT
>Ga0114978_10002587_pt1 | contig 14899 bp, 13 predicted proteins | sample S_140212_EF_Meta_FD_87027 | JGI IMG/M metagenome (GOLD analysis project Ga0114978, IMG submission 87027) | Freshwater microbial communities from Lake Simoncouche, Canada to study carbon cycling - S_140212_EF_MetaG | ecosystem: Environmental > Aquatic > Freshwater > Lake | place: Lake... | reverse complement strand
CCTGCCCAATCAAGGCCTTGCCCACGATCGCTTCGTCCGGGTCATCCAGGGTCAGCACCGTGGTCAACGCCAGCATCATCAGGCCCGACTCGTCGTAGACCGGCGCGCTGAGCGTGATCAAGTGCGTCTCCTCTGACAGGGCGCGCGCAAAACCCGCCTGGCGCACCTGCTCCAGCAACTCTTCATGCTGCTGCGCCGTCCAAGCAGTCCGCGCGAGGTGTGCCGCCCGAATGGGTGCGGTAAGTTCCCGGGGCAAATAGGCTGCGAATGCCCGCCCGGTGGCGGTGTCGACCACCGAGCAGACATTGGCGGTCTGGATGCCCTCCGTGACCGGGCCTTGGTGGAGTTCCCAATAAAGGACCACCGGCCCCTCATTGCCCCACATGCCGATCGCCGTGCTGCGACCAATCGCCTTGACCACCTGCGGCAACATGGCAATGGCCAGCTTCTCGGCATGGAACTTTGCGCGATTGCCCTCCAGCACCTGCGTCGATGCAGCGCCCGCCGCCTCGTCAAAGGCCATCATGTAGCGACCGCCACCAAACACGAGCGGTCGCTGTTGCTTGCGCTGAAAGTTCTCCACCTGGCCGACAAAGATGGTGTGGTCGCCCCCCGGGTAACTCGCAAACTTCACGCACTCCAGGTAACACAAAGCCCCGTCCAGAATCGGAACACCGCCCAGTCCTAGCGTCCAATTCGAATTGCCGAATCGGTCCATGCCTTTGCTGGCGAACAATTGGGACAAGTGCCGCTGGTCTTCGGCGAGAACATTGATCGTGAACCGCTTGCTGCGCTCAAAGACCGGGTAACTGCTGGAGGTTCGCGCCAACGACCACAGAACCAGCGGGGGATCGATCGAGACCGAACTGAAGGAGTTGGCGGTACAGCCGGCAAGCTGGCCGTCCTCATCGCGGGTCGTGACCACCGTCACACCGGTGACGAATGCCCCAAACGCATCGCGCAGCGCCCGCTGCGCCTTGGCGTCATCGTCCGGGGATACAGCGGTGGCTGTCATGGAAGCAGTGGCCATATGAATCTTCTTGCGGGTGGCTGGTCGATGCTGCGGACAATGCAGCGGTCAGAGCTTGATATGGAGCCTGGCAGCCAGTTCACCCACGATCCCACGCCTGAACAGCACGACACACAGTACCAGAATCAGGCCCTGCAGGAAGGTCACCCAGGATCCGAAACGGGAAAGGAACTCCCACATCGAGGTGGCGACGACTGCCCCGATGACAGGACCGAACAATGTCCCGAGACCGCCCAGCAAGGTCATCAGAACGACGTCCCCCGACGTGGCAAAGTGCACATCGTGCAGGGTGGCCAGCCCCAGCGCGACCGCCTTCAGCCCGCCCGCCACGGCAGCCAGCGCACTCGACAACACGAATGCGATCAGCTTGTACCGGTTCACCTGGTAGCCGAGCGACAACACACGCGCCTCGTTGTCCCTGGTTGCCTTGAGAACCTGGCCGAAAGGCGAATGCACCGTACGGACGATAAGCATGAAGCACAGCAAGAAGACGACCGAGACGAAGCAGTAGGCCGCAAGGTCTGACTCAATAGAGATCACACCAAAAACACTGCCGCGACCTTTCATGTGGATGCCGTTTTCCCCCTCCGTGAATGGCGCCTGCAAAAAGACGAAATACAGCAATTGCGCCAGCGCCAGCGTCACCATGGCGAAATACAGTCCCTGGCGGCGGATCGCAATCACCCCGAAGACCAGACCGATGAGCGCCCCGCCCGCCAGCGCAGCGAGCAAGGCCACCTCTGGCGTCAAGCCCCAGCGATTCATGGTCCATGCGACAACGTAGCTTCCCGTCCCGAAGAAGGCCGCATGGCCAAAGCTCATGATCCCTGTGTAGCCGAACAGCAGATTGAAACCGCAGGCAAACAGCGCAAACGCCAGTACCTTCATCAGGAACACCGGATACAGGAAAAAAGGTGCTGCGATCAAGGCAACGACCATGATCCCGATTGCGATCAGGTAGTTGCGGCGCCCATGTATTGCCACTCCTGCTGTATTGGCGGCTAGCATGTTCTGTTCTGTCATGATCACGCCCCCCGCCCAAAAAGGCCGCGCGGTCGGATCAGCAGCACGATGGCCATGACCAGAAAGATGACGGTGGATGAGCTTTCCGGATAGACCACCCTTGTCAGCCCCTCGATCACTCCCAGGGCAAAGCCGGCGATCACAGATCCCTTGATCGAGCCCATGCCGCCGATCACGACCACGGCGAACACCACGATCACGACATCCGTGCCCATATGGGCACTCACCGAATAAATGGGAGCCGCCAGGACGCCGGCGAAGGCTGCCAGTGCTGCGCCGCCAGCATAGGTCAGGGTCATCAAGCGTGGCACATTGACACCAAGGGCCTGCACAATGGCGGCGTTCTCCGTCGCAGCGCGAAGCTTCGCGCCCAGCGACGTCTTTTCAATCGCGTACCAGGTGGCCACGCACAGGACCAGTGACGCCACAACCACCCACAAGCGATACAGCGGCAGGATCATGAAGTCCAGGTCGACGCCGCCACGCAGCAGGTCCGGCACGGCATACGGGCGGCCGGCAGAACCGAAGATGTTGCGAAAGAGGGCCTCGATCATCATCGCGACGCCAAAGGTCAGAAGAAATGCGTACACATGGTCGAGCTTGTAAAGCCGGCTGATCACCACCTTTTCCAGCAGTGCCGCCAGCAGGCCCACGATGAGCGGGCTAAGGATCAATGCGGGCCAGTACCCGAGGCCGACCCACTGAAGCAGCATCCAGGACACGTAGGCACCCATCATGAACAGTGCCCCGTGCACGAAGTTGATGATGCCAAGGGTGCCGAAGATCACAGCCAGGCCAAGAGAAAGCGTCGCATAAAACGCGCCATTGATCATGCCCAGCAAGAGCTGGGACACCACCAGTGCGAGCGGCATGCCGAAGATGATCATGGGTCAGACGGTCAAGTGCTGGGTCAAGCGGGCCGGATCGGATTCGATCTCAGCACGCGTATAGTGACAAATCACGCGGCCCATCTCGACTACGCAATAGCGGTCCGAGATCGCCCTGGAAAAGTTCACGTTTTGCTCGACGAGCAGCACCGTGAATCCCCGCGCCTTGATCTGCCGGATGGTCTGTGCGATGTGTTGCACGATCACGGGAGCAAGCCCCTCTGAAGGTTCATCGAGCAAGAGAAGTCTTGCCCCTGTGCGCAGGATGCGCCCGATCGCCAGCATCTGCTGCTCGCCGCCGGACAAGGTGGTTCCGCCTGCATCCCGGCGCTCTGCAAGGTTGGGAAACAACTGCATGATCTCGTCCACGGAAAATCCGCCCGGCGCGACGACCGGGGGCAGCATCAGGTTTTCCCAGACGCTGAGTGAACCGAAAATGGCGCGCTCCTCCGGGCATAGTGCAATCCCACATGCGGCGATCTGGTCCGGCCGCAGTGCCAGTGTCTCGCGCCCCTGGTAACGGATCGAACCCGCCACGCGTGGCATCAGCCCCATGATGGACTTGAGGATGGTCGTCTTGCCCGCCCCGTTGCGGCCGACCAGGGTCACCACCTCACCTTCGCGAACATCGAACCCGGCGCCGTGCAGGGCCTGGCTCTCGCCATACCACGCCATCAGATCCTGGACCTGGAGCAGCACCTTGGCTGCCGATGCCGTCATAGCGCCGTTCCCAGATAGGCGGAGATCACAGCCGGGTTCGAAGAGACAGTGCGGTAGTCTCCCTGCGCGATCACCTTACCGCGCACCAGCACCGTCACGTTGTCGCACAGGTTCTCGATGACACCCAGGTTGTGCTCTACCAGCAGCACGGTCCTGCCCACACTGACCCGGCGAATCAACTCCACCACGCGGGCCACATCGTCGTGGCCCATCCCGGCGGTCGGTTCGTCCAGCAGCATCAGCATGGGATCCAGCGCCAAGGTGGTTGCAATCTCGAGCGCACGCTTTCTGCCGTAGGAGAGTTGTCCGGCGCTTTGCTGCGCACGGTCGGCCAGACCGACCTCGTTCAGAAGCCGCATGGCCTCGTCCTGGTATTGCGTCAGGATCCGCTCGGTGCGCCAGAAATCGAACGAGCGCCCCCGCTTGCGCTGCAGGGCGATGCGCACGTTCTCCAGCACCGTGAGGCTGGGAAACGTCGAGGAGATCTGAAACGAGCGCGCAATGCCCAAGCGGGCCACCTCGTCAGGGCTGCACTCCGTGATGTCGGCTCCCCGGTACCGGATGGACCCGCTGGTCGGCGGCAACTGCTTGGTCAACAGATTGAAGCAGGTGGTCTTGCCCGCACCGTTGGGGCCGATCAGGGCATTGATCGAACCGGTCTGCAGACTGAGGCTCACGCCATCGACGGCCCTGAATCCGCCAAATGACTTGACCAAGTCTGCTGCGACCAGCAGCGGCGCGCCGCGTCCTCCCGAGTTTGCCTCATCTGCCATCAGCAGTTCTCCGATTCATCCATAGCCCCACTGCATGTACGCCTCAGGTCTTCTTCACCAGCGGGCAGCCCCCATCCGCCATGGGCCGGAAGGCCTTGTCACCCGGAATCACCGAGACGACGGCAAGAATGTCATCCTTGGAGGTGGACTGAGAAGGCGATTTCACTTGCAGGGCCAGCATCTGGCGCACCACACGTCCGTCTTCGCGAACGATCAATGGGCCGAACAGCGGGTCATCGATGGTCTTGGAGCGCATCTGCTTGAGGACCGAGCGGCCGCTCTTCTTGGCTTCTGCGACACCAACGGCAGCCACGGCATTGAGATAGTTCAGAAGGCCAGAGTATTGGCAGGCCTGCTGGGACGTCGGAACTTCGCCATGGCGGGACTTAAAGATGCGCGAGAAGGCCCGCGTCTTGTCCGTATGGTCCCAATAGAAGGAGTCCGACAGCAGCACCCCCTGGGCGATGTCCAATCCAATGGCGCGCGCATCGAGCACGCCCAAAGACAGGCCGGCAATCTTCTGACCCCTCTTGATGATCCCGAATTCGCCGGCTTGCTTGATACAGTTGATCAAATCCGGACCGCTGTTCGCGACGCCAATGACATCCGCGCCGCTGGCTTGGGCCTGCAAGAGGTAGGAAGAGAATTCGGTGGTGCCAGGAAACGGATGGCGCACGTTGCCAACCACCGTCCCACCGCCCTTGGTCACAAAGTTCGCAGCGGCCGCTTGCAGGTCGTTGCCATAGGCGGTGTCACCGGTGATGAAGAACCACTTCTTGCCGCCGGCACGCAACTGCGCCTCGACCACGGACTGCGAATTGGACCAGCCATCGCCCATCCATTGGGTGTGGTTGGTGCCGCAGGCATCGCCCGATATGCGCGTGGACTGCGCGGATGTGATGATGCCCACACGGTCACGCTGGGCAAGCAGGGGCCCCAAGGCCAAGGCACCCGCCGAATTCGGCACTTCGGTGATGACGTCAAAACCTTTGTTGTCCAGCCATTCACGGGCCAGCGACACCACCAGATCGGTCTTGTTCTGCATGTCCGCCGCCTCCAATTCGACCTTGATCTGGGGATTGGTCTCGGCAAATTTTTCGATGGCCATCTTGGCGGCCACCACGGCGCCCGGCCCGACCATCTGGGACAACGGACCGTTCATGTCGGTCAGCAGGCCAATCTTGATCGCCTGCGCCTGCTGCCCCATGCCCGCGAGCGGAACGCCCAGCAGACTGGCGGCGCCGAGTTGTTTGAGGACCGTCCTGCGGTTTTGCGTATGCATCATGGTGTGTCTCCTGTTTGAAAGCGAAAGGAAGAGTTTGTGGTTGGGTGACGCCTACATGTAGCTACCGCCATTGGCAGCGATCACCTGTCCAGTGATGTAGGAAGCGGCCGGTGAAGCGAGAAAGCCGGCAAGCGCGCCGACTTCGTCCGGCAGTCCGATCCGCCCCATGGGGATATTCTTGACATTGGCCGCCGGCACGACATCCGTAACGGCCAGGCCGGCAGCCTGCCGGTACATGGGCGTCTCGATGGCGCCGGGCGCGATCGTATTGACCGTGATGCCCAGCGGAGCGACCTCACGCGCCGCATTCTTGGTGAAGCCGATCACTGCCGCCTTGGACGCGGCGTAACCGGCACCGGCCAGGTAGCCGCCCATCTGGCCAGCCAAGGACGACACGGTGATGATGCGGCTGTCAGTCGCGGGAAGCCTGCGGCGGTGGCGGATCATCTCGCGCACACAGAGAAAGGTGCCGAATGTGTTCACCTCGAACACGGTGCGCCAGGAGTCCGCGCTCATGTCGGCGATGTACACACCGTGCGACGGGCCCGGCCCGCCCTGCGTTCCGGCAAAGTGCGCCAGCACCGCGATGGGGCCCAGTGATCCCTCAATCTTGGCAAACGCCGCGATCACGGCCGCCTCGTTGGCCACGTCGAGCGCCATGGCGATATGGCCAGTTGCGGGAAGCCGCGCCACTGCCGCAGAGGCAGCCCCCAGGTCCAGGTCGGTCAACACCACCTTGACCCCATCGGCCGCGAGATGATGCGCCGCCGAAAACCCCAGTCCGCCGGCGCCACCAGTCACCAATGCAATGCGATCCATAAATACTCCGATGCTGAGAATCCATGCTCACCGCCGCTTGACTCACAAGCGTGCGAGGCCCAATGCTTGGCGTGCCGTATCACGGGCAACACCAGGCAGGCTCAGGTCTTGATCAGGGGGCAGCCGCCTTCGTTCATCGGTCGGAAGGCCTGGGGACCGGCCACCACGGAGGCCACCGTGAAGATGTCGTCCTTGGACTTGGATTGGCTGGGCGCCTTGGCCTGCAGCACCAACATCTGATGGACCACGCGTCCGTCCTCGCGCACGGTCGTGGGGCCGAACAAGGGGTCGTCGATGGTCTTGGCGCGCATCTGCTTGAGGACAGCCCGGCCGCTCTTCTTGGCCTCCGCCGCACCGACCACCGCCACCGCATTCAGATAGGCCAGAACCGCCGAGTACATGCCTGCATGCTGTGCCGTGGGAATATCGTTGTGCCGGGCCTTGAACTTCTGCGCGAATTCACGCGTCTTGTCCGTGTGGTCCCAGTAGAAGGCATCGGCCAACGTGACCCCTTGCGCCAACTCGAGACCCACGGCACGCACAGCCGTCACATCCAGCGACAGGCCCGCGATCTTCTGGCCTTTCTTGACGATGCCAAACTCTGCGGCCTGCTTGAGGCAGTTGACTGCGTCGGGACCGCTGTTGGCCATGGCAATCACATTGGCTCCGCTGGCCTGGGCTTGCAACAGGTAAGAGGAAAACTCGGTATTGCCGGGGAACGGGTGCTTCACAGCACCTGCAATGGTACCGCCCCCCTTGGTGATGAAGTTGGTCGCAGTGGCTTGCAGATCCTGGCCGAAAGCGGTGTCACCTGTGATGAAGAACCACTTCTTGCCGCCAGCCTTGAGTTGCCCTTCCACCATTGACTGCGAATTGGCCCAAGCATCGGTCACCCATTGGATGTGGTTGGTACCACAACTGTCGCCGGTCAGACGGGTAGATTGGGGGGACGTGAAAAGGCCCACCTTGTCACGTTGGGCCAGCAGTGGGCCCAGCGCGATCGCACCGGCAGAGATCGGCACGTCTGCAATCACATCGAAACCCTTGTTGTCGAGCCACTCGCGGGCCAGCGATACGACCACATCGGGCTTGTTCTGCATGTCGGCCACCTCAAGCTCGACCTTGATTTGCGGGTGGGCCTCTGCAAATTTCTCGATGGCCATGCGTGCCGCCATCGCTGTGCCCGGGCCATTCATCTGGGAGAGCGGCCCGTTCATGTCGGTCAGGATGCCGATTTTGATGGCCGCGCTGGATTGGGCGAACGCACCAAGCGGCATAGCCGCTGCGGCCGCAAGGCCCTGGATCACTTTTCTGCGGGAGGTGGATGGCGTCATGCTGTGTCTCCAAGATGGGTTAAGGAGAACCATGTTAGTTCGCACATAGTTCCAAGTCAACAGATGTTCGTAATATATATGAACTACATATATGAACTAAAAAGCGAGCACAAGTGCCATGTCACTTTGATATTTGTTGGAAATTCTTGGAATCGCCGTGTTGACCGTACGGTACACTTACTGTACGATGCATATGATCTGACCGACCACTAGACCACTAGAACTGACCATGAACTTTGCGCCAAAACCGGAGCATGAAGCGATCCGCGACAGTGTCCGCAGCCTGATGAGCGCATTTCCGGATGCCTACTGGCTGGGCAAGGACGAGCGCCACGAATATCCAAACGAGTTCTATGACGCTTTTGCCAAGGCCGGCTTTCTCGGAGCGGCAATCCCGGAGTCCTACGGCGGAACTGGACTGGGCGTCACCGAAGCAGGCCTCATCCTGCAGGAGGTATGCGCCAGCGGCGCCGGCCTGAACGGCGCAAGCGCCGTGCACCTGAGCATGTTTGGCATCAACCCGGTCATCAAGCATGGCGGAGAAGCGATGTGCCGCAAATACGTACCGGATGTTGTGAGTGGCAAACTCAATGTCTGCTTCAGCGTCACAGAGCCCGACGCCGGAACAGACACCACGCGGATCACGACCCGCGCAGTCCGCCACGGTGACCACTATGTCGTCAATGGCCGCAAGACCTGGCTCACCAAGGCAGCGGAATGCCAGAAGGTGCTGCTGCTGACACGCACCACGCCCCTGGCCGAATGCGCCAAGCGGACGGACGGCATGACACTGTTCCTGGCCGACATGGACCACAGCCATGTCACCATCAAGCCAATCCGAAAGATGGGTCGCCACGCCGTCGCTTCGAACGACGTGTTCTTTGATGACCTGCCCGTCTCTGTCGAAGACCGGATCGGCGAGGAAGGCAAGGGATTCAAGTACCTGCTGGATGGGTTGAACCCCGAGCGCATCCTGGTGGCATTCGAGGCGATCGGCGTCGGGCAGGCCGCATTGGGTCGAGCCACCCGCTATGCCCGCGACCGGCAGGTGTTCGGTCGGGCGATAGGCAAGAACCAGGGCATCCAGCTCCCATTGGCGGACTCCTATGCCCGGCTCACTGCCGCGGAACTGGCCACGCAGAAGGCGGCCTGGCTCTACGACAACGGCCATCCCTGTGGCACCGAAGCAAATACTGCCAAGTTCCTGGCAGGAGAAGCCGGCTTCCAGGCGGCGGACCGCGCCGTACAAACCCATGGCGGGTTCGGTTACGCAGCAGAGTTCCATGTCGAGCGCCTGTTTCGCGAGGCGCGGCTGATGCGCATTGCACCCATTTCAGAAAACCTGATCCTGGCCCAGATCGCCGAGCATGTGCTCGGCCTGCCCCGGTCCTATTAGTCCATCCACGGGGGGCTCAGACATGAAGATGCTTGGTGCAGAAACAAGCGCGGCAGCCGACCAACCGGTGCTCGTCGAGCAGCGTGGCCCCATTCTCTGGCTCACGATCAACCGAGAGGCCGTTCGCAACGCGCTGAACGACCAGGTGCTGGCGACCCTTGCCGAGGCTATCCGAGGCGCCGGCAACAACTCCGCGCTGCGCGCCATCGTGATCACCGGCGCCGGCGATCGGGTCTTCAGTGCGGGGGGCGACCTCAAGGCCGGCGGCTCGACATTCGAGTTCGACTTTTCGCAGCCTTCGACGACCTTCGCCGACATGTTGCGAGCCGCCAACCAGACCAATCTGCCACTGGTGGCACGGGTCAACGGACATTGTCTTGCCGGTGGCATGGGTTTGCTGTCTGCCTGCGACATGGCGATCGCGACCGAGGGCGCACTGTTCGGGCTGCCGGAAGTCAAGATCGGCATGTTCCCGATGCAGGTAGCGGTGGCGTTGCGCCGCATTCTTCCGCCGCGCGTATTCGCCGAGATGTGTTTTTCCGGGGAGTCCATCTCGGCGCGCGATGCGCAGCAATTCGGCCTGCTGAACTATGTGGTTCCCGCGGCCGAGCTTGATGCCAGGCTAGACAGGCTGCTGAAGCGCATTACGGCCAATTCCCCGACCGCCATCCGGCGCGGCAAGTACGCGCTGCGCGCCACGCAGGACATGAGCTACGACCAGTCCCTGGCCTACATGGAGACGCAACTCAGCACCTTGTCGCTGACCCAGGACGCGCGCGAGGGCATTGCCTCGTTCAACGAAAAAAGGCAGCCCAACTGGAGCGGCCGTTGAGCACTTTCCAGCACGCTTCCCGCCGAGTGCTGCTGTCCGAGGAAGGCCCGCGCGAAGGCTTCCAGAGCGAGCCGGTCGGCATTTCGACGCAGAGCAAGGTCGAACTGATCGAGGCGCTGGCAGAAACCGGTCTGGCGGAGATCGCCTGCTGTTCCTTTGTCAATCTAACGCAGGTTCCGCAGGTGGCGGATGCCGAGCAGGTGGTGGCCCGATTGCGCCGCAAAGCGGGTGTCCGCTACACGGGCCTGTGGCTGAACGAACGCGGATTCGCACGGGCGCTGGCCTGCGGAGTCGACCTGAAGCCGACCCTGGTCACGAGTGCTTCGGAAACCTTCGGTTTGCGCAACAACAAGCGCGACCGCCAGGAGCTGTTGCAGGGGCAGCGGGAACTGGCGACGGCGTACCGGCGTGCAGGCTTGAACCGCGCGGCCGGATACGTGTTCACGGCTTTTGGCTGCAACTACGAGGGCGAGATTTCAGCGGCTCAGGTGGAGCGCTCGGTTCAGGATGTCGTGCAGCTTGCCGCTGAGGCGGACATGCAGCTGGAGTCCATGTACCTCTGCGACACCATTGGCGCGGCGTCGCCCACACGCGTGCGCAAGATACTGGACCGCGTTCGAGAGGCCCACCCGACACTGGAAATCGCCCTGCACCTGCACGACACCCGCGGACTGGGGCTGGCCAACGCGTTGGTCGGATTGCAGATGGGTGTGCGCCGCTTCGATGCGTCCATCGGCGGCCTAGGTGGTTGCCCATTTGCGGGAAACCGCGCTGCCGCCGGCAATGTCAGCACCGAGGATCTGGCCTACCTGTGCGAAGAAGAAGGTTTCGACACCGGACTCGACATCGACCAGCTGTTGCGCTGTGCAATGTTGGCCGAGAAGATCGTCGGACGCCCCCTGCCCGGCAAGTTGAAGAACGCGGGCGCATTTCGGGGCGCCCTGCCCCCCCAGTCGGCCATTTGAAGGAACAGTCCATGGCAGCCAACAGGAAAGTCATCATCACCTGCGCCGTGACCGGCAGCATCCACACACCGTCGATGTCGCCGCACCTTCCCGTCACCGCACAGCAGATCGCCGAAGCCTCGATCGGCGCGGCCCAGGCCGGTGCGGCAATCGTGCACCTGCACGCACGCAACCCCGTGACGGGTGAGCCTGACCAGGACCCCGACCTGTTTGCCCCCTTCTTGCGCACGATTGCGGCTGAGAGTGAGGTCGTGATCAACATCACCACTGGCGGCTCCCAGACCATGTCCATCGAGGACAGGCTGCGACCGGCTGTCCGATTCAAGCCGGAACTGGCATCGCTGAACATGGGAACCATGAACTTCGGCCTGTACCCGATGCTGGAGCGCTACAAGGAACTGTCGGGCTGGGAGCGCACCTACCTGGAAGGCTCGCGCGGCGGATTCTTCCGCAACACGCTGGCCGACATCGAACGCATCCTGGGCGACTGCCGTGACGCAGGCACGCGGTTCGAAGTGGAGTGTTACGACATCGGCCACCTGTACACGTTGGCCCACTTCATTGACCGCAAGCTGATCGAGCCGCCTTTCTTCGTGCAGTCTGTGTTCGGCATTCTCGGGGGCATCGGAGCCCATCCCGAGGATGTCATCCATATGCGCCGCACCGCGGATCGCCTGTTCGGTGACCAGTATGTCTGGTCGGTCCTTGGCGCCGGGGCACAGCAGATGCGGGTCGCCACGCAATCGGTGTTGATGGGCGGCAATGTGCGCGTGGGCCTGGAGGACTCCTTGTGGCTAGGCAAGGGACGTCTGGCCAAGTCGAACGCGGAACAGGTCAGCGCCGTGCGAGCCACCCTGGAAGGTCTCGGCCTGGAGATCGCCACGCCGCAAGAGGCACGTGCCGTCCTGCAATTGAAGGGCCGCGACCAGACGGCTATCGCATGACGGACGACAAGCCCTTGCTGCCGCATGCCTCTAGGCCGATGTTGCCTCTCAGGGGCGTGCGGGTGCTGGATCTGTCGCGCGTGCTCGCTGGCCCCTTGTGTACCCAGTCGCTGGGCGCGCTGGGCGCAGAGGTGATCAAGGTGGAGGCTGCCAACGGCGGCGACGAGATGCGCCAATGGCCACCGCAGCGCCAGGGTACAGGCACTTCGTTTCTGGCCTACAACCGCAACAAGAAGGGCATCGCGCTGGACCTCAAGCGCCCCGAGGCCCTGGAACTGGTGCGACGCCTGGTGGCCATCTCCGATGTCGTGGTGGAAAGTGGCAGCACGGGCGCCACCGAGCGGCTGGGACTGGGCTACGAGGCGCTGCAGGAGATCCGCCCCGACCTGATTTACTGTTCCATCTCCGGATATGGCCGGGTCGGCCCGCTGCACAAGGCCAAGGGTTACGACCTGATGCTGCAGGCCTTCACTGGCATGATGGCCATGACCGGAGAGCCCGAAGGCGACGTGATCCGCAGCCCCTTCTCGCCGATTGACCAGGTCACCGGGCACCAGGCTGTGATCGGCATCCTTAGTGCACTGCTCGAGCGTACGCAGAGCCGGCAGGGTGCGTTGGTCGAAGTATCGCTGCTGGAGACTGCCACCCACCTGCTCTCCTACCATCTTCAGGCATTCTGGGAGACCGGCTCGCTGCCACAGCGCATCGGCTGTGGCCACCCTTCCCTGGTACCTTACCAGCCGTTCGAAACCTCGGACCGTCCGATCCTGATTGGCGTGGCCAATGACTCGCTCTGGGAGGCGTTCTGCAACGAGTTCGACATGGCACATTTGGCAACGGATCCACGCTTCGCCACCAACCCGAAGCGGGTCGAGAACCGGACCGAGACCGTGCGCATCGTCCAGGACCTGCTCAAAGGCCAGACTGCGGATGCGCTGCTCGACCGGTTGATCGAACGCGGCATTCCTTGCGCGCCCATCAATACGGTGCAAGACCTGTCGGGCCACGGCCAGATGGCGGCATTGGGGATGTTCCCCGAGTACCAGCACCCTGACCTGGGGCTGCTCAAGTCGGTCGCACAGCCTGTCACCTTCAACCGCGCAAAGGAAGTGATCCAGGCGCCACCTCCCATGCTTGGCGAACACACCCGCGAAATTCTGGCCCTAGCGGGCTGCGACACCCAGACCATCGAGCGCTACATCGGCGCGGGGATCGCGCGCTGCCACGAGGCACGGCCCGTCACGCCATGACTTCGGCAGACGACAACCCGACCATCCAACAGCAACGAAAGACGCATGCAATGAACATCTCCACAAAGGCCATCCAGCTCGGCATGTTTGCCATGCCCCTGCATCCCGCAGACCGCGACTACGCAGAGACGCTGGAAGAGGACAGGCAGGCCGTGATCCTGGCCGATCAACTGGGCATGTCCGAGTTCTACATCGGCGAGCACCATACCTCAGGCCTGGAGAAGATCACAAACCCGCTGATCTTCTTCGCCAGCCTGGCCAGCGAAACCAAGAACATCCGGCTGGGCAGCGGAACGCTGGTCATGCCTTTGATGCACCCCGTGGCCGTGGCGTCCAACGTCGCCATGCTCGACCAACTGCTCAAGGGCCGCTTTATCCTGGGCGCCGGGCCGGGCACGCTGGTGACCGATGTCGAGGCCTTCGGATCGGTGCCGATGGATGTCCGCCATCGCATGGTGCATGAATCCCTGGACCTAGTGACAAAGATCTGGACGACCGAGCCGCCGTTCGAACTGAATGGTGAGTTCTGGAAGATTTCCCTGAAGAACACCCTGATTCCGGAATTCAAGGTCGGCTGGCCGCCCTTGCCCAAGCAGCGGCCGCATCCGCCCATCGCGCTGACCCTGGTCTCCCCCCAGTCGAGCACGGCCAAGTCCGCGGGCGTCAAGGGCTGGATTCCGATTTCGGCCAATTTCATCCACAAGCGCTATCTGCGAAGCCATTGGGACAGCTATGTCGAAGGCTGTGAGTCCGTCGGCCGCAAGGCGGACCCGGCGGAATGGCGGGTTGTCCGCTGCTGTCTGGTCACCGAAAGCAACTCAGAGGCGCGCGACTACCTGGCTGACCCCGCAGGCGGCCTGTCGCATTACTACAAGTTCATGCGCCATATCGCCATCGCGGGCCGCGGCGCGTTGCACATGCTCAAGCCGGACCTGTCCATGACAGACGAGGAAACGACGGTGGACCGCATCGTCCACAGCCAGGTCATCGCGGGCAACCCCGGCGAAGTCCTGGAGCAACTGATCGAATTGCGCAAGGAGATCGGCCACTTCGGAATGCTGATCATGACCGCCCACGACTGGGATCGCCCCACCATGTGGAAACGCTCGATGGAACTGATGGCCAAGGAAGTGATGCCGCGTTTTTCGCGCCACGCAGCGCAGGTAGCGGCCTGATCCCAGGCACTAACTCGCCCGGAACGCCCATCCACCACGCCCGATTTGTCTGCAAATGCCCGCTCTAGAGAACCAACAGATTGTCCTGGCCAGCCGGCCCTCCGGCCTGCCGGATGCCAAACACCTACAACTGCGCATCACGTCGGCCCCTGAACCCCAGGAGGGCCAGTTCCAGATCCGGCACAGCTACATCGGGTTGTCGCCTTCGACCCGCATCCGGATGGGGGGCGACTCTGCCTATGGCGCTGGCATCGCGCTCGGCGAAATGGTGCCCGGGCAGACAGTAGGAGTCGTGTCACGGTCACGGCATCCCCGATTTCGTGAGGGTGACACGGTTGTCACCAACGGGGGCTGGCAGGAATATTCGCTGAGCTCCGGCAAATCGGCGCTCCTCATCGATCCCGCCAAGGTGTCGCCGCAGGATGCGCTGGGTGTGCTCGGGACCTCCGGCCTGACAGCGTTTGTG
>Ga0114978_10002586_pt1 | contig 14906 bp, 23 predicted proteins | sample S_140212_EF_Meta_FD_87027 | JGI IMG/M metagenome (GOLD analysis project Ga0114978, IMG submission 87027) | Freshwater microbial communities from Lake Simoncouche, Canada to study carbon cycling - S_140212_EF_MetaG | ecosystem: Environmental > Aquatic > Freshwater > Lake | place: Lake... | reverse complement strand
ATTCCGTTTGTTTGATCTGACATTACTGCTCCTTTTTGATTTATTATTATTATTTTAAGGTACTGCTACTACTGTATTATTTATACTACACTGGCAATCATAATCAAGGCGTTAATAGCCACGTTTAGTTTTTCTTTAAGAGCCAGGTCGCTCATTTCTTCTAAGATTACTAATTGGCTTTGAGCATCTCGAAGTATTTCTGCTACTTCTGCGTTGCTCATTTGTCCTGATTTAGCCTGCTCTACAATTTGATTAATCTGTGTTGCAAAATTAGCAAATGTAGGATCGCCGCTGTTGACAATTTCTGCCAACTGTGATTGTATGTTATCTAAGCTCATCTTGGTCTATTCCCTAGTACGTGTTGCATTGTTTGAGCACTATGCTCGATACTTTCAAACTTCAACTTACAAAACATTGGGCTCACTGGATCTTTACCTGCGTAACGTTCCTTTAGACCTTTTGCTATGTTATTCAATTCTTTACTGGCTTTGATACTGTTAGAATTGTAAGGTATTTGCTCACTGTAGTTTTCAAACAGCTGAGTTTTTAAATAGATTGCTTGAGCATTGGCTTTACTAACAACAGCATCCGGGCATTGATCTTTATATAGGCTTGCGTCTGTGCGAATCTCAGTTACGATACGATATTCGTTAGGATCAAAATGTGCTAGATTGTATGCCTCCCACAGGGCACAACCATTTAATGATAGTACAAGTGCGATTGCTAATAATCGTTTCATAATTAGATCCAAAGAAATAAGCCATTTAGGCTTAATAGTATACCTACACCTGCTACTACAAAACTGCTCCAGAACAAGGCCATGCTAACTGCCAAGATACTAGCAGATAGTAATACAATAGCCAATTGGTACGCTGTACTTGCATAACCAATCCATGGACTACGTTTCTTAGCTTCATCACGTTCTGCTTCTAGTACTTTTGCTTTATCAGCAATTTCTTTTTTGTCTGCTTCCATACGATCACGTTCGGCTAGCAGTTTATCTTTGTTATCGGGACGAGCTTCTAGTGCGGCTGTTTCATATAGAACACTACGAACGTTCTTGGCTTGATACCAGGACCATTGGTTGTTAGCTGAAATTGTATTGTTTAATATTGTGCTGGATAGTTTGCCACTGTACCAGGCGTTTAAGGCCAAACATAACGCAAACACGTTAATAACCATACCAGCTTTGTCTTTGATCTTTGCTTCGCGTTCGCTACGTGAACCCGGTGCTGGCTTAGGTGCATCTGGATCCTTGGGTTTTTTGTTTACCATGTTTAATACTGAATCGATTAATGCCATTGCCTGCTCCTTCTTATTCTATTATTATTTTACTTCTTCAAAAATAGTTCTTTGTGTTTTATGCCATTCAATCCAAGCATCAACACGTATACGACATAGGTGATACTCTGCATAGTTGTCAGTGACTACACCAATCACATCACTAAGTTTATTTGTTGTAGTGGATACTAATTCTAGTTCCGGACAAGGCTTTTGTAAGTCACTGGGCACTTCGGGGAAATGTCTAGCAACATTGGTACCTGCACAACCTACTAGGAATACTGTAATAAGGGCTAGGAATTTTTTCATTTCTTTTTAGCCTTTATAGTTTTAGCAGAATCGTTTAAGATGTCGATGGCCTCAATGTCAACTCGACAATCAGCATCAATCTTTTGTTTAACTATCTTAATACGTTCTTGTATCACAACCTTTTGATTGTTAACTGCGGCTTCTCGATCCTTAACTGCTTGAGCCAAGTCTATATTAGCCTGCTCACTTTTCTTTTCAGACTCTTCAACTAGTTTTTGTAAACGTTCTGCTTCTGCACGGTACGCTATCTCAACCGAGTATCCGCCTTTAAAGTAAACGCCCAGTACTAATAAGATGATACCTACGATCTTGGCAGGGCCAGCATAGGTATTAACAAATGGTATCCACTTGCCTATCCACCCTGCCGCAATACCAACAAGGCCTGCAACGATCAGTAGATTAATAACCCAGTAAAGAACGCTGGTCGGAATTAAACTCCACATCCAGGCCATTTGCCACATGATTAAGCTCCAAATACGTGTAGAGCGTGTTCGTAATGCTTCGTACGATCTTCTAATCCAATTGTTCCGCCGTTAATGCGTTTGGTCATTGTTAGAATATCACTGCTGTCTGCGTATTGATTGAGATTGTTTGTTTCCCAAAACCAGCAAGCTGATTGGATAGCACCTTCGAATGTGGCCAAGAACTCTGGCAATTCTTCAACTGGTGTATCAATGCTTTCGGCAAACTTGCTATAGTTTTGTTTACCTGTTAATTGAATAAGCCCACGTCCGCAGTAACGATAACCGTCACCACTTGCTTCATCGCCATTGCCCATGCGGTTACCGTATACTTTATTAGCAATCATTTCTGGTTTGCCTGCATATTGGTTAGCAATGTCATCATTGGGGAAATATTTAGGGAATACTTTGCGTAGAGTCACAGCACGATAGTTTAAATTTTCTTTTAAAAACTTAAACTCACCGGACTCGTGAGCACACTGAGCCAAGAAGGCTGCTACACGTTGTGGTGTGTCAATTTCATAGTCAGGGAGAATAGTGCAAAGTGCCTCATACCAGTGATCAACAAATGGATTACCTGGAATAAGTTGTTGTAGTTGGTCCTGCGTAAAATCAAATTTGAATGCCATTATACTGCTCCTTATGTTATCGAATTATGCCGGCTAGGTTCCTTAGACTTTCTGTATAATCATTTTTAGGAGCCTTGGTATCTACGTTAACACCGGCCGCGGTCTTTAGTGCATCGATATCCTGTTGACCATATGCTTTATCATATGCTTCTGGACTCATTGGAATTAATTCTTCCAGTGCTTCTAGGCTAAATTCTTTTTCTGTACGTGATTTGTAGTAGCGCACCCGCCATTCATTTAATTCTTGTTCAGTGACATTCATTAAGTCTTCCATTAAACTTAGAATATTTTCTGGGGCAGATTCTGTGCGATCCAATTCAACAAACACAATATAACTACCATCATCCATTTCGCCAGAGCTGACATCTGCATCTAATACCCAGTCGTAACCTTTTTCAATAAATGCCACTAGGTCTTGTGCTGGTTCTTTGCTGTCGACTTTAAAACTTAATACAACAACGTCTTGGTCATCACCTAGCTTGCTTTTAAATTCATCAACATGTAACTCAGGATGAATTAATCGAGCTAGGTCGCCGGCTTCTAGACCTTCGAATAAATTATAGTGCTGGGGCTGTTTGCTGTTGTACATTGTTTTCAATATTCTCTGCATTTGTATCATCGTCGGCACCTGTTTCGTAAGCCTGTTCGATGTCTTCCATGTCTACTGTACCTGATTCTAATTCCAGTGCGCCTTGCTCAATATCGGTCATTAGCTTTTTAGGCATAGTGATATTAACTAACCATATTGGACTCTTAATCATCTTAGGTACTTTGGTACCTGGTTTAAAGTCTGTGGGTTCTTTTACTTTACCCGGATGCTCGAAGAAGTCTTGCTCGTAACTAACATCGCAGCCGTATTCACTTAGGCGTGTAGCACCCTTTGGGTCGGGCATTTTTTTGTAAGGCCACATAAACACACACTTTACAAAATATTTTTCGTAAACTGGGCCTTCAACTAATTCTCCGCTTTTCCAATTGGCAAAAGCGTATAGGTCTAACTCGTCAAGAACACGTTCAAAATTCAGCAGGGTATTAACCGCTGAATCTGTCATAAAGATGTCTTGCGTATTTTTAAGTAGGTCTCTGATGTTTGCTGGCATAGTACAGTTATTTATCAAGAGAAAGCCCAGTATGTGCTATACTGGGCTTTGTTTTAGTGCTGTGTTTGCTGTTTAATTATTGTTCTAGCTTAACCCCAACAGTTAATTTAGACCAAAAGACATTTTGCTCGTCCCACCAAGATTTTAATTGATTTTCTGGAATCTGGAACGGAGCACAATAATCTAATGCGTAAGAATTGCGTACTGATTGTGCTTTTTCTGCTTCTACTAGAATTTTACGAATTTCTATAGATTTTTCGTTATTAAAACCTGACGGAATCATATAGGTATACGGAGTATTCATTTTTGCTAGATCTGCGGGAAAGCCTTGGCTAGCCAATGTTTGATATTTTCCCGAGGGTTTCTGCCCAGTTGTACCCAAAATGTGTAGTTTAACTTTGGAGTTCTCAGTTGCCCATTTTTCTTGATCACCAACAAACCCAACTACAAAATCTGTTTGGCCGCTAACTGTGCCTAGTACAGCATCTGTAGTAGATTTATATGGCACAACAACAGAGTTAGGATATTTCTTTTGAAACTCTAGTGCAACTAAATGGCTTACAATACCAAGTCCACTTGTAGCAATAGTCAGGCGTTTGTTAGTAGGTACCTCGGACCAATTTGCATATTTGGCACTGGCAATAGCAAACGGAACACTACACAGAGTCATAATACTTCTAAATTCATTGACATCATAACTTTCTTTGGGATAAAAGTTAGGACGCAACCAATAGGCACCTGATGTCATAAAAATTGTATTAGGTGTATTTTTTACATAATTAAATGCAATGACTTGCCCAGCGCCGGGACGAACATCAAAAACAAAGTGATATTTGTCTTGCGCTTTATTGGCTACGTCGGCTAAATTTCTGCTGTAATTAGCACTATTGTCTGACGCACTAAAACCGTAGATGATGGTAATGGTTTCTTTGTCTGCAGCCTGTGCCGTAACGGCCATAACTGATAATAGTAATGTTGTTAAAAAATTTTTCATTTTTTCCTTTATAATAAAATGTTAAAATCGATCGTGATGGTTATTGGCAATTTTTAAATAAGTTGCTTCGTGCGCTTCTACTTCACCTACATAGTAAAACGGGCTAAGGAACCCAACAAATCCAACACGACGGCCAAATTCTTTATTGAAGTATTTTTCATCAATGTTGTTTTCTACAAAATTAATACCTGCTTTCCAACTGCGATATAACTTATGATCTTGGAATTGACTATAAAACCAATGATCCATTTCGCTATAAAAATTAGTAGCTGGCTTGGCTACTTGAAACGTAGTAGGATCGTAATCAACATAAATCAATGGCTTTATCATAGCTTCGTATGCTGTGCGCTGTAAGTTGCTATGGTTTGGCCAACGGGCTAAAAATTGCAAATGTCTGTTAGCCGGTTGATTAAACCAGTTTTTAATTAGGTGTGCCTGTTTACGCAACAGCTCAGGGAAATCTGGAGTCCAAAAGAAGTATTCGTTAGTAATGTTTGGATATTCGCCAATATCAGGATTGGCATAGTTGGCTTGAAAATCTATAAAGTAAGCGTACCATTTGCCATCACGAATACACATCTTAGGCTTGTCAATGCCGTATAATATGCAAATCTTTTTACCTCGATCGGCTAATATACGTTGATCCATAGTATGGTATGTGGTAAACTTAGTCACATGTGCAGGTTGTAAAAAATCTTTAGCTGCATATACCCACGACTCATCTCGATCTTCATCACTCAACATATCTTCACTGTAATCGTGTACTGTTATTTTTACCTTAGGATGATGTGTTTTAATCCATTGTAACATAGGACGGGTAGCAAATTCGTATTCGCTTAGATGATTCTCTGCATGAAAATTAAAAGGATCTGCTGGTAACTTTTTCTTTCCTGCTTCGGGGAATCGAAATAATATTTCATCAACATGAATGTCATTTAGTAAAAAGTTATAAACAGCCTGGGCACTATCGCCGCCGCCTGAACATTCTATACGTATGTAATCATATTGGTCTCTAAGCTGTTGCGCTCTTAGGCGATAAAGTTCTCTAATCCCTGTGTCTGGCTCTTTAGTCCAAGGCTGCGATTTAAATACTTCGTTATTAAAATCCCAAATTGGAAATTGATCAGCGCAAGTTCCTTCCATTAGGGCCTGTACCTTACTGTAGTAGCGTTGTTCGCCTACAGTATAGAATCCCAACTTGGGATTTTGTTCTAATGTGATACTACCAAATTGGCTTATCGATATCATCTTGTGTGTTGTAAAATTTAATTTTTTTATCTTGAATTTGGGTAATTGTACCGGCCTTTTCTAAATATCCTCTATTGGTAAAAGGTCTTGTCTTATTGTAATCACCGCTCTTGCCGAGATGAAAAAACAAACTATTGTTAAAACTTATTCCAACCGGGACATTATTCTGATACTTAAAATACTTAGGATCAATATTGGCCAGTAGATATTTTAATCCCGACTTCCAGTTATGTTGATATTTTGTATCTGCTAAGTTAACATGAAACCAGTAGTCCATTTCGTTATAAAAACTGTTGGTGGCCTTAGTGGTTTGCCAAGTTGCTGGGTCGTAGTCTGGATATACAATCGTTTTTACAATATTTTCATATTGTGTTCTATGGCTAGCTGTGCTAATTGGAAAACGTGCTAGATATTTTAAATTTTGATTTGCCGGCATGTCAAACCAATCTTTAATCATATGTGATCCTTTGACTATAATCTCTGGGAGATCTGGAGTCCAAAAGAACAACTCTGAAGTAAGATTAGTGTATGGGCCAACTATTGGACTAGGCTGGTTAGGATGTACATCTTCAAAATAAGCATACCAAGAATCATTGATTAAGCCTACTTTAGGCTTATCAACACCATAAAGTAAACAAATTTGCTTACCTGAGTCAGCTAGTGCTCGTTGTTCGTTGCTGCCAAAATTACTGTGTTTAATACCGTGCCCGGGTTGGAACCAATCTCTTGTGGTAAAAATCCAAGATTCATCATCTAGATATTTTTCATTTAACAGATTTTCGCTGTAATCGTGTACTGTGACTTTAGTGGCAGGAAAGTTTGTTGAGATCCAACGTAGTAAGGGATCGGCAGCAAATTCTTTTTCGCTAAGAGTGTTAGTTGGGCTAGTATCAGCCGCATCGCCAGTCATACCTTTATCAGTCTGTGCTGGATAACGAAATACTACTTCGTCTAAATGTATTCCATTCAGTAAAAAACTATAAGCAACAGTGGTACTGTCAGATCCACCACTTAGCTCAAGTCTAATATAATCATACCGGTCTCTGAGTTGTTGCGCTCTGAGCCTGTATAATTCTCTAAGGCTCAGCTCTGGTTCAACAGTCCAGTCAAGTTTAGCAAATTCGGTATTATTAAAGTACCAAGTCGGCTCAATCTTAGATTTGGTTGCATAAAGGTATGCTTCGGGTTTTGAATAAAAAATCCGATCCCCGACTTTGTAATAACCCAATTTGGGGTTTTGTTCGATTCCCTGTATCATGTACCTCGGTGCCTTTTGTTGTAACTTATTGCTTTATTGTAACTGTAGATGCAAGTTTTTTCCAAAATACTGTTTGGAAATGATAATATGGCTGAACTTCTGATTCAGAGATGCCAGTTAAGTTTTCGCAATGGTCTGGTGCAATAGATTCTGCGAAACTTTTAGTTTTGCCAGATTTAGATAAAATAGCATGTATTTCTTTAAACTTCTGTTCCGGGAAGTTAGCTGGAATCATAAACTGCTGAGGTGTATCCATTTTTTCTAACTCAATTGGGAAGCCTTGGTCGATTAAATTAGGTGCGACTTTTAAGTTATGTTTGCCAGTGGCTCCAAGAACGTACACTCGATTCTTTTCATTGTTAACATATTGAGCACTTTCGCCTACAAAGTTAACTGCAAAATCAATGTTTCCGCCCAGTGCAGATACCAATGCTTCGGTGGTACTCTTAAATGGTACTATAATCATGTTGGGATATTTTTTGGCAATTTGCGCGGCTACCAAATGTGTAGTAGTTCCGTTGCCACTGGTGCCAATAGTTAACTTAGCATCAGCAGGTACTTCACTCCATGACTTGTATTTCTTAGAGCTAATAATAAATGGTGATTTACAAACAGGAATCATTCCCTTAAATTTACTGATGTCATGACTTTCGTTTGGAAAAAAGTTTGGCCGAATAAAAAATGCCGAACTGTTTGCAAGTATAGTGTTAGGGGTTGCCTGCACATAGTTTGCCGCTATACTACCACCTGCTCCCGGCTTAGACTCAATGACAAAATAATATTTGTCTTGCGATTGATTAGATTCATCGGCCATACGTCTATATGTATTAACCACTTGGTCAGCAAGTGACCACGAGTATACGATAGTTATTGTTTCTTTGGCCAGAGATGGCAAAGCAATTGCCATTAATAATACTGCTAAAATTTTCTTCATTTAGGATCCTTGATTTTGTCATTTATTTCTCTATCCCAATCAGTTGCGTTCCAAGCCCGCTCGTGAAAGAAATATAAGATACTGTTTACTACTAACGCAAAACTTACCACGCCCAGGCCTACCCAGGGATTGCCACTAGCTAACCAACCGCCAAGAAAGTTAGTGATAGTTACTAGGACACGCCAAGTGATTACTTTGGCCAGTGATCGTGGAATTCTTTCCGTAATACGGGTTTTGAACATGATAGTTCCTTTCAGTTAATGTGAATTATATACGGAGATTGGTAAGGCTGTCAAGCCTTACCAATGAATATTACTAAGATTTTTTGATTCTGTCAATCAGACCAGGTGTAAAAGTTGGTTCAAACTTTTCGTAAACTGCTTGAGCTTTTTGTTTCCACTCAGCAGTTTCTTCAGCAGTTAAATCAACAACATCAATACCATCTTTGATTAATTGTTGTTTAGCGTCTTCGCCGTCTTGAATTGTTACTTCACGTTCGCGACGTCCTGCTTTAATTGCGGCATCTTTGATTACTGCTCGAACTTCTGGACTTAATGTGGTCCAGAAGTCATCGCGCATGATCATGGTTGTTAAAAACAAACTGTGCTTGCTGTCAACAACGCTTTTACTAACTTCGTTTTGTCCTAGTGGATAAATGCGACTGTAGACTGTTTCGCCACCTTCACAATCACCCTCGATAATGTGGGCACGAGTATCTTCTGTTTCGCAGACAAATATATCGGCACCCAAAACTTTCATAGTTTCTTGAGCAACAGGATTACGGTTAGTTCTTATCTTCATTTGCTACCTAGATCTTTTAGTGTGCTAACTTTCTTATTAGCAATAATGTTACGGAAACCACCTGAATATGTAAATGCCATACCACGCACATTTGATTTTTCTGTAATCTTATCTAACAAGTATTCGCCAACTTCACCTTCTAGAACACGAGTTGCGTGTTCGTGATCTTCAAAAATAAATGGCATTTCTAATGCTAACATATCGTGCTCGATATCTTCGGCCAACCATGTTGTGTACATTTGGCTCATTTCAATCTTGCCTTGTTCCATTAGATCTATTAGATCGTGCTTGGTAACTTGTACACCATCATTGTACTTGTCTGAGTACTCTTTTAGTGTCATTACTTCTACTTCGATCTTTTCTGCTGACTGTGCTTCGTTAACGAATTGTTGGAAGTCTTTGGCTGCACGTACAAACAAACTTAGTGGCTCGTGTGCAATTACCCAACGAATTTTAGTTGTTTTCATAATTAACCCTTTTTAATTTTATCTACTAATCCTGGTGTAAACATTTCAGCAAATTGATCATAAACTACTGCTGTTTTAGCAATAGCTTCAGCACGTTCGCTGGTTGACAATGGATAAATTGTAGCACCTTCTTCTTGTACTAGACGTACCTTAGCACGTTCACCATCACGAATAGTTTCAGCACGTTCTTCACGCCCTGCTTCAATCGCGGCCTGTTTAACAATACTTTGTACTTCTGGACTTAGGCTAGCCCAAAATTTATCACCGATGATCATTGATGTTAAGAACAATGAGTGTTCTGTGTCAATAACAGTTTTAGTAACTTCGTTTTGACGTAGTGGATACATACGTGGGTAGTTAGTTTCGCCACCTTCGCAATTACCAGCAACAACTTCTGCACGTAGATCTTCAACTTCGCAAGCATGTGGAATAATGCCAAGTGCAGTCAATGTTGCCTTGGCCACCGGGTTACGATTACTACGTTGTGTTGTACCAGCTAATTCTCCCAATGTACTAACAGCTTTGTTAGTGATCATTTGACGGAAACCACCTGAATAAGTGTAGCTTAATCCACGAATGTTTGATTTTTCTGTTAGGTTAGCAAGTAAGGTTTCGCCAACTTCACCTTCTAGAACACGAGTTGCATGTTCATGGTCTTTAAAAATATATGGCAAGTCAAATGCCAACAAGTCTGACTCATAGTGCTCGGCCAACCAAGTAGTATACATCTGGCTCATTTCAATTTTACCAGCTTCCATTAGATCTAGCAAATCATGTTTAGTTACAATAATACCATCATTGTAACGTTGACCGTATTCGGTCAAAGTCATGATTTCAATTTCAATTTTGTACTCGCTTTGTTGTGCATTTACTTTGCGCTCAAAGTCTTCGGCAGCGCGGATAAACAAGTTTAGTGGTTCGTGTGCAATTACCCAACGAATTTTAGTAGTTTTTTGCATTTATTACTCCATGTGTTATATAAGACAACTGCTATCAATTGCAGTTAATTGGATTGCTTATGTTATTTATGATTTAGCAGAATAACCAATTGGAAAGGTTAATGTGAAAGTTAGCTTAATACTTATCTAAATTAAAAAAACATAAACACGCCGTTTATGTTAGACCAAAATACACCTAAATATCTATGTAGCTAAACAATGCTACAACTTCAACAGGAGGTTATATTGTCTAAAAGACGTAACAATAGAGCAGAGGCTCTAGCAGTAAACGACAGTCACAGTAACTTTAGCAGTAACAATACGGTACGCATGGACTTGTATAGGAAGCCAAATACTCGTGCCATAACACTTCTCCCAAAAAGTCTAACCCAAGAAACATACATAGACCTCTTAACAGATCCTAGCAAACTAATTGTTTTTGCCACCGGCCCCGCAGGCACTGGTAAAACCATGTTGGCCGTATTAGCAGCCCTTAAAGCGTTTAAAGCAGGTGAGTGCGAGCACATAGTTGTTACTAGACCAGCAGTTGGAGTTGATGACGAAGAACATGGATTCTTACCAGGCACCTTAAATGAAAAAATGGCGCCGTGGACTAGGCCTATTTTTGATATCATTGGCGAATATTATCGCCAAACCGAAATCGCACGTATGCTAGACGAAAACCAAATTGAGATTAGTCCCCTAGCTTACATGAGAGGTAGAACATTTAAAAATTCGTGGATTATTGCAGACGAAATGCAAAACGCGACACCAAGTCAGATGAAAATGTTACTCACAAGATTAGGTGAAGGTAGCAAGATGATTGTTACTGGTGATACACGTCAAGCCGACCGCAAGGACGACGATAACGGATTGCTGGATTTCCAACGTTTGGTAGAGGATTACAAACGATGCAAATACGTAAGTGGTGTAGAGTTTGACCACAGGGACATCCAACGACATCCTGCTGTGCTTGAAATCCTTAAAATTTACAAGGAGGTTTGAGTTACGATACGGTAAACTTCTTCCCAATTTTTAACTAATGGAACATGGTCGTGATAGTGATGCATATTATGACCATGTTCCATTAGTAATGCGTTAAGCCCTAGGTTTGCCCCTACCACAGCATTTTCGGGCTTGTCTTCAATCCAATAGCACCCTGTATCGCGATATGGGTATAATGCTTCATCCTTGTCTGCTCCTGTTGCTAAACATACTACCCGTTGGAATACTGTATCGCCAAATAGCTTGGCTAGGTTCATTTCGCGCAGGCGTTGAGCATTGGGATCTGTGCTTAGACTTGTGATGCAATGGAATACGTATCCATGTTCCTTGTGTAACTTTTCTACGTAATGTATAGCATCACGTAATGGGGGCAAGAAGCCAATAGCCGCACTTTCGTTAAACATCTTGATCAGCTTGTGCCCTTGGCTAACGGAAATACCATAGCGTTCGCTGATTGAGTAGTTATACTCGCTGCCGGGTATTCTTGTAAATCCGTGCTGTTCCATCCAGATGTTAAAGGCATACTCCCAGTTCAAAAGTACGCCATCTGCATCTACTAATATTACTGATTCTTTCATGCTTTTAATAATTCCATAATCTTTTCGGGTTTAACAACATCGTAAAGTTCCTTGACTGCAACTTCACGCACTTCGAATTCCACTACCTGAAATTCGGATAAAAACTTACGCATGTACTCATCATTCATACATCGAGTAATATAGCTACGTAATTGGCCAATTGAGGTCCAAGTTTTACCTTTGGAACTCCAGCTATTATACAAATTGCCTTTACTATGTAATTCTTGATGTGTGCGGCTGCGAATTTTATAATGCACCAACATTACACGACCTTTACATAATTTAATGTGGTTACTAGAGCATTGCCCCGGAAGTCGTCGGATTCTTGCTTTTTAACACGACCTTCGATGCGTCCTTGCTGTACAATTTTTTCAGATTTCTTGGCCCAGTAAAAAATCAAATTGCCTTCTGCGGTGTGCCCATACACAGAATAACAATCCATACGTGGCATAAAACGACTTTCAATCAAAGTAAAATCCACAGTAATTTTAGAACCTACTGTACCAACATAGCGACTACTGCGTTCGTAATGGGCACTAGACTCACGTACACGATCTTTCTTTTGTAAATCTGCACTTAGCTTAGGAGCCCATGCCAACAATCCCACGTTCTTGGACCACATAGTTGGCTCCGAAATAATATCAAGTACATTTTGGGCAAAGCCATCAGAACTGCCTTTCATTAAGGTCTGCAACATAATAGTCTGTTGCAAGTATACTACTAGTTCTTTGGCCTGCTTACGATGTTCATCTGTTACTGGCAACAATTTAGTGCCGTCCAAATGAGTAGCAATCAATATACGGTTTGGCTGATATTTGATTTCTTGGTTTTCGTAGACAGCGTCACGCATCACTGAACAAACGTTGATTTCATATGCCACAATGCTAGCGGCCAATGCGTCTATGGTATCGTACTGCTTTTTCATACTAGCTCCAAATCATTTTATCATAATACTATTATACTATTATGGTGATTTACTGTCAAGTACGTAAGTTGTTAATCTTGCTAGTGATTTTTAGAGAGTTTGTGTACTAGTTGGTGTACACTACTAAGATAGGCCGTTTGATGGGTTAATTTGGATTCTAATTCGCCAACTCGACGGTTTAATTGGCGAATTTGGTCTGCTTGTTGCTCTACTGTAAGTGTAGCATCTTTTAGACGTTTTTCGTGATTAAGAAGGTTAGGACGTGGCGGAGCATTGGGGTCAACCACTTTCTTCTTCTTGGTACGGTACATATCAAAAATGCTCATATGTAATATTTATCGTTAAGTATGTTCTGGACTAACTGCTGCCGTAGCATCTTTTTCTTCTTCAGGAATAAACTGTTTTAAATAGTCAACATCTAATTCGGCCATAACAGTGGCTACTTGTTGAGGATATGCTTCAAGGAAGTATTTAAACAATGCATCAAAGTCTCTGTGCTGAGTATTATAACGATTGGTCACAACAGTTTTCTTACTGAGGTTTAATACCACACCGGCATGTTGACTATCCTTGGTGCTAATACCTTTGGTAAATTCAACACGTTCATCGTATTGAAAGTTGTTGGGATCTTTCATCCATCCGGCGATTTGCGTTTGCACACCCTTGCGAGGCTTTTGTACGTAAAATGCAATCAAGTGTAGGTCTTTGATTTTCATAATTGTGTAAGTTCAATGATTGTTGCTGATAGATTAATTTCTTGATCTGCTACCAGTGGTACATTAACAAGTCCTTTACGAATTGCTAAAATTGCCGCATCTTGTCCTTCTTGGGTTTTACTCCACAAGTCTAAGTTATCGTACATCCAACGAAACATTTCGTCCATGTCCTCTGCGGCTGCTTGTTGACAAATAACCTGTCGACCTTCTTTGACTTTGCCTGCCTTAAAGAAAGCAACTGCTTCTAGTTTCCAATCTTTAACACCTCGATCGTTTTCTCCGGGTGTAGTTAATGTACCTGTGCCGCTGTTTGCCTGTAACAAATTCAAACATTTACGCAGATCTGGATATGTGGCCTTGACATAACTGTCCAGGGTATCCAGATCAAATTGTACATTTTCAGTTACCAATACTGTGGCCGCACGTGCCGTGAATTCTGTTTGATCGCTTTTATCAATGTGAAAGCTCTTACAACGACTGTGTAGTGCCGGAATAACCTTACGTGGCAAATTACAAGTTAAAATAAAACGTGCTGATTCTTGGTACGTTTCCATAAGCCCACGCATAATTGCTTGAGCGTTCTGTGACAAGTAATCTGCTTCGTCCATTAAAATTACTTTAAACAGACCAAATGGCATTGTACTGACAAAGCCTTCAACACGAGTTTTAATAAAATCTACACCGTTGTCCCGTGATGCATTAATATGCAGTATATCATAGTCCTCAATTCCCAGCTCATTGATAAGGACCTTGGCCAGCGTAGTCTTACCAGTGCCGGGGCTACCACTTAATAAGATATGTGGAATAGACCCGTCCTTAATCCATGACTCAACTTGTGCTCGTTGATCGTTGTCTGTGAATACATATTCTCCAATTGTCTTGGGGCGATATTTTTCGGTCCAAAGTTCTTTCATTAAATGAATCCTATTTTGTTTTCTTTAATTGTAGCATTAACTTGCTGATGAAACAAGTCTGCAATCGACCATTCTTTTTTATCGCCTACCAATTTAACACCAAGTGCCTGCGCGGCTGTCGCGGCTTGCTCTTTGGTCAATGGATTAAAGTTAAGGATATCAAAACAACGACCTGGGCGCATAAGTGCAGGATCAATTTCTTTAACGCTGGGTAAGTTAGTACTAAAGATCAACTTCTTGCCTTTGGTAGTAACAAGTCCGTCACCCACGTTAAGGAATTTATGCATCATAGTATTGCCTTCTTTACGCGACTTTAAGAAAGTATCAGCATCTTCCAGAACCATAATT
>Ga0114978_10002585_pt1 | contig 14907 bp, 11 predicted proteins | sample S_140212_EF_Meta_FD_87027 | JGI IMG/M metagenome (GOLD analysis project Ga0114978, IMG submission 87027) | Freshwater microbial communities from Lake Simoncouche, Canada to study carbon cycling - S_140212_EF_MetaG | ecosystem: Environmental > Aquatic > Freshwater > Lake | place: Lake... | reverse complement strand
ACAAGCCTCCCCCGAAGGTATCCGTAAGCTTCGGCAGCACTGGTACCTCGAGCGGGATTCCTCTTTGCCAATCAAGGCCAAGGAAGCCTTCGTGAAAAAGTACGGCGAACTCTTCTGCGAAGCCTGCGGCCTTCGTCCGGTGCCCACCTATGGGCACCCCTTAGTCGACGCGCACCATCGCCTTCCCTTGAGCAAGTACGCGGCTGCCGGAAAGATCGAGACGTCACCCAAGGACTTCGCCATCCTTTGCCCTACCTGCCACCGCGCTGTCCATAAGCACGAAGATTGTGACGTTACGGCTGTTAAGCTTGGACTAGCCAAGCAAGGACTTGTGTTGAGGCGAGAGACTTAAACGTTTAGCCTTCGGGCCTAACACGGGGTCAGGTCGTACCTTTGGAGTGCTGAACCAAAACTGGCATGAATGATGCGTTTTCGGTTCAGGCTTCGGGTGGGTACGCCCCGACCCCGTACCCCCACCTTTCTTTTCCTCTTACGCTTACTGGTAAGTCGACACCTTTTTAAATTTAATATGCTGACTTTGAGCTTATAACTATATATAGAACTGGCTAAACATTTGAGCAAAAGACAAACCACCAACGGGCGTGGGCTAGAGCACGCATTCGGGCTTGCCGTGAAGCGGTGTCTCGGAATCGAGGTTATCGGCGATATAAAAGCATTGCGCAAGAGTGCCTATGCGTACCTTGATCCTGGATTACAGGAGGTTTTTTCAAAAGATGCGGTCTCGCTCTTAGGGCACATTCTTCAACTCGAAGGAATACCTCAAGGTGAACGTGGGTGGTCTGCCAGGTTCTTGGATGACTCCTGTGCTCGCCAGGGCGATGTGCGTGACATTGTCATCAGCAAAGGCGATCGAGAGGTCGGCATTTCCTGTAAGTCTAACCATAAGGCATTTAAGCATAGCCGAATCTCGCCGAAGAGTTCACTCCGTGTTGCTTGGAGGCTTTCGCCGTTCTCAGCCTCGGACCTCAGATATGTTCGGGAGTTAGGTCGCCTCTTCGACGACCTGGAAGCTCAACCTTTTGACCGATGGCCAGACCTAAGCGCACGAAGGAAGCAGGTCTTTTGCGACGCTTGTATCGTTGCTTTCACAAGAGAGATTCGCCATCTTGTCAATGAGGAGGGGGAGTCTAAAATCTCGCGTGGTCTGGTCGCGTACTTCCTTGGCAGCAAGGGCTACTATAAGTGTGTCGTTTCTGAACGTGGGTCGTTCCTGCAGGCGTTTTGTTTCGGAAGGTCTGCGGTCGCGAGAATTTTGTTACCTAAGAGGTTGGTCGCGCTGGATTTTCCTCCCGGAAGGCATGGCGTGTTACACATGCACTTTGACCGCGGCTTCTCATTTTCCCTAAGGCTTCACAATGCTTCTTCTGATTACGAGAGGAGCCTTAAGTTCGACATTCAGGCGTTGGCCCTACCTCAGTCGCTATACACGCACCATCTGACCAAGGGGCTTAGGCTGTGAGTCCTGAGGCTTTGACGTCCTTGAAGATCGCTTTGGCTACGTAATAAGCAAGATTAACGGGCACGGCGTTACCTATCATCTTGTAGCCATCATTAAGGTCTTTATAGATGAATTTGAAATTATCGGGGAAGGTCTGGATCCTGGCGCACTCTCGAACTGAAAGACGCCGGTAAGTTTTCTCTTTGCCCTTCTTGAACTCAAAGACGTCCTTTCGCACCTTGGTCATCTTAGGGGCGCTAGGGTGAAGGGGTGCATGCCTTCCGCCTGCTTGAATGGTGAAGGACGGCTCATCCCACGAACGGACCCGGTTTCGCGACATGAAGATTGATGAGTGTCCCCCTGTCATGTACTCATGGTTGGCGATTTTTGTGCGGGGGTTAGGCTTCGATTTATGAATCGCCGCCACCGCGCTTTCGACGAGGTCCTTTATCCCTAGTTCATCGTCTTCAAGTGATGGCATGTTAAAGGCTGGTGTCGCCTTCTCTGGGAATTCGAATGACTTTCCATCTAGAGCGTCCCTGAATCGTTTGTGATACCCTACAATGAACACGCGATGCCTATCCTGCGGGACTTTGTAGTCGTTAGCGTTGAGCATCATGACCTTGAGCTCGTAACCAAGTCCGCTCATCTGGAGCTTGATTTCCTCAAAGGCTTCATTGTGTCGCGAGAAAAGAATACCTGAAACGTTCTCGGCGACAAAGAACAGCGGGCGCGCATGTTTGAGGAGCCTGATGTATTCGAAGAAGAGCCGTCCTCTTTGGTCCTCGATGCCGCGCCTTGCGCCTGCTTCGCTCCAGCTTTGGCAAGGCGGCCCACCGATGAAGCCCGCGTAAGTTTTTGGCGGTAGGGAGGAGTCGGGGATGTCGACGATGCTACGTCGGTCCAGCTTGGATCTGGGATGATTGTGCTCATAGGTAGCCCAGATTGATTTGTCGTACTCGTTGGCGAAAGGAATCTGGAAGCCAGCTTTGAGGAATCCTAGGTCCATGCCGCCGGCGCCAGAGAAGAAAGAAGCGATTTTCATGCTAATCAATATGTGAACATAGTTTCACTTCAGCGGTCGAGGTAAAGCAAAATTGACGCTGGGTAGTTTTCCTGGGTGTAATCGTTCATGACGAATAGTGTAACGAATGGCAAGGGTCTGGAGTGGGCCGTAGTCAAGGAAATCCAGAAAGCGACAGGCTTCCAGATAGAGGAATCCGAGCCTCTGGAGACCGCAAGGGGAGCTTATGGCGACCTCAATGGGTCTGAACTGATCGAGGTCTACGAGCGATGGGTACCGCCATGCGTAGATCATGTGCTTCGCTTGGAATCTTCAATTTTTTCGGGTCGCAAGGGCGCCGGAAAGATCTGGATCAATTCTGATGCAAAGGGTCAGGCAGGGGACGTAAGGGATGTCATGATCGCCTCGTCAGGCAAGACCTTCGGTATTTCCTGCAAAAACAACCACGCAGCCTTCAAGCACAGCCGGCTGTCTCCAAAGATAGATTTTCCCTCCGAGTGGGAGTTGTGCGAGGAGGGTGCTTCCGATACTTATAAATATGGTGTGGATGCGCTCTTTTCTAAAATCGAGAAGGCGTGCGGTCCTTTCAGGGTGGCCTTATGGGATGATGTCCCTCAAGAGAGGAAGTTCGGTTACTATCGAGAGCTTCTCGATGCTTTCCGAAATGAAATACTCAGGATCCGGAACAAGTCCGACTCAGCCGCTGCCCAGCTCGCATCTGGCTTGGTGAAGTACGTAGTCGGCCGGCATGATTTCTACAAGCTGATCATCAAGGATGACCGCGGTCTCATCGAGGGTTACAACCTTTCGCGCACGTTGCGAGTTCCTAAGATCCCTCTTCCGACCACCGTGCTTTCGGTGGAGTTAATCCCTGATGCGGCAGGGACACTGTTGCTCTTCATGGATGCTGGCTATACCTTCAGCTTCCGGATACACTCTGCTTCAAGTAAGATAGAGTCCTCTTTCAAGTTTGATATCCAGGCGATCGGATTACCTCGCGAAGTTTACCGACACCATTTCGTGGTCTAAATTGTTTTAGTCACTGCCTCTCTTAGTTGAACGACTTTCGACCTGAGCTCCCCGGCTGGACAAATGTTTAACATGTTTCTTCTGTTGGATCCGGTACGACTACCTTACCAGACAGGTCTCAGCCTCGACTTATTGGCATCTATTTTTTCCAACTAATTAAGGCTGATTCCGTGAAGCTTTAGGTGTCGTAGCAAAAGCTCGCGATCTGGTTGACACTTTGGGTCGTCGGGCAGTCGTAACTGCTGTCCGTGAAGCGACGCGTATTTAGATTCCCGGGCGCGTTGGTTAAGCACGACCTTCATGGCTTCTGGGTCTACTCCGACAATGCCGTAGTCAAACAGGTTGTGAATATCAGCCCGGAGTAGGATGCCGTTACGTGTCTCATTCGTATGGGCTCCACGGTAAGGCCTGATGTGCGCTGCTTCGAGGCCCTCTGAGACGTCATAGTCTGTTGCTGCGCAGCGCGCACCGTATGCGTCAAGTAGATCGAGGCGGAACTTGCCTTGGCCTTGGCGGACGGCTTGGCGGGTCTCCTGGAACTTCCGGGTGTCGGCATCGATGTCTAGCGATTCAGCCGAGGTGCCAGGTTCGACGTAAAGAGAGCCGCTTTCGACTGATGTACCCATCAGGAAGAAGTACCCAGTTTTCGGATTATAGTCCGTAACGTAGGCAATTCCTAAAATCTGATAACGTCCAGTATTACGCTGTAAAAATACTGCGACAGGCACCACGTCTTGCATGTTTTTTAACAGCGCCCTGTTTCTCCAGATGGTTGCTGGGTCAGTGTCGCCTCTAATCTCGTGCCTGTAAAGATAAGTCCAGGAACCGTTTTTCTCAAATACCGGCTCTTTGTCGGAATACAGCTCGGTGGCACCTTTACCGGTCGATGACCTGATACTGAGTACGTAGTCACTAAAGTCCGGTTTGTGTATGCCTGCTGCTTGGGTTGCAAGAAAAACGCCCCCATCGGTCTTCATCGGCCACTTGAGTGTTATCTCCTGCCCGCTGCGCTCCAGGAACCAAAGTAGGCCCTCTTGGTGCCTTTTATCAGGCAGTGCCAGAATGCGGTCCTCGATTCTCATGGCAGCTAGGTTGTGTCTATTTACTAAGTGATCAAGAGGGTTTGGCGTTCCTTAATGATATAACTAAAAGTTAACTAATTAAATTGGGTCATAGAGCCGCCTCGGCACCTGGCATTACGCGCTCACCCTCGATATCAACGAGATCCCCGCCATCCTCCTCGAAGCCGCGGCCAAGGAGGTCAAGCCACCCCGGGCGGGGTAGGCGGCGGGTTTTCTTGTTTTAGATAACAACTTTTTCTTCAAGACCGCAAAGTAAGGTTGGCGGCCTTGGGGTGGGGCGTCTATCTAAGAGACATTCCTCATGAACACCTCCGGTCCTATTTATACCCACCTCAAGCAGCAGCCCAACCGAACCAAGACTGGTCCTTATTACAACTCGGACGACCTTGCATGTATCGAAAGGACATATGCTGAGCTGGAATCTTCTCGTCCTACTGACGAGAACCCAGGGCTGCTCCTCGGCAAGATTCAGTCAGGCAAGACGAAGTCCTTCATCGGGCTCATGGGGCTTTGTTTTGATAATGGATATGAAGTCATTGTGGTCCTCACCAAGAACTCGCAAGCGCTTGCCGAGCAGACAACCAAGCGAATGACTAAGGTCTTCGGCGCTTTCAAGCGTACCGTGTTTGTGAACGACGTGATGATCCTGCCTGCTCAAATCCCCCCTTACATCGCTACGCAGAAGCTGGTGCTGGTGGCTAAGAAGGAGCACCGCAATATCAAGCACGTGCTCGAGCACTTGACGAAGACCGGATCTCCGTTCCTTAAGAAAAAGACCCTCATCATCGATGACGAAGCCGACAATGCTTCAGTCAGCTATATCAAGAAGAAGGATGAGGATGATAACGAATGGGTAGAGATGGCCAAGGTTGCTGACCTCGTGAACAAGCTCCGCCGAAACATCTCCGAGTCGCGCTTCTTGCAAGTCACTGCGACACCCTACTCGCTTTTTCTTCAGAACGAAGGTCCGGCAATCAAAGACCGCCCCGAAACCTTCACTTTGCGCCCTAAGTTCGTGGAACTTGTGCCGGTGAATCCCGATTATGTCGGCGGTGATTATTACTTCGGTTCGGATGTTGAGGACGAGTCTCATCCGTCTTCGAAATTATTCGTTCCAGTAGAAGACGAGGAACTTCCAGTGCTCAAGACTATGCCAAACCGAAACGGGTTCCGTCTCGAGAAGGATTGCCTGACATCGGATAGGGTGGGTGGTTTGCGAAGAGCTGTCGCCACTTTTGTCACTGCAGGCTGCATTCGTCGCCTGCAGATGGAAAAGGCTGGCTCTGAGGCCGACCACTTCGCATTCCTGCTTCATACCGAGGCGAAAAAGGAATCACATCGGTGGCAGGATGACCTGGTTCAACGGCTCGTATACGACATGGTGAATGCCAAGGAGGCTGGTAACCAAGGGCGCGTAGTCGAGCTGCTCTCCTCCGCCTACAAAGACTTAGCCGAATCAGTTAAGCTGAGTAAAGGGTATCTGCCTAGCCTGCGCGAAGTGCTCTCTTTGGCAGAAACGGCGCTGGCAAATAAGTGGCTAAACCCAGTCTTAGTGAATTCCGACGAAGACGTGCGGGCTCTTCTTGATCCCGAATCCGGGGAGCTGAAACTAGATACCCCTCTCACAATGTTCGTCGGCGGTCAGTATATGGACCGCGGCGTGACAGTGCCCAACCTCATCGGATTCTATTATGGTCGTTCCCCTAGGACCTTTCAGCAGGATACTGTCTTGCAGCACTGCCGCATGTTCGGCTTCCGGTCTCCGGCCGACTGTGCCGTGACGCGTTTCTATACTTCGACTCGAATCTACGGCGCCATGGTCCAGATGCACCAGACGGACACCTTGCTGCGCGGACGCATTGAGAAGAAGAGATTCAAGGATTGCCTCTACATCCTCGAAAAGCAGGCCGGCGGAGGAATCAAGTTCTGCAACTTCTCGAAGGTACGCGCGTCCCGGGTGAACTTCGTGGACGCCGAATCTAAGATTACCCCCCTTGGGTTCCAGACCGTGTCTCCTACCGACCTCAAGGCCATTAACCGCAGAATCGAGAAGCATCTCAGCGATGTCGGCGCAACGGCGACTGAAGGACAGAATCATGTCATCGTGCCGGCTGAAAAGGCTGCAGAACTCATCGAAGACCTTTCGGAGTCCTTCGGCGAGTTTACGTCCGGCTACGAGGATACCTGGAATAAAGAAGATGTATTGAGCCTTCTTTCGGTCCTGACCGCTTCCGATGAGGAAGGCGGTCCACGAAGTGGAGTGGCGGTCATGATTCGCCGAAATCGCAACCGTCCTTATCATCAGACACCGACGGACACTCCCGATAATCCGGACAACGACATGCTGCCTGCGCGTCGGGTCGCATCCTCGGTCCCGGTCCTTCTGCTCATGCAGCAAAACGGCAAGGTCGTCGACAAGTGGAGAGGGGAAGCCTTCTGGTGGCCCATGATCTTCCCGCCGGATAACGAGCGTGCCTATATCTATGCAGGCGGCGCCAAGCGGACTCGCCGCAAAAAGTGACCTTAAGGCATGGCCATTGATCGAGATCAACGCGACCGCATGGAACTTGAGCTGGCCGGCTATCGGTCGGCTCGGATTCTGGGCGAGCGTGCCTCCTGGCTTTTTCACGGGGGTAATCTTGAACGAGGCCTCGCCCAGAAGTTGCTTCAACAAGTAGATAACGGCTCCGAGAAAGCCTCCTATTACTACAAGATTAAGCCGCGTGGCATTCGTGAAATGAAGGCGGCTGGACCTGGTTTTACTTATGGGACGCTAAGGGCATGCGCGAAGAGACGACTAAGATTAACGACCAATTGCAGCGCCGTCTCATCAAGGTGGGTGCTGAATAGCGGAGGGCTCGTGCTGACAAGCTGCTGAGCGCTTTTGCATGGCTAGTAACCTCCGACAATGCCCATGAGCGGCTGGAATTGGAGATAAAAGGCTGGTTACCGCATACAAGCGTTTGGCCGGACAGTAAGTTGATCGACCGAGGCTTGGTCGAGCGAAGGGAAAAAGACCGGGGCGAGCGCTGTATCACTTACTTTCGGCTAACCCAGAAGGGCAAGGTCTTGCTGATGACCGACAGCGTTAAATCGATGCGTAAAGAGCAGGCTGCCGACCGTCGACAATTGAAGACCGAGACGCGCTCAAGATTACGTGAAATTTCCCGCGAAGCCGCCAAGGCCTTAAAGCGCGCCAAGACCAAGGGCGAGAAGGCATTCAAGGAGTTACTCCGCAGCCAGGCCCACTCCCGAGATAACTTGGATGCGTCGGTCAGCATTGCGATGTGGAGCCGTTTGCTCGATCGAGAAGTTTAAGCTGCGCGGTAGCCTCTGATCCTGCGGCGAGCAGCCATAACCTTCAAGGCGCTGGAGGTCTCCGCACGACTAAGGTAGAACTTGCCCGTCTTTCTGACCTTCCCGATGGGGTAGGGGGTGTTGCCGCGGTACATCCGCTCTAGTTCAACAGTCTTGGTTAGGACTTCCCGGCTTACGACTTGACCCTCCCAGCGCCGGTACAGGCACCGGCGGACGTATTGCTTAAGGGTGACGATTGAGCCGAACACGGGGTCAGGCCGTTACTCGCTAACTGCCGTTACCAAACCCGAGGATAAAGGGCAGTTTTGGTATCAGGGCGATTTAGTAACGGCCTGACCCCTTGGCTTGGCCCCTCCGCCTTTAAGAGTACACCGATAAACACATAAATCCATAAGAATCATATTGATCGGACCTGCGCTCGGGAGATCCTTGCCCGATGCCCCCAAAGACTAGCGAGTCAATTGATATCACGCCGGACCCTTCCATGATGGAGGATATCGGTGCCGCTAATTACACCCTCTATCAGGCCATCAATGAACTCTTAGCCAATACCTTTGACGCTCGAAAGATTAAGGGAGGAGAAAAGACGGTTCCCGTTACGGTAGACGTCAAGATCGTGCCGGGTGTTTCTGTTGAAATTTCGGACAACGCTAAAGGTATGGATAAGAAGACCTTTAGCCTAGCGCTGACACCTGGCTACAAGATGGAGCGACATCATGGAAACAGTGATCGTAAGGGGTGGTACGGACTTGGTATGAAAACCGCCGCAGCTAGCTTGGGCCGGAAGTGGGAAATTTGGACACGTAGCGAAGACGATAAGTCGGATTACCATGCAGTTTTTGACTTGGAAGACTTTAAGACAAGATGGCTAAAGTCTGCGAGTGAGCGCTGGAAACTGGATCTCTTCACGCTCGATCGCTCAGCTGCATCTCCGTTGGGTGATCGCCTTTCTGGAACGGTTATTCGGATCACCAATGTTCGTGATCCTGAACCTAGTGTTGCGGTATTAGAGCAACATATCGGAGGCGCTTATCGCGTTGAGATTCAGACCTTTAACGATGTTATTCTGCTTAATGGCACCGAGATCGCTGTGGCAGAAAAGTCTACGGTTCCTGATACCAAGCAAGAGATCTCTTTTGAGCTTAAGGTCGGTCGAGAGACGCATGTGGTCAAGGGCTGGTGGGCCAGGCTGCCGAAGTATAACCATACCGGTGAATATGGTTTTGATTTATTTAGGCATAAACAACTTGTCGAGAGCCACATTCAGCAGCCTTTTTTTAAGCCACATACTACTCTTTCGAATTTTTACGGTACGCTAGAACTGCCTTTCATAAAGGCGGATAGCACTAAAAAACTCTTTGATAAAAGCTCGCCAGAATGGAAGGCGCTTGCGGCGAAGGTTAGCAAGGAAGTGATGCCGAATATTCTTAAGAAAGTCCGTACCTGGAAGGCAAAATCTAACAAACAAACCTCATCAGGTGCGGGCGCTACCACGGGTGGAACTATCATCGTTCAGACATCTCCCGGTGGTGGGAATGTTCTGTTGGTCACAGAGGGAAGTGGCAACGGTTCGGGTAGGAAGCAGGAGACGGTGTCCCCGGTTGCGGCTCCACCCAAGCCCACCGCCGGTTTACTTGATTGGAAGCGTGTTGAATTCGAAGGCGTTCCTCCGTTCCTGCTTACTTATGAGCTCGTATCTATGGATTCTGAAGTCCTCCCGTGGACTTACCTCATGCCGGCTGAAGACGATACTTTGGTAGTTAACGTCAATGTGGATTCTGCGCTCTTTCAGAAGACCAAGGATACGGCGTCCTTGGTGATGATTGCTGTCGCAGACTGCGTGTGCCAATATCTGCAAGAAAAGCATAAAAAAGACGCAAAGGTTGTACGTCGTTTAAGAGATCAATGGCTAGCTAATGCTGCCAAGTCGAAATTTGCAGACATTATCACTCAAGCTAAGTTATCATGAAAATCGATTACGCTAATCTGGCTAATTTTATCGAAGATCAGGTTGGTGACTTTGGGCCCAAAAAGCTAACCTTAGATCAATATTGCTATCTTAACCCTGAAGCTGATTTTGCATTAATTGATGCATGCCTTCAGCTTGGGCAACTTTCACCCGATGAAATTAATATGATTGGAGATGCCAAGGCTCCTCCGTCTTGCTGGCATACTTTTGTCATACTTTCAGATCTTGGAAAAAGTTTTTTTGAAGCTGGTCTTAAAATCTCCAAGGAGCATAAGTCGGATCTGAGCGCTCCACCGTTGGTGGTTAAGCTAAGAGGTATTATTGATGGAGGTAAGAGTGCTTATCCTGAAGTTGATGATTTGAGGTTGATCCACAAATTAGCAGAAAAATACAGCGTGTTAAACATTAAGGAGCTTGATGGCTTGAAGGATATCACCGGAAAACTTCGCCGTAATGGCTACGTGACTCCGAAGCAGGCTTTCTGGGTTAAACGCCTAACCCTAAAAGTGCTTGAAAAGAAGGTTACTGGGAAAAATTCCGATGAAGCTGGGGCGATTAAACGTCTCTTTGACTGGGCTTCTTGAAATGTCGCTCAAGTCGCTAGGTTTGGAGCTTGGATACCGCGGTGGCGATCTGGGACGACGCGTCATTCAACCCTGCATGTCGTGCTCCGTCTCCGTCGACGGTGTTTCTGCTTATTTCAGCTTAGCCGGGCTCCGTTCGGTTGCGCCTGGCTTGGACGCCCTGCATAAGGCTGGGGGCACCTTCAGGGTGGTGATGTCGCTTCAGGATGCCAAAGGAAGCGAGTTCGTGCAGGTGCTAAGAACCGCCACCGAGCTTAAAATGCAGGTGGAGGAAGTTGCCAAGAAGATCGAAGAGCATGTGCTGAGCGTCACTGAGGCGCTGGAACGTAATCGCCTAGCGACTCTGGGCTGGATGATGAAGCAGGGGTTGCTGAAGATCAAGGTAGCTGCTGTTAAGGCGGCTGACGGCAACGAGTTATCTTGGGCCATCTTCCACGAGAAGGCTTTCATCTTCAGGGACGCCGAGGGGCAGGGAGTAGCTGCCGATGGAAGCATGAATTTCACCGAGAATGGGATGGAGTGGAACAGCGAGAACCTAAAGATATTCAATACCTGGGATTCTCCGCAGTATTTTGATCTCACGGTCGGCTACTTTGAGACGGTTTGGAATGACAGAGACCCGAGGCTTATCGTCCGTGACATTGATAAGGATATCGAGTCTAGGCTGGCAGATGCGTTGATCCGCATCGCTCCGCCGGCGGTCGAAGACCCTTCCATGAAGATCGTCGAGCTGCTTCAACGCTCGCCGGAGTTCTATCGTTTCAACTCAAGTAACGTGACTCTTTTCCCTCATCAAGAGCGTGCGCTTTGTGAGGCGATGTCTCGCACTCCGGTGCGTGTTATGTTCTCTGACGACGTGGGGCTAGGCAAGACGATCGAGGCGGGAGCTTCGCTGCGGTATGGCATCAATCACTTGGGATGGAAAAAGGTAATCCTTTTGGTTCCAGCCGGGCTGGCCTCGCAGTGGATGTACGAATTGCACGACAAAGTAGGCGTACCAGCTAAGAGGTTTGATCGTGAATCGGGTCAATTCGTAGACAAGGACGGACTGCCTGTTGGTTCTGTTGATTCCCCGTGGGGGGACGGAGTTTTCGTGGTTTCGGCTCACTTGGTCTCGAGGAGCGACAAGTTCCGTGAGATCTTTAGGCGCGAAGCTGATTCCGCTCAGTGTCTTCTTTTGGATGAAGCGCATGCTGCGCGTCGTCGTTATGATGGTCCTAACAGAATTACAGAGACGCTGCTTTACCAGGTCCTTGCTTCGGTGGCACATAAGGTGCCGAACTTGATTCTGCTTACGGCTACCCCAATGCAGTCTCAGCAGACCGAGCTCGTCTCTCTTCTCTCCCAGCTGGGTATTCCTAGGCAATGGAAGGACGAATCATTCTTCGCTGAATATCACGAACTGTTAAGGCGTCAGGATTACGCTCCTGAAGATGCGAGTACGCTTGAGGCTGGCATTCGAGCCACGAAGATTATCAATCCGCAGACTTCGCGATTCGAGCCATATTCGCTCTATCAGAATCCTCCCGAGTTTAAGCAGGCATTGATCAAGTCAGCCATCACTCCGCTTGTCGTTATCCGCAACACCCGGGACGCTCTCAAGAAGGTCGGCTATAAGTTCCCAAAAAGGATCATCGAGCCAAGTCAGATTACCATGACTGCTCCAGCGCAGTCGGTCTATGATGCGATCGAGTCGTATATCTTGGACTACTTTGGTCGGACTGAGGAAATTATCTACGGCGGTGAGAATGCTATCGGCTTCCTCTATACCACCTATTTCCAGCGCATTGTTTCCTCTTTTAATTCAGCCTTCCATACGCTGAGGAAGCGTCGCGATAAGCTCCAGGGCTGGCTAGATTCAGACTTCCGCAATATACATCCTGATGAGCCGGACGATGAAGATGATGACGAATCCTCAGGTTTCGTCAGGAAGGAGCTTTCTGAAAACGACAGGATTCAGGCCGGTATCAAATGCAGGCAGGAGCTTATGGTTCTTAAGCCTATCATCGACGGACTTGCTTCCTTATCTGGCGACAATTCAAACCTCGATCCAAAGTTAGCACGGCTTTCCGAGATCATTGATGGCCTTTTGCAGGGTGAAGATGCTTTCCTGATCTTCTCGAGATATACGGATACGACATCTGCGGTGGTGCAATTGCTGACCCCGCTGTTCGTTCGTCATTCTGTCGGCTATGCCTACTACTCTGGTTCTGATTGCTGGATTGTCCGCGGCGGAAAGAAGGTGAACGCTAACAAGTCAGAAGTCGTCGAAGCTCTGAGGCGCGGGGTTGTGCGAGTGGTCATTTGCACTGATGCCGCTTCCGAGGGTCTTAATCTACAGACCGCCCGGCACCTTGTTAATGTCGATGTTCCATGGACTCCTTCGCGCTTGGAACAGCGCTTCGGTCGAATTGACCGACTCGGGCAGAAGGCTGAAAAAGTCATGTTCTACAACCTTTGGTATCCTGGATCTATTGAGGAGCGGATGTACGGTGCGATCGTCTCCAAGGGCGCGGACATCGGTTATTCCGTGGGCGTCATGTCCGATACCGTTGGGCGTGCCATCCGGAATCAACTGGCGACCAGAAACGCCGCGCACAGCATCGATTTCGAAACGTCTCTCGAGGAGGTCAAAAACTTGCAGGACAATATGAACGTTGATTCTATCGAATCTACTTATGCCGGTAGGCTTTCTCCGGACTCCTTGGCTGCTCAATTCCGCAACGAATTACTCCAGGTGGGGGCTAGGGCTCCCGGTTATCGTTTCGAGTCAGGCTCTTTGTTTAGCGAAGATGGTAAGCAGTACGTATCAGGACTAAGTGAACAAGGTGGTGATGTGATTAATGTATTCAGCAAGCCTCTCGAACTTGTTCATGCAGCTGCTTTCGTAGGGAGTAGCGCGGAATTGCTCTTAGCATACATGGGTGAAACGCCCGTCTGCCTTATTTACCGTGAGTCTGGCAGAAACTTCGTTCTTGGTCCCCTTGACACTGTGAAATGTCTACGTGCGGTGGCCGCAGGTGCCGCTTTTGTTCCGTCCAGTGGAGTAGATTTCATTGGCGAGAATATCGATCAAGCCTCGCTAGGGGGCATCCTTAAGGAAAGGTTCCCTGGTAGGGTTGATCGCACTGCACTTAATTTCCAACAGGTGCTAGGGCTGCCGGTCGAGACGACATCAACAAAGACCGATCAGCCGACATTGCTCCGCATTGGACATGTCAGATCGGCGTAGCCTCTAGCTAGCCATTAGATGCACTCTTCGGGGAGGTCGGTGATCAGCGTGTGTGGCTCGCCGTGATACGAAAGTGTCAGCTGATTCTTCGTGCGAGTGATGGCGACGAAGAGGAGGGTGCGCTCGTTGCTCAGCTTGCTTAGGGGCTTCGGGCGGGCGTCCAGCTGGGAGTCACTGTTGAGTCCAGGGATAAAGACGTACGGGAAGTCGAGCCCCTTAGCGCTGTGGTACGTCATGACGAACACGGTCTTGCGCTTCTCGCTCTCGGCCAGATCGCCGCTGCTATTGCCGAAGTAACGTAGCGGCACTTTGGCCTTGGTGAAGAACTCGTTGAAATCTTCGTAGTTGCCCAGATGCATCGCCTTGCGAGGAGGGACCGCCCCGGCACCCTTGAGTTTGGCCACGCAATCGGCGAAGTCCTGGATCTGGGTGTGCTTGGGGAACAGCACAGCGGCTGGTGCCCCGGGCTTGGCGGCTGCCTCGGCCAATTGGAAGACCTTATTGAATTCAGCAGTTTGGCTGCTGGCCTTCAGGACCACGGCACGGCTGCCTTCTTCCCGGACTTCTGCGCCATTCGCAGCTTTGGCGCTTGGGTTAATGTGGTGGCCGATCTGGAAGGTCACTAGGGAGAGTCGGGGCATGTCCCGGAGAATATGCACTTGAGGGGACTTGAGAGTGCCGCTGATCTGCGCCGGGGTAGGGCTATTAGGGTAAAGCGACTGGGCCGGGTCGCCGGCCGCGATGATGTGCGGGGCGCTAGCGACGATCACCTTCAGTTTGGCCGCGGCGATATCCTGGACTTCGTCCACCAGGATATGGCTATACTTCTCAGGGGAGTGGAAGAAGTCGTTGACCGTACGGACTTCCACCGCATCGGCGCCTGCTTCAGCCAGGCCCATGGCGGTGAGATCCTTGAGGGCGTGCGTGTAGGTCAGGTAGCAAACCTTGGCTCGGCGGTTCTTCTTCAGTAACAGGATGGCGGCGTGGGTCAGGACGATGGTCTTGCCCGAGCCGGCATAGCCTTTGATCCAATGCCTACCGGTCACCTTGGCCGTCGTCTTGCCGACGACGGTGCGCTGAGCCGGGGTGAGGTCTTTGAAGGGTACGAACCAGTCCATAAGATTCTTTTGAACCATTGTACCGTAGATGAGCAAACTTATTGGGACGTGGCATGGGCTTCCCCTTTACAGAAGACGAATCTTGGGCAGTT
>Ga0114978_10002584_pt1 | contig 14912 bp, 5 predicted proteins | sample S_140212_EF_Meta_FD_87027 | JGI IMG/M metagenome (GOLD analysis project Ga0114978, IMG submission 87027) | Freshwater microbial communities from Lake Simoncouche, Canada to study carbon cycling - S_140212_EF_MetaG | ecosystem: Environmental > Aquatic > Freshwater > Lake | place: Lake... | reverse complement strand
GCACGAACCAAATCACCTACACGGAAAGTGACGGCTCGTTTCAGTTTGCCCAAGTCGCGCCGGGTGCGGCGACGGTGGTGGTAAACTATACCGGCTACAATTCGGTGAACGAATCCTTCACGGTGACGGCGGGCCAGATCGCGGCGCGGGAGATCACGCTGACCAGCGCGGCAGTCGCGACATCGGCCAAGGTGAAGGGCGGCGTGGTTCAGCTCCAGGCGTTTTCCGTTTCCAGCGAGCGGGAGGGCAATTCGAAGGCGATCATGGACCAGCGGCGCAACATGGATATCAGCACGTCGGTTTCTTCGGATATTTTTGGCGACATTACGGACGGGAATATGGGTGAGTTCCTCAAATATCTGCCCGGCGTCGATATCGACTATGTCGAGTCGGAGGCCCGCAGTCCCCGGCTGGGCGGGCTCGATCCGCAGTATGTCGGCGTATCGTTTGATGGCATCCGCACGGCCAGCGCCGATTCGAATCGCGGGGGCGGTGAGGGTTCGCGGGGCACGAGCTTTGAGGCAATTTTGATCAGCGGGGTCGAGTCGATCGAGATCAGTCGCACGACGAGCGCGGAGTCGGACGCCGATTCGCCGGCGGGCACGATCAACATGAAAACGCGGCGGGCGTTTGACCGCAAAGGCCGGCGCATGGGCTTCAATACCAGCATCAATTTTAATTCCGAAGAATTCACCGTGAACCGCGCGTGGGGTGCGAACGAGCACAAGAACTATAAGTGGAAGCCGAATCTCTCGCTCGAATACTCCGAGTCGTTCCTCAACCAGCGTCTCGGCATTATGGCGACGCTGAGCCGGGCGAACTCCTACACCGAGCAATATTCGTTTACCCAAGACTACAACAAGAGCCCGACCGCGGCTGATCCGCGCCCGATGGTGGTGCGGCAGATCGATTTCAAAGACGGCCCGAAAGTTATTTTGAAAGATGCGCTGTCACTCGCGGTGGATTTCAAGGCGACGCCCCGGCTGGTGCTCTCCCTCAATGCCATTTACACCTACGTCGAAGGCGAATTTTGGAACCGGAACTTCACCTTTGTCGCGGCGAACAGTAACAACAACGTGAACAACGGCCGTTCGCGGGTCAGTGGTGACGGGCTGCTGTCGATCGGGACGACGCGCACGACGACGAACACGATTCCGGCGATCAACAACGGTGGCGGCACGGCGGCGGCGGAGACGTACACGCGGACGTTTTCACCAAAGTTTGAATACAAGCTGAACCAGCTCGTGCTCGACGGTGCGGCGGCCTATTCGCGCTCCGTGAACAGCTACGTTTCCCTCGAGCGAGAAATCTCCCAAGCGGAGACGTTGTCGATTCCCGTGGATTGGACGGCGACCCGTCCGGCCGCCGATTCGCACCAGTGGACCATTCGCCAGACGTCGGGGCCCGATCCATTTAACTTGAGCAATTGGACGGGTGGCACGCGCGTGCAAAGTGCCGATAGCCGTTGGACGACGGAGATCTGGAGCGGCCAAGTAAATGCGCGTTGGACGCTGCCGTTTTTGCGCAAGGTCCCCACGGTGGTGAAATTTGGCGGTAAGTGGAACGAAGAGACGCGCAACAATAACAACTACGCGCCGTGGGAGCTCTGGCGCTACATCGGGCCCGGAGGCGATACGTTTGCCGGCACGTATTCCGCCGTGGGCGTACCCAACGTCACCGCCAACGGCAATTGGGCTAATCTCGGCTACGTCGCGCCGCATCCCTTCGAGACGGGCACGACTGGTGCGCTGACCTTTGCTAACACGGCGGGGGTGGTGGGGAATATGCCGCGCGCGGACCGCGGGAAGATCGGCGCGCTGTTCTACGCGCAACCGACGCAGTTCATTAAGGTGGCGACGCCGGATAATTATTACACGGCCTTCGTCGGCAATCGGCGGAATTTTCGGCAGACGGTCACCGCCGGTTACAGCCAGGCGGATGTGCGCGCGACCACGCAGCTCATGGTGCGAGTCGGCGTGCGCGTGGAGGAAACGGCGAATCGTTTCTTGGAAGTGGATCCACGCTTTCGGCGGGAAATCATCGCGGCCGGGTTTCCGGTCAGCGCGGCGGGGCGCGCGACGACGGTGGAGGGGTTGCAGTATCAGTTCTTCAGCAATCCGCGCGTCGCTCGGCAATCGGAATACTATAATGTTTTCCCCTCGCTGCTCCTGAAATACAAGCTCACGCAAGACCTCGAGTTTCAGGCCGGCGTGAACAAGGCGATCTCGCGTCCGCCGGTGGACAGCCTGACGGGTCTGTTCAATATTTTGGAAGACGTGCAGCGGGTGGAGGCGCCTAATGCGGAGTTGAAGCCCGAGCATTCGAAAAATTATCAAGCGCGCCTCGCTTACTATTTCGGCAACCGGGCGCCGGGGCAGCTGACGCTCGCCGTGTCGCAAAACGATATCAGCAATTTGCGCGAGACGTTTGATTACACCGCGTCCGAGTTTGGCGAAGAGGATCCGGATTTCGCCAGCTATACGTTTCGCACGACGCGAAACAGCAACGAGGAGCGACGCTTCCGCAATCTGGATATCTCCTACAACCAAACGCTCGGCTTTCTGCCGGAGCTGTTGCGTGGCACGAGCGTGAATCTGTCCTATGCCCGCACCTACGCCAGCCAACGGCGCAACGGCATGGCACCCCATCGCATCTCCGGCCGACTCGGCTACGCCTACCGCCGCTTCAACGGCTCGATCGGCGGCGTGCTCACGGCGGAGCGGCCGGATGGGGCCTATGGACGTTTCCGCGAGGCAGTGGCACAGTTCGACACGTCGTTAAACTGGCGGCTGACGAATATTCTCTCCCTCTATGTGCAGGGCCGGAACATCACGGATGTGCCGTTGCGCTGGTTCGACACCCCGACAGGCCTCGTCGAAGGCCAGTCGCGCCGGCTCCGGCAGTATCAAGAATATGGGGCGAATTGGGTGTTCGGCGTGAAGGGGACGTTTTGAGCGGGTGCGGGTAAAGCGGACGGCGATCGCAAATACTGATTGCTGATTTACGCCTGAGTCTTTTTCTGCACGGAGATTCTCGACACCCCCGTCGGAAATCCTCCGGCGCACGACCGTCGCCGGAGATACTGTCCTCCCCCAAAAATAAACCCTGCTATGACCACACCTGCCTGCTTCCGTCGGCGCTACGCTTTGCTGGTAACCCTCCTCTTGGGCTGGCTCCTCCCCGCCGGGGTGCTCAACGCTCAACCCGGCACCGGCACCATTCAAGGTCGGGTGTTTAACCCGGCCACCAAGGAATACGTCAACAATGCCGAGGTGCGGCTCGAAGGCACCAATCAGGTGACCTATACCCAGAGCGACGGCAGCTTCCGGTTCGACAACGTTCCGGCGGGCCCGGCCTCGGTCAGTGTCCTTTTTACGGGCTATACGACTGCGAAGGAGAGTTTCACGGTCACGAGTGGCCAGCCAGCCGTGCGCGAAATCAATATCACCAGCACCGCAAACACGGCCCCGGCCACCACTAAGGATGGTATCCTGCAACTCCAGGCTTTTAGTGTTTCAACCCAACGCGAGGGTAACTCGAAGGCGATTCAGGCGCAGCGAAAGGACATGAACATCATCACGTCCGTCTCGTCCGACATTTTTGGTGAGGTGACGGACGGCAACGTCGGCGAATTCCTGAAGTATCTCCCTGGTGTCGACCTCGACTACGTCGAGTCCGAGCCGCGTGGTCCCCGCCTCGGCGGCATGGACGGCCAATACGTCGGCGTCGCGTTCGACGGTATCCGCACGGCCAGCGCGGATGCGAATCGCGGCGGCGGTTCCTCTTCGCGCGCCACGAGCTTCGAGGGCTTCTCGATCACGGCCGTTGATTCCATCGAAATTAACCGCACCGCCAGTCCGGAAAACGATGCCGATTCTCCTGCAGGCACGGTGAACATGAAGTCGAAACGCGCCTTCGACCGCAAGGGCCGCACGTTTAATTACAACTACGGTTTCAATCTCAACGGCGAAGAGTTCACGCTCCGCAAGACGACGGGCATTCAGGACGGTCGGGAAAACTCCCAAGCCTACAAATGGGCGCCAAACTGGCAGATGGGCTACGCCGAATCCTTTTTCAACCAGCGGTTCGGTATCCTCCTGAGCGCGAGCCATGCAAATTCCTACACGGAGCAGACCTCGATCACGATGGACTACAACGCCAACCCGCAGGCCAATGATTCCCGGCCGATGGTCATCCGTGACATCAATTTCGGCGATGGCCCGAAATTCATCATCAAGGATGCGCTTCTGCTGACGGCCGACTGGAAGGTCACGCCGCGCCTGACGCTGTCGGTCAATACCAGCTACAGCTACTTCGAGGGTCATTTCTGGAATCGGAACTTCGACTTCGTCGTCGCCAACAACAACGCCAACGTCATCAACGGTCGCTCCAGTGTTGGCGGTGACGGTATGCTCACCGTCATTGCTCCGCGTGATTTGAACCAAACTGCGACGGTGGGAGCCGACGGCCGGACGGTGCTCAACAATGGGCTTGCCAACCTTAGCAACGGTGGCGGCTCTTCGTCCAAGCTCTCCTACAACCGCCAGTTTGCCCCGCGGTTCGAATATCGTGCCGGCTCGTGGGTGGTCGATGGCTCGCTGGCCATGTCCTACGCCAAGAATAACTATGAATCGGTCGAGCGCGGCTTCTCGAACAGTGAGGGCGGTTCCGTCCCGGCCGGCTTCATCGCCACCCGACCGAACTCACAGTCGTGGGAATGGAACATTCGCCAGATCGGCGGCAATGACTGGACCGATCTGCGCAATTTCGTCGACACCAACAACCGCTCCGGCGGTGCACGAGTGAACAACGACAATCGCACGTGGATTACGGAAAAGTGGACTGGCGCGCTCAATGCGGCGTGGGCAGTTCCGTTCATGGATAGGTTTCCGACCAAAATGAAGTTTGGCGGCAAGTGGGATGAAGAGACGCGGAAAAACCGCACCGACAGCGATATGGACATCTGGTCCTATGTCGGGCCCGGCAACGGAACTGCGGCCTATCCCGGCGGCAACACGGCGGTTTACAACTCGGCGATTGGCGCGTGGCAGAACACCGCCACCAGAGGTTGGGGCAATGTCGGACCGCAATTTACTTCCCCGTTCCTTTTTGACGGCGGCACCACGAACTATCTCCACGTCGTCGGTCTCAATGGCGTGGAATCGATGCCCCCGCGCGTGAGCCGCACGGAGGTGGCCAACCTCTTCCACTCGCGCCCCGAGTTGTTCGTCAACACGATGACTCCAGGAAATTACTATCAGGACCAATATGCCAACGCGCGTAATTTCCGCCAGACCATGAATGCGGGTTACTGGCAGGCCGATACCCGCCTCACCTCGAAGCTCCAGATCCGTTTCGGCGTGCGGGCGGAGCAGACCAAGAACGCACTGACGGAATTCGATCCCCTCACGCCGAAGCAGATGTTCGATTCCTCGCCCTTTGCCAGCCAGTTCACCCGCACGGTGAATGCGACCACCGGTGTCGCCACGTATACTCCGGCGCAAGCGACGACGGTTCCGGGCCTCATCTACCAGTTCGAAAAACAGACGCGGGTGGTTCGCAAATCGGAATACACCGACTGGTTCCCGTCGGTTGTGGCCAAGTATATGTTCACGCCGGCGCTCGAATGGCAGGCGGGTGTGAACAAGGGCATTTCCCGCCCGGGTATCGATAACCTGACCGGACTGTGGGTGATCAACGACAATGCGAATCCTCCGACAGTGAATGCGCCCAACCCGCAACTGGAACCCGAGCACCACAAGGTTTACCAGACCCGTCTGTCCTACTACTTTGGCGGTCGGTCGCCCGGTCAAGTCTCGATCGCCTACATCCAGGATGAGGCGACGAACTTCATTTCCAATACGACCTACCTGGGCGGTGCGGCGTTCGGCGTCGATGATCCCGATTTTGCCAACTATAATTTCATCTCGACGACGAACAGTGTCGCGCTCCAGCGCTACAAAAATATGGATCTGAACTACAGCCAGACGCTGGGCTTCCTCCCGAGCGAATACCTGCGCGGCATCAACGTTGGCGCCACCTACAGCCGTTCGTATGCGAACCAGCGTCGCAATAATCTCGCACCGCATCGCGCGACGGCTCGTCTGGGCTACAACTACCGCAACTTCGGCGCATCAATCGGCGCGGTCTGGATCGACGACCGTCCGATCGACGGCGTTTATGGCCGAGTGTGGGGCGCGATGACGAAGCTCGACCTCTCGGCGACCTATAAGCTGAACCGCTGGGCCACGCTCTACATGCAGGCGCGCAATCCCACGAACCAGAAGGATCTCCGTTACCAGTCGCCTCCCGGTGTGCAGGAGGGCAAACAAAAGCAGCTCCGCTTCATGGAAGCTTACGGTGACAACTGGGTCTTCGGTGTCCGCGGTCAGTTCTGATCACCGCCGAGGATTCGGGATTGAATTTCAGCGCCAGCCCAAGGGCTGGCGCTTTTTTTATTTCGGAATGCGGCGGGCGTGACGGCGGGACGCGACGACGCAAGGGAGCGCTCCGCCGGGGCTTCCGACTACCGTGCAAACAACAGGCTGAAAGCGGCGAGTAATTTCAATTCGCTTTCAAGCTGAGTATATCGGGGCTGGGGTAGGAGCCCGCTTGCGGGCGATTTTTACGGCCGGAATCGCCCGCAAGCGGGCTCCTACCTTCAAGCCGGTTAAGCTCATGTTGAGCGCAACGTGGAGTAACCACAGGCATGTTCCAGGGGGAATTTTGGGTTGAGCGTGGAATCGGGGCGCGCGGTATGCTTGGGTGGGTCAATGAATTTGGCGACGATGCGTGAACTTCCCCCGGTGACAGTCCTCTGTGGTTTTTTGGGTGCTGGGAAAACGACGCTGCTACGCCATTTGTTGGGGCAAGCGGACGGGCGGAAATGGGCGGCGGTCGTCAACGATGTGGCGGCGATCAATGTCGACGCACAGGTCGTGCAAGGGGCGGGGGCCCGTGCGACAGGCTCAGGGCAGGCTCCGCGGGTGATTGAGCTCAGCAACGGGTGCGTGTGTTGTTCGGTGAAGGAGGAATTGGCCGAGACGATTGCGGAGCTGTGCGGCGGCGGAATTGAGTATGGACACGTTTTGGTGGAGACGACGGGCGTGGCGGACCCGCGCGGGGTGGCGGATTTGTTTGTGCGGAAAAATCGGTTTGGGCGCAGCCTGAGCGACTTTGCGCGGCTTAGCGCGCTGGTGACGGTGATCGATGCGCGGGGTTTTTTGGCGGAGATGGGGAAGGGGCGGAGGGCGGTCGAACCGGAGCGGGAAAAGAGAACGAGGAACGAGAACGAGGAACGAGAACGAGCCGGAGGCGTGAAGCCGGTGTTTGAGTTGATGGTCGATCAGGCGGAGTGCGCGGATGTGCTCGTGCTCAATAAGTGCGATGTCGTGAGCGAGGAGGAACTCGTGCGGCTGGAAGCGATCTTGCGCGGACTGAATCCGCGGGCGGAGATTTTATGCACGGAGCAGGGTCAGATCGCGAGCGAGGTAGTGCTGGATCGGGTACGGTTCGACGAAAAAGCGACGCTCGGGGCGGCGCGTTGGATCCGGGTGTTGAACGATCCGGCGCGCGCAGCGGGGTGGGGAGCATCCGTTGTGAAAACGGCGGCGGCGGCGCGGCACGAGGACGAGTATGGGATACGGAGCTTTGTCTTCGAGGCGCGGCGGGCGCTGGTGCGGGAAAAATTTCTGGCGTGGCTCGCGACGGAATTGCCAGCGGGGTTATTGCGCGCGAAGGGATTTTATTGGTTCGCGGAGCAGGCGGCGGACATCGGGTTTCTCTCGGTCGCGGGTGGCGGGGTGCGCACGGAATTTGTAGGCACGTGGGCCGCGGCGCTGGTGGAAGCAGGTGTCATTACGGCGGCCGCGGTGCCGGTGAGTGCGCGGGAAAAGTGGGTGGAGCCGCAGGGAGACCGCAGAGTGGAACTGGTTTTCATCGGCATCGGCCTCGATGAGGCGGCGATGCGGGTGGGGTTGGCGGCGTGTCTGCTCTGAGCGTCCGCAAACGGACGGCCCACTAAGGCCCAAAAATAGACCAGACGTTGGAGTCAGACGAACGCGGCGCTCGTTGCACCGAGGCGCCAGTGATCGATGGCCTCAACTGCGACGAGCGGCGGTTTTGTTGGGCCCGTCTGATGACAGGGCCCGGATCACGCCGATGACGCCCCGACTGGCATCACCACCGGTCGTGCAGGTCGACGCCTCCCGCGAGGTCACGCTTCGCACTTCAGGACGTAGACGGCGCCTTTTTCGGAGCCGATGGCGAGGTGACGGTCGTCGGGGGACCAGGCGAGTTTCGTGGCGGCGGCGGGCATCTTGACGGTGGCGCGGAGGGGTTTCGGGCGTTCGGGGCTCCAGAGCTGCACGGTGCCGTCGGCGCTGGCGGTCGCGAGGAGGCCGTGAGCGTTTTGAAACGCAAGGGCGCAGATCGGAGCTTCGTGCGGCAGCATGGCGGGCTCGCGGCCTTCGGGGCCTTCGCCGCTGCAATCCCAGATGCAGGCTTCGCGGCCACCGCTCGTGGCGAGCCAGCGCGAGGTGTGGTCGTAGGAGAGATGTTTCACCTTGGTCTCGTAGCCGCTCATGTGGAGCTCGATGTCTTTTTCAGGAATCCAGAGGTGGACGGAGGGGTCTTGGTTTCCGGATACGAGCCAGCGTTGGTCGGGGGACCAGACGAGGGCGTGAATGCCGTTGGCGTAGGGAAATTCTTTTTGGAGGAGAAAGTCGTCGGTGTCCCAGAGCTGTACGCCGCCGAAGTGGGCGGCGGCGACGCATCCTCCTTGGTGGGGAGCGGCGAGGGCGGTGATGGTTTTGGCGGCGGGCTTGAAGCTGTGGGCGACGGTGGCGTCGGGGCGGAGGGCGGTGAGGTTGCGGCCGGACGCGGCGGCGAGGAGGAGGGGAGGGGAATGACCCATGACTAATGGAGAATGACTGATGTTAGAGCTTGGAACCCAGACGAGGTGGTCGACCCATTCGCGGCCGAGGTTCGCGGTGGCGGTGTGTTGGCCGGCGACGGCGTCCCAGAATTTGACGGAGCCGTCTTGACCGCCGGTGGCCAGAATGAGTTGCGGGCCGGAGGAAGGGGCCCACGCGAGGCAGTTGGTGCCGGCGGGGTGGCCGGGGAGTTCGTGGAGGCGACTGCCGTCGGTGGCGATGAAGAGCGAGATGGGGCCGGCGGAACTGGCGGCGGCGAGTTGCGTGCCAGTGGGATTCCACGCGAGATCGATGGTGTAGTCGTCGAGTTGGGTGGCCCAGTTTTTGGTGAGTTGCATCGGAAAAATCCTCGGTCGGAGGCGAACACCTGACGAAAGAGAAAGGGAAAGAGGAAGGAGAAAGATTCGGACGATGCCGAGCGGCGGATCGTTCCGAGAGGCGGCGCTTGGGGAGCGCGCGGCGCAAGGTGCGCCGGGCCGGCTAGTATTGCTCTGTTATTTTCCTCTGAAAAACGTCTCTTAAAAGTATTCCAATGCGCGTCCAAGTTGAGACGGATCTTGGTTTTTGTAGGAGCCTGCTTGCGGGCGATTTTACATTTCACCGACTGACGACGTCCTGAATCGCCTGCCAGCAGGCTCCGACTTTCAGACAAATGAGTCTATTAGTGAAAGCGAATGGGGACTATTCCAATGCGCGTTCAAGATTAGACGAACACCGGTTTTTGTCGCCTGCTTGCGGGCGATTCAGAAGGTAAAAATCGTCCGCAAGCGGGCTCCTCCCCTCAAGCCCGGTTAAGCTAATCTTGAACGCAACGTGGGATTAGAGGTTGCCGCGGATGCCGAAGGTCCAGGCGGAGCCGAAATCCTGGCGTTGGCGGAATTTGGCGTAGTCGGGGGTGTTGGGGCCGTAGATTTTTGAGTCTTCGGTCTGATCGTTGATGTTCCGCATGCTGGCGAAGAGGCTGAAACGGCGGTTCAGATTATAGTCTAAGGTGACATCGAGGTAGAGGCGTTTGGATCCCCAGTTGTAGGTGTCGGGCTCGATGCTGCGGGCGACGGCGATGATGCCGCGGCGCTGAGGTTCGCGGTAGTTCCAGTTCATGCGGTAGGTGAATTTCGGGCGGCTGACGCTGAAGCCCCAACTGCCGCTGCGGCGGACGAAGTTGAAATTCCGGGAGATGCCATCGGGCGCGCGTTGGGCGCTGGCGTTGGCGAAGACCTGGATGCCGCGGGCCCAGTGGGGCAGAAAATTAAGGGAGCGTTTGTAGTCGAACTCGAAGCCGGTCATTTCCACTTTTTCCGTGAGGTTGTGATTGGTGGTGACCTCGTAATCGCCGTATTCGTCGGGATCGAGGCTGTAAAGGGAGAGGAATTCCGGGGTGACGAGGAAGCGCGTGTTGGCGAAGAAATTGGTGAATTCGCGACGGTAGCCTCCGAGGTTAATCGTGCCGATGCCTTCAAAATAGTATTCGACGCGGACCTTAAACGTCTCGGCGCTCCAGGCCTTGATGGTGGGGTTGTTGACGCTGATCACGGTCGCGGACGTGCGGGCGACGGAGGTGTCGGGCAAGGTGAGGCCGTTCATGTATTGGCCGAAATCGGGGCGGCCGACGGACTGGTAATAGGCGAAGCGGGCGATGAGATTTTCGCGAATATTGTAGCCGACGTTCAGATTGGGGAAGAGGCGGAGGTATTGCTTGCGGGTGTGCTGACCGCGATCGATGCGGGTGAGCGTAGAGACCCCGAGGGCGTCGGTGGTGGGGACGATGAGTTCGGGCTGTTTCACACCGGTGGCGTTGACGACGATGTTGCCGGCGGCGTCGCGCCGATAGACGATGTCGCCTTTGGCGTCGCGGCGGTAGTTGCCGGCGGGATACGTGAGGGGGCCCTCGCCCCAGATGTCAGTCTGCTCGCCGCGCAAGCCGCCGACCAGCTGGAGGCGGTTGTTGAAAAACGCGATGTCGCCGCGAAAATACAGGGACGAGATGACTTCCTGGGCGCGTTTGGAATTGTTGATGCCGGCTTGGTAGGTGGTGTTGGCGACCGAGGTGAAATACTCGGGGTTGCGTTTGTAGATGTCGTAGTAGTCGTCGTTGCTGATCCATTGGATCTTCGGGAAACCGTAGGAGCCGACGCGGGTGGAGAAATTTTCGTCGAGGACGATGCCCGCGTTGTCGTCGCCGTTGACCGGGGCGCCGGCGGCGAAGCTGTTGATGCGGTCTTTGCCGACGAAGGTGAAGGTCTCGGTGGGAGCGCGGAGGTCGCGCTCGGAGCTCTTGAGTTCGGCGCCGACTTTGAGGGAAACGGGTAGCCCGCGAACGTGGAGATCGCGGCGGAGGTTGGCGTTGACGCTCCGGCGGACATCGTAGGAGTCGCGGACGATGTTGTTGGATGTATCGAGCGAATAGTTTGCGAGATTGTAGGGATCGATGTCGCGGCCGAGGCCGTCGGTGACGGTGATTGTATTCGGGCGGAGGTAGAAAATGTCGGCGAAGCTGACGCGGACGCCGGTGCGGCGGGCTTGGGAAGCGCCGAAGTAGCCTTTGTCGACGTTGCGGGTGTGGAGGCTCGCGCGGGACCAGCCGGCGCCGGCGTCGATCTTCCAGAGGGGGCCGTCATGGCGCCAGACCAGGGTGGGGGTCAGGGTGGTGCCAAACCAAGTTTGGGCGCCGCCGTTGGTGCGGATTTCGCCGAAGCCGCCGGGATTGGCGAAACCGCCGGGAGTGAGGGTGCCGGTGGACGTCGGCGAGCCGGCGATGTAGCGCGTGCCCTCGGTAAAGGTCGGGCCCCAAGCGCCCGGTTGCACGCGGTTGACAAAGAACGAGAGGGTCCGGTTGTTGTGGACGACACCGATCCACGTGTATTGGAACGACAGGGACACGGTGTCGTTGTGGGACAGTTTGTAGTCGACGGTGAGTCCGGCCGAATCGGCGCGATTGCCCCGCGTGCTGTCCTGGATTGAGAAGTCGGTGAGATAAGGTTTGTCGGGCGTGGTGTCGGGGAGCCCGGTGAGAGCGGTGGCGGCGACGTTGGTCGCGAAGCCGTTGCCGCGCCACGTGCTGTTGGCGATATCCTGATAGCTGTATTGGTCGACGTGGTTGCCGGAGAGGGTGAAGCCGAAGCGTTTATTAACGGGGACGATCGACGAGAAACTGAAGCCGGGCGTGACTTTGCGGGTGGGCTCGTTGAGCGGTCCGCCAGTCTTGTGGAAGCTGCGATCGCCGTCTTTGAGCGTGAGAAAGACGCTGGCGGTGTGGCTGGGGCGGGATCGTTCGAACGCGGAGCGTGGGACCATGTTGACGGAACCGGCGAGGGCGGAGCCGGTGGTCTCGGGGGTGGGCGCGTGGCGGACTTCGATGCGCGAGATGCTGTTGACGGAAAACTGATCGAGGTTCGTGACGCGGCCGGTGCCGTTGCCGGCGGCACTGGCGAGATCGAAGCCGCCGACGGTGATGGGGACGTTGGCGGAAGGGACGCCGTTCATCGAGACCGTGCGGGCCTCGCCGGCGCTGTAATCCATCGTGATGCCCGGGAGAAATTTCATGACCTCGCCCGGCGTGCCGTCGACGATGGTCCCGAATTCGTCGGCGGCGACGACGTTCATGATGGAACGGGCGAAGCGCTGTTCGTTGATGGCGATGGCGGCGCCGTCCATTTCTTTCGAAGCGCCGACGACAAACTGTTCGAGCTGGACGGCATCGCCGGTGGTGCGCGGTTTCGCCGCTGGGGTGGAGCCCATCGTGATGTCATGCACGGCAGCTTGGCCGGCGGAGACGTTGACGGTGGCGGTCTGGGAGAGGAGCCCGGTGAAGAACACCTTTACCTGCGTTCGGCCTGCCGGCACGCCCGTGAAACGGTAGTAACCCGAGGAATCGCTGAATGCCTCCTGGGTCGTGCCCTCGAGGGTGAGGCGGGCTCTCTCCAAATATCCGCCGCGGCCGGCGTCGAAGACGCGGCCCTCAATGGAGCCGGTGGCGGGGTTTTGGGCGACCACCGTGGCAGCGAGCACGGTTGCGGTGAGCACCGCGAGCCAGCGAGCGAAGATCGACGGTTTTTTTTGGGTATCATGCATAGCAGGGAGCGGGTCGGCGGGCGGTAGCGAGCCGCGAGCCGACAGGGAGTTAATGCAGGGGTGGGGTGGGGGAAATGCTTGATGACCAAGCCGAGGGCGATCCTCGGCGTGGCCGGAAGGCGATGAAGAGCCGACGGCCGGCAGGCACAATGGAAAATTGTCGATGCCACGCGAAATCGAAAGTCGCACGGGATGGTCGCGCAGATCGTCGCGCGGGCCGCAAGCAGAGGCCGCAAGCAGAGGCCGCACGCATCGGGCTCAGACTTCGCCAAAGCAGGCGGGCGTTTTTCGCGCGATAAAAAGATCGCAACGGCTTTAGCTCAGTGCCGTCTTCTTGGTTTCAGTTTCTAACCTCAGGTTCAATCATTCGCTCCCCATGTCCAACCACACCCTAAATCGTCGTGATTTTATTACCTTCTCTGCCATGGCTGCGGCCATGTTGGGATTTCCCGGCTGTGCGAGCCTAGCTAAGAATCCCCGTAAGCCCCGGCCGATCGCGCCCGGCGCCAAGGTGCGGGTCGCCCAAGTCGGCTGCGGCGGCAAAGGCTTCAGTGATATCATGGCGCACAAGAACGAAGAGGTCGTCGCGTTGTGCGATATCGATTGGGACACCAAGAGCCAACGGATCACGAGCAATCTCAAGAAGCTCAAGGAGTCTTTCCCGAACGCGAAGTTTTATACCGATTTCCGGAAGATGCTCATCGAGATGGATGACCAGATCGATGCCGTCGGCGTCGCGACGCCGGACCACATGCATTTCCTGCCGGCCTACATGGCGATCATGCTGGGTAAACACGTTTACGTGCAGAAGCCGCTCACGCAGACCGTGGGCGAGGCCCGCGAGCTTCTGCGTCTGGCCCGCCTGAACGGCGTGGTCACGCAAATGGGTAATCAAGGTCACTCGATGGACGGCATCCGCCTCGTGCGCGAATGGTACCAAGCCGGCCTCCTCGGCGAGGTGCGTCAGGTCGAGATTTGGACGAACCGTCCGGTGTGGCCGCAAGGCATGCAAGAGTGGCCCGCGACGGAACCGGCGCCCGAGGGCATGAATTTCGACGCGTTCCTCGGACGCGCGCAGGAGCGCCCGTTTAGCAGCAAGATCCATCCGTTCAACTGGCGCGGGATCCAAGACTACGGCTGCGGTGCGCTCGGCGACATGGCGTGCCATATCATGGATGCGGCGTATTGGAATTTGGACCTCGGCGCTCCGACCAGCGTCGAACTCAAGAAGATCGACCAGAAGAGCAAGGTCGCCTTCCCGAAGTCGGCGGTCGTCGAATATCAATTCCCGGCCCGCGGGAAACAGCCCCCCGTCACGCTTATGTGGCGCGAAGGTGGCGAGCTGCCCCCGAAGCCCAAGGGTCTTGAAGAACGTCCGCTCGCCAAGGGCGGCCAGCTCATCATCGGGAGCAAGGGGACCGTTTACGACGGCAATGACTACTGCAACAGCCCGCGCTTTATCCCCGAGTCCTTTCACAAGGAACTCGCCGACTCCGGCAAGTTGCCGCCCAAGACGCTGCCGCGTCCGGACCCGGTGGGTAATCCGCACATCGAGTGGATCAAGGCGATCCGCGCCAATGATCGCACGGGTTGCGGTTCGAACTTCGAGTATTCGGTGCCCTTCACGGAGGCGGTCTGCCTTGGGACGGTCGCGATCCTCGTCGGCAAGAAATTCACGTGGGACTCCGTGGCGATGAAGACCTCGCTGCCGGAGGCCGACGAGCTGCTGTATCCGAAATACAATCGCAAGGGTTGGGCGATGCCGGATATGACTGCGAATATCGCCTAGCGACACGGGGGGCAACGGGCACGCCACGCGTGCCCGTTGAGCTGCCACTGTCATGAAACCTTCCGCCCCGTCGCGTGCGCGCTGCGGGGCGTTTTTGTGTCTGATTTTCGGACGCTGGT